>Ga0056123_1000114_pt1 | contig 16091 bp, 2 predicted proteins | sample WorMetHEROISLAND_3_FD_71122 | JGI IMG/M metagenome (GOLD analysis project Ga0056123, IMG submission 71122) | Marine gutless worms symbiont microbial communities from Max Planck institute for Marine Microbiology, Germany - Olavius sp. 3 HERON ISLAND ...
ACATCTAACTTCATCAATGTTAAGTTCATGTTTTTATGACCGGTGAGCCCTGTGATCAACTAATGTGATAAACACGAACACCACAATGGCTGTAACCATGACCATGAAGCAGTCACGAAGGCACAAGTGTGTTACCGACGAAAATACTAAATATTAGTAAAAAAAATCTATTCTTGACTAAAAGTTTCACACAGAACTACACGAAACTTAACTAACGATAAACTTTAACAAAACTGCACGACTGTAATAACGCGGAAGATAAAAGAGAAGCCGGTCAGAGTAAAATACTGTGAAAGCAGTAAATCACGGTTAGGACGGAGACAAACAATGGCCAGCTGTTATGACTAAAATGTCACGCCATAATTATTGCAAAAAAATAATTATGACAAATTAAAAACGGCACGGCAGTCAGCAGTGACTAATTATGATTTTTATACCCTGATAATTGCATAAAATCGGCACTGTCAGGCAAAGTACGACTAGCAAATCACTACTAAGGAACAAGGTAAGCTGTAGAATAATACTGCTTAGTACAGACTCAAATTTCAAATAACTACGTGTGATCAAAGTTTGACGATGATGGCACAATAAAGTCAGATGAATTGTGCAGACTGGAATGACTAGATGAGATTGGGTATGCCTGTCTGACAGCTGTCCGCACTGCTGCAGAACCAGCTGCAGAAGGTGATGGCAGGTCAGACCAAAACCTGGACTCGCCGGAGGATCTGCTAGCATCAGTCGATGACTGGTACCATTGACCGTTCACGTCACCTGGAGATGACTGAATATTTCTGGCCATTCCAGACTGCCAACTATTCAGTCTGTCGGAAGACGCCGAGTAGAAGCTGTGCGGCCGATGTGACGACAAATCTGCTCCAGCAGAAGTCGAGTTGTCATGGTCGTTAGATAATCGCGGTGAACTGAAGGAAAGATGCCTACATACAGATACATACAACTACAGCTCAGTCTAAGACTACAAAAGTAACACAGCTTAATAAACAGCAAAATGTAGCCTCACTGATTAAGGCAATGGACTCTTAACCTAGACCATCTAAGTTCTAATTCACACCGGAACTGACACGAGTCATATGCACTCTACATAAATTGTCACTTTACTTACCTACTTACATTAGTGCCATAGGGAAGGACAACAGGCTAAAAATTGCTCTAGTAGCTCCATAAACTCTGATGAGCAGATAGGCTATGTCCCCAGCCTCAAAATGGGGAGTGCACTTCATCAAAAAAGCAGTAATTGTAACATCACCATCAACGGCCATTGGTGTTTGATGTTTTTTCATTTGTCTGCTTCTATTTGATTCTGCTCTGAGCATAGAAGCTTAGCTTTTATAGATCAGTGCTGTAGTACCTATCAAAGTCACCAATCTACTATCTACGTGGCCCTCTTAGCCTACCGTGTCATTTCCATCCATGATGATCAAAAACCAACAATTATATTTTTTCAACCGTTATTTATTCTGCATTTATACAAGTGGAGACACCGCATGACTGTGCTTGAGAATGAGTATGTGCCTGCAGTCCTGCAACTACAGTTAAATGTTAAACAAAGTGATACAATCTACCGAACCGGGTCATGACCATTCCCCAAAGCTATTAACAACTGTTTCTCATCTGGAGCCTATTCATATAAAACATTTAATGAAAATTTCATCCATAAGTTTTGAGTAATCCTGCTGGCATTAAACCAAGGCAAAAACAACATCTTTGGCAATCAACATAAACAAAAATTTAACCTTTATACCTGTCCAATAGTATTCAATAACAGTCACGGATATAGCAGTTTCGTCAAAGTTTGTGTTAGAGTTATAGTTCTCATTTTACCGTGTGTTTTTAACTGTATATACATGTATCTGCGTTAGTGCTGCCTGTACGAAGGTGAGGGCCTGTTTGTGTTTGTGTGTTTTTCTCTTTTTTTATTACCGGGTAGCTGTTACTGCTACCATCTTTGGTGAAATAAAGATCTATATATAGCCATACTTGTTTTAAAAGAAGTGCATGTGTCTACATAACTATGGATAAAAGTTTCGTAATTATGTGGAACTACAGTCTACATAAGACATAAGGCATAAAGTACCTGTGTGAGCTAAGTGGTGAACTTGTCCAAGCCGGAGCACTCCGCTGTATTGCATCCATAGCTCGGCCAATCTCAACATGGGCTCGCTGACGAGCTTCCCGACACTCTGTCAGCAGTGAGTCTATTTCCCCATCGACTGATGATGCAAGAACACTGTGCCGGCGGCGGCCTAGATGCTGCAAAGACGTAGCAGGTGTGGCTGACAGCGACAACGGACACCATCCAGGCTCCTCTCCCTGTACTGAATCACTTGTACCAAGGTTGAGATATGATGAGTGTGCAGACAGGTGTCCTCTGTTAGGACAAGAACACCGGAAACCTCGAGCGCATAACCTGCTGCTGCTTGAGCAAAGTGGCGGCACCGGCTGAGATGCTGTCTCCGACACTATCTCTCGACGTATACCTTGAAGAAAGTGTTCTCGTTCACTTGGGGACCAAGTCCTCAAACAAAGGTGGCAGACAGGCGAATCTGTTGAATGATGCTCTGCAGTCAGATTCTCTGCTAATGCACCTCTCTGTTCACAAGTGTTTAAATTTGCAGCCAGTCGAGCAGCCTTCCGGCGAGCATCCTTTCCAGTTCTTTCCAGCTGCTGAATCTGTGCCTCTGTGTGCCTCTGACAGGCCTCGAGCCTTGTACGCCAAAATGAACGGAAATCAGCTTCAAGCACATCACGATGCCGTGAGACTGGTGGTGTCTCACCAACATGCTGCAATAATGTGTCTGTCTGGCCTATGAGATAGTTCAGATGAGCTTCTGTTAATTCCACCTGGATTCTAGACGGTATAACTTCCTGAGCGAGCATGTCAATGATCCGCTGCCGTTCTCGGCGAAGTCTTTCCAGTTCGTCATACCATCCAGCAGTTGCTCTTCTTCTGGCGTCTTTGACAGTGGATTTATCACAGCTCACATCACTGTATCCCAAAAGGGTCCTTGTCAATGGAGATAGACTCTGACGGCTGTCGACAATACCGGAATCATTTGCCTGGCTGAATGACAAAGATTCTTGTGGACGGACTGCAGACAGTGGAAGACGTCCACGGTCACTGCATTGTGGAGTACAAGCACTTCTCTCATTTCCAACACGCACAATATGCTGTGCATTTGCAGTCCTTTTCATTCTGTACTTCTCCAGAATTTTATCAGCCATTAACTTACTCTCATTCTCTTCTTCTTGCATTCGACTCCATAGGGAATCTTCGGTTCTGATGACTTCCGATTCACTGTTGGACGCTGGTGACAATGTACTTGACAGTGACTGTGTGCTACTGGAATCTGACAGCCTCCTTCCACTCTGAGTCACATTTGGCATGTCAGCTGTTTGATATTGATGACTTGGTAAGCCAACATCAATCACTCCATCAGAAAGCGTGGCAGAAGGCTGCAAATTTTTATCTGTCGTGTTTACTGCTAATAATCTTCCAGCATTAACTGTTGTTTGCTTGCTGTGGATATCAGAAGTGAAGTCGGTGGATGTGAGTATTGAGCTGTTGATCAAAGTGACGCTGTGATCGGTCTGAACTGGTTCATGATATCCTCCCAAATCACTGCCATGTGATGGGAATCCTTCCCCCTGCAACAGTAATGGGGTGCTGCCTCCTTGAGCTGTTTGAGCACCGGACTTGTGCAGTAAACCAGGATCCTGTGACAGGATTTGATGAGGTGATACATTAGTCTTACTGGTTGTGTCTGAAGACCTTTCACACAGATGACCATTCCACCTCTCAGTCGTGTCACTGCCAATCAAAGCTGCAACTGATGACACCTGGTCAGTTACAGAATGATTGACAGCTGTCACTGATGGACCATCAATAGAGAAGCCAGAACGTACATTGCTGACAACAAGATGTGAGGCATTCTCGGGATCATCGGCAGACATCATTATAACAGGCATGCTGCTAGCTGTGGGTAACATTAACGGAGATGAAACAACAGCAGTCGAAGGTGATAACAATTCAATTCTTGGCATATTTACCGGTGGTGTATGCAATTCTGGGCTTGATGCTGGGCTGAAAACAGTTAATGGAACACTTTCCACATCAGTGAGTGTCTGTGTTCCACATGTCTCTTGAACATTTGGAGTTTGTGTTTCAATAGCTCGCATCTCTGGATAAGTCTGGGTTTCAATGGTTCGCCTAACAGATGACGACTGCAAAATATTTTCAGTTGACAACTGGTCTTGATCATCCGTCCTGTATAGCAAAGATTGAGTACTGAAAGTCTTTGATGATATTTCATCATGTGGCCAGTTTTGAACAGTAGGGTTCTTCTTCATGCTTTGATGTCTGTCAATGTCACCTGACTGCAGCATCTGTCTATAAGCACCAACGATCGACTGCTCCTTACTTAGAAGGGATTCATTCACTGGATGTGTACCCACCGGATGCATATCACTCAGGTGACATCCAGCAGCCACAGATGTTAGAAGATTCACTGTATCTGACTGCACCATCTGATCACTCTGAAGTGGCACAGTAGTTCCATATTTGTCACCATGCATCAAATGTTTGCCAATATTACCTGATCCATTACTGCCAGAACTCAATGGGTCCAAATCTCCACTACTATCTGGATACTGTTGACGATTCTCATGTGTTTGGGTTTCTGCCTCCATCTGACCTCTTCCGGTGGATGAAAATGACAATGAGGTCTGTTTACCATCACTTTCACACAAAGATTCACTGGTCTGAACTGCAATCTCACCATGACCGGAAGTTGCTAATGATGCCTCATTGTTGCAAAGTCTAACTCTGTCCAATGCCTGCATACCAGCTTCATTATGTTCAAAATCAGACTGGTATGGAGTGGTTGGCATCTGATGATGTCCAGTCCCTATGTCTGAAGTTAATTCATCAGAGAAGCCGCCGCTGTCGACATTCTGATCACAAAGACCAGTACAAGACAGAGATCGCTGAATTGGAGTTGGGCACTCATTGTTAGTTGTCAACAGGCAACTATCAGATGATGCCTCCATCAACATGCTGACGCCACAGGGATGTGACTGTCCTGGTATGCGACATAGAGTGTCAGCAGCAGCATCACATGGATATGTCGATGGCTCAGACGAAAACCGTACCATGCGGGAGCGATTACCTCCGACTGCCTCCAGGCTGCTGGCACCATGTCCAACAAACACATATGTTATACTGTCCGTAGACTGTGTCCTGTGCAATTCATTGCTTGCTGCGTGCTTCAGTGCATTACTGTAATTTTTGTAATCATGCACCGGAGTCATGTGTGGCGGACAAAGACCAGTCTCAGCCATCATTTGACCAAATGGCATACGAATCACACTATTCTGAATGTTATCATCATACATGGTTTCAGCAGCAATATCAAAACTTGTGATTCTTACTGCTGGATCACCACCATGCTGATTGGACCTCCTGATTTCTACATAATTTCCTGGCACAGATGGTAAGTTACAGTACTGTGGTAGAAGAAAGTTCTCAAACTGCCCAGACTCACCTCTAATCTGCTTATTCTCATCAGACTCCGAATCACTGCCATCTAATGATGAACAAAATGGAAGATCTTTGAAGTTTGGCAAGAGGTCTTCAAACAGTGCACTTGTGCTACCCAACAGTTCCTGATCACTCTTTGATAAGCTGGAGTTGGCCGACATGGGTTGTGCCAGACGTCTTCTATGCCGGCGGCAACAACTTCTACGAGCAGATATAGTGCTCAAGTCAGGATGCGAACGTACGCGCCAACAATCAGGCTGAATATCGGCAAACTCAATATGATCCATGGACTTGGAGCGAAACAGATCAAGTCCAACATCGAAAATCTGAGAGCTGCCAGCTGGATGCCAGGAAGCAGGGAACTGATGTGAAACATTATGTGATCTGGCTGCATCACGGTTAACTGCAAATTGGCAATGCTCTGGCTTTCCGTTTGATAAGCCCTGTAGAGTATCAACAAGACTGTCATTAAACGCCGACGATGCACAACCCACTGTTGTCTGATGTCCATCATATCTGTCAGTGACCACACAGACGCCTCTCAGTGGACTTTTGCTGCGATTTTGCTGGGTGATTACGACACTGTCTTTTACTTCTCTATGAAAGTCTGTGTCACTTTTATCGGACATACTACGTGTTCTGGCTCCATCTTTATTTCGTACAACTGCAGCACCACTGACAGTTATCTGGGCTTCATCTCTAGTTCCAGAAAGATTGGTTCTGTTTTGTGGTCTGATTTCAATATCGAGAGCACTATGCCAAAAACTCTCCGGATATTGTTCAGCCATTTCGTTACGCAGCACCTGCTCTGGACCGGGCGTAAACTTCGGTCGCTGAGTGCCAACTGGCTGCAGACCAACTGAATGATATTCAAAGTCGGTGCGCCGACCCAAGCCAATTGTTGAGTGACCACTCATTATAATTTCAACATCGGGTGACTGCACTGATGATGACTCCACAATGCTGTGCTGTCTTTCTGGCTCCAGATCAATTCCCAATACCTCGGTGTCTGTTAGTTTTGTCTTCTTAACGTTTGAACTTCTTGAATGTTGTACTCTGCCATCATCAGATTTCATCTGTACTGCCAAACTGTCGGCAAACGTTACAGACTCAGCAACCTGGCTGCTGGCTGAATGAAGAAGTGCCGTGTTATCCTCCGATTTGTGCCTGCTACCTGTTCTTACATTTTCTGCCCGTGATGGATGGGAGACTGCAAGTTGTGGCTGTATTTGTCTAGACATTAGTTCAGAGCTGTACTCACTGTCATCTAGTTTGTGTGCTGTCACTTCAGCAAAGAGCTGATCGTGGCCAGCACAAGCAAACTCATCATTTGGCACTGTTATCTGCTGATTACTCTTCACCAACATGTCAGAATCAGCAACCACTGTCACATCATAAGTATTCCCACCACTTCCACACTGATCTACATTTTCAGCCTGATCCACTGTGTGTGCAGACAGCATGCCAGCATTACCATGATCAGCCATACTAGTCCTCTGTATATCATACACATTCAAGCCCGACAATGCCACACTTTTTAAGTGACTATGGGCAGTGCCCTTGCTCTTTGAAATGTCATCACCAATCCTCACATTTGTTAGATCACGAGAGGCTGAACTGTATGTATCAGCAGTGGCCAACTGTTCAGTCCAGCTGCAGCTTATAGTATTCACAGAATCATTCATGACCAGATACCCATCGTCTCCAGCAGACAACAAATCACACACAACAGTTCTCTGATTACTTACTGAAGCTTTGTCAGCATCAGCATCTTTATCATTCTCTCGGTTGACTTCACAAAAACCCGTCACTTTTCTGTCGGTCTTGTCAAAAGCACGTAGTCTGCTAATTTCATTGGTTGAAATTATTCCAACATCCTCAGCAGGTTGATTAGCTATGAATATAAGATCAGAACTGTGCTGCTCCCTGGCCAGTGTTACGTCATGTTGCAGACATGCTGCAACCATCAAGTCATCTGCCATTTGATCCATCTCTCCTGTACTCTCCATCACTCTGGAAGATCCACCATTCACGACTCCAGGAAGGCCAGACTGCTGGTGAGAACTTTTATCACCGATGACTGTTGAGAATGGCGAGTCTCTGCTGTCTTTACCAGCAAGAAATTCATCATCAGCTTGGACAACACTAATATTGGCAGCAGAAACTAGACTAATGATGCCAGCTTCCGGTACATATGAATAATCACTTGGTGGTGTACTTATGTCAAACTGATCAGAGACAGGAGTGCTGATTAGTAAGCCATTTTTCTCAGCATTCTCAACAGTATTCTCTGGTAGATCAAGCCTTGATCTGTCATCAGTCAGCACTGGGTATCTGCTGATGACACGCTCATCAATAATGTGCTGATCATTTGTTACCACATCTGCAGATGAAACTCCTTCAGGTGTGCTGAGAACTGCTGTAGCCATTACATTCACTGGTTCTTGCTGACTATAAGGACAGCCGTCATCATCTGGTGCATTATGTGACACTGTGAGTCCACTGATACCAGGTTTGGCAGAAGTCTGTTGATGTACTGCTACCACGTCAGTGTCCACTGCAGCTTGTATGGTGGTGGCATGTCCAACACCACTTCGTTCTTGTATCTGACAGTTACTCATAATTTCTCCGGCCAACTTACGGTCCTGCTCTAAGTCGCTTCCAAACACCAATGCATTAGTTACAGCATCTTCAGGAAAATGTAACCATTCTGTATCATCATGATGGGGCTCAGTATTGGTAACTCCATCACAAACTGTCTCCTGATCTGGTGACCCAATGACTGCTGGAGAATGCAATACAATTGGCAACTTCTGCCCTGTATCTTGCTCTTTGATTAGTTCATCATCTCCTTCATTTCTCTTCTGGCTTTGATGCACAGTGGATAGGCTGCTACAGCTTTCTTCATCTATCAATGAATCAACTAATTTGTTAAGTTTAGCTGTCTGGCCAATCTGTAACACTGAATCACTTGCAGCACCTGCTTCATTATCAGTGCCCAATGCAGCGGCTCCATTCATATGATCTGCAGTTGTACAGTCATATCGCTGCACTTGTTCTGCACCTTTGTCTTTCTCCTCCAGCACTGACATACCTCTAGACATCTCATGACCTAAACTGGCATTTTCATCAAAGAATGTCTCATCAGTCACTGTAATACCATTACGCCATGCAGTATTTGACACCTGTACTAAAGAAGAACTTACAGTCTCAAAAAGCTGAATTTCATTTTGCAAAGATGCCTGTAATGGAGTGCTAACAAGCAGCTCAGTTTGGTGCTCGGCTGAGGACATTGGTGCTGGACAATGGCAAAACTTCACTGCAGACAGTTCAGACTCATCAATTGCACATGTGGATGTGGCAATACCAGCTCCGTGCTGCTGACAACTGCCAATATTCTCCAGACATTTGTCAGCAGGCAGCTTATCAGCTGCGCTTGACTCGTCAGCATCTGGTGGTTGCTCAGGTAAATCCGTAACACCAACCAACGCAGTCACATCACTTCCAATATGAGCAGCATGTGCTATGACAGACACCGTACTTGGTGTGACTTGACCAGGTCCATCATCAGTCAATGATTGCCACTTCTCTCTTGCATCTGTTGCAACATCAGAAATGTTCTTTGCCAAATCTTGTACTACTGCACTATCTCCAGTTCCAGCAACTGAGCCGTGACTGCTGTCTGCTGTTGCATTCCTAATGACATTTTCAGACTTATCTATCACAGCTACTTCCTTAACAACCTTTTGACTATCTTTGTCAAATGCAGCAATGCACTGATAGTCAGTAATAGAATTCACATTAACAGAACCGGAGTCATGAGCGTCACAAAGCATATTGTCATCAGATTGCTTCTGCAAACCATTTGTCAACCTCACAGGAGATGATGATAATGCACGAATATCACGAGATGACGCTGTTGTCTCTGAAAACAACACCTGTAGTTCTGATCTCACATGCACTGGCATATCAACTGCACTATTTACTAGAGCAATTTTACTGCCATCGACCACACTATATGCTTTAGAGTCACCATTTATGGATTCAGCTCTGTTTGTAGTGTCCAGTCTATCAACAGAATCATTATCTGTAACAACTGAAGTTTCCTGGCCTGTGCTCTTCAATGCCGCAGTTATGCACGTATTTGCAGTACTGTCAAGTCTGTCATGATGGAAAGATATCTGATCAAACTCACTCACTTCTGCAGTGATATCAACTGCCACCAGAGTGTTTTTGGTAATATTCTTTAAGTTCACGGCAACAACTGCATCATTGTAGGTATCAGTTGCTATATGGCGGTTACCAGCAGCAATAATTTGACCCTCAATATCAACATTTTGTGTTATTTCTGGCAACAAGGAGTCAAACTGAACTGTCATCTCCTCGTGTTCATTGGCTCCACAGGAAATCATTTTCTCAGTAACACTATCAGTATCTGCATGATCAGTGTCCTCATCATACACAGTGCCTTCTACAGCTGAATAACCACAGACATCAGCAACACTTCCTGGTCTTCTTGACTGATTAATAAATTCAGTTTGTTTTGCACCATCTGCACTGCTGTTTACTGCCTTGTGCTGAGTAACCCTGGCATATGAGTTGTCATCATTGGAACCATTCTGTATCATGGTGGAACTCCATACATCATCAGCTAGAAAAGGTATGCTCTCAGCTGCAGTAGTGGTAATGACACTAACTACTACAGCAGCAGTTTTCACGACCTCATTCTCGCATGCACTGTCATCCTGGATGCATCCTTCAGCACCATGCTCAGCATCACCAGTGACATCAGAGATCACGGCTTCATCCTGTCCGCCTCCACTAGCATCAGTACCATCTCCAGCGGATTTCTGACTGCTTGGACTCATGATGCTTGCATCTTCTTCCGACCTTTGCATTTTCAAGCTGGACATATCACTGGTTCCAGGATCCACCACACTGCTGTCAGTGATGGACAACATGTCAAATCCTTGACTGACGTCACTCTGTGGTAGTCTATGCAAAGCTGTGTCAGTGTCAGTAACACAGACATCAACGTTTGCAGGATTCTGTCCATTTGAAATCTTGAATTCTTCAGTCTCAGTTAACCCACTAGCTGCCAAACTGCTTGCTATCTGGTCTGATGTACCATTAGCTGACACTGTATCAATAGAGTCACTGTCATTTATTTTGCCCAGAAACACAGCAAACTGGACAGAGTAAGTAGCAGCTGAGTTCAGTAATTCAGTGGTCTCCTGAGTCACATGTATGACAGTTGCTGGAAAACTTGTATCTGCATCACATGTACTACTAATTACAACTGCTACTAAGCTGGTTTCATCAGACAGATCATCTGTCTGTATCTGCTCCACTGCATCCCAGCAAGTGACAACATCTGTCTCCCTTATACATCTGACTTCCGATCCACTTGTCAATTCAACTTGCAGCTCAGCTACATGAGCCACATCTGTATCACCTGAGTTCTGACTTGGCACAATACTGCCAGTTAAATCATCACCACCACTGCCATAGACCTGTACCATGGCTACTTCCGAATCATTGTCATTTCTAACAGACTGCGATTCATTTCCATGTTCACCTTGTAAACTGTTCTCAAAACCTGCCACTGCTTCAAACATGGGCTTCTTAGCTCCCAAATCTGCACTGCTGCTTACAGGAACTATTGATGTGTCAGCGACAGCAGACACAGCTATATCTCCAGTTTTGTCAGCAACTACCACCATGTTGGCATCAGTTTTACCTGATTCGTCTTTAATGCAATCACTCAACGGACTGTCTGGCATCACTACTGCACTATCTACAGTGGTAACAAACGAATCATCAACTGCATGTGCAAGATGATCCTTAGCTGATCCAACTGGGCAGTGATAATTTTCTACTGTACTGGATGGTGGCTCATTCAGCTGCTGTATCACACTGCCATCCTCATCTATCACCTCAGAACTCTCAGCGTCCAACTTCTCCCTAGATGTGCTAGAATTAATACCTTCAAATGCAGATGGGTAAGCAATTATACTTGTGCTTTCACCTGTACTGTTAGCAGTGACATCCAACGCTGGACATCTTAACAATTCATCACCTCTGCCATCATCAGAAAGCCCTGCAGCATGAAACTTAGCTGCAGATTCTTCAAGTTGACTCATCATATCAAATTGCACAAGCACTGCTCTCTGTGGCAAAGACTCTTGTACTCCATCATTCTGCTCAGGAACTGCTTCAGCCTGTTGGTCAGCAGCATCTTTGATAAGAGACTTACAAGGTTTCCTACCAGCCTCATCATCAACACCAATGTTAACTGAATTACGGTTTGTCTGCAGTAATGGGAGATCTGTTTCAACAACATTATTATGCGGCAAAAACTGATCCAGTAAATCGTCAGGTTCTTCACGAACTGTTGTCAATGATTCCATCAAAGATTCTGCGGTCATTATCAGCGCACTGCCCTCTGTGACTAGCTGTTGATCCAAACGAGTGTCACAAATGTCTTCCACACAACTGTCAGCAGTTTTGTCTACAATATCCAAACACACTGCAGATTCAAGCCCGTTTCCCACAGCATCAGTCAGTATCAATTCTGCACTTACTGCCTCTTTATTAGCAGCAGCAGTTAACTCACACTGACCACATGACTGCTGCTTAACACTGCTACTGTGACGAACATCATGCTTTCCAAGTGAGAACTGTGTATGCTGAGCAATTTCTTTCTGACCACTATCAGCACCAGTTTCAGCAACAGCTACATTTACCTCCCTCACAGCATTGTTGTGATGTGGTGCAGCAGCTGAGACTGCACATTCCTCTTTACCAGCAAAGTCACTATGCACATTATTCTTCTCTCTCAACAATGCCGAAGTATTCATAGGCACTACAGTCTGAATGTCTGCATCAATAACAGCAATCATATCCAATGAACATTGTGCACCAATATCTCTCTCACTATCTACCAAGTTATTTGCCTTATAACTACCTGTCACAGTAATCAATGAGGAACTACCTAACACATACTCAGCATCAGCTATTGCAGCATCCTTCAATACACCACAATCTCCAGCAACAACCTCTGTACTCATGTCTGGACTGACTTCGTTTCTATTTTCTTCTGATCTGTCATCCACAGCTTTACTCTGGTCACGGCTAGTCAAATTCAACTCAGTTTGCCTGTCAGCTCTATCAGGACCGACTGCATCAGTACTTAAGCCCGAGACACTGAGTTCACCTGAACTGCTGCTGTCTCTCCCAGTTTCTACCACATCCCAGCGCACTTCATGATCAACAGTTCCAAGCAGAGACTCAGCCTGACTATCCAGACCCGCAGTACTATCAGCCAGTACAGTACTAATGGCCACACTAATGTCACAATTGGCAAGCACAGTTGCAGCCTTCTGTTCACCTGCCATTGTCTCCTTTTCGCTGTCAACATTTCCACTTGCGGCTAAACGTCCGAGCTCTGTATTTCCACAATCTACACCACTCGAAGCACTACTCCCATGATCTTCTGACACTGGCAAAGATGAGACAGCCAACTCAAACAATGCACTGCTACAATGGTCTATGGAATCTCCTCCAAAGTTTCTGGTCACAGGTGAAGATTCCTTTGTTTCAGTACTGTCTACTTCATCATCGTCCGTTTCTGGCTTACCTCGGCTTTCTTCTGCTTCAAGCACTGTTGCTCTGTTGCTTTCAGAACCAGGACTTAACTGGTCTGGAAACTGGTGCATGTATAATCTCACAGTTTCTGATGACGTCTTGTCACTGAAACTGAGGGCATGTACAGTGTCACCTGAAGTTTGGTCATGGTCACTGTGCATCTCAACAACAGCTCTTCCCACAATACTCACAGACTGATCAGCAGTCTTTGAAGGCAATAAATGCCGATTATCCTGTCTGGTGCCACTGGAAATTACCATTTCATTTCCCTCACCACTTTCATCAGTAACATATTTTTCACAGGATTCCTCATACAGCTCACTACTATCTGTAACAGAATTTCGCCAGATAAATGACAGACTTTCACAGCTTGTGCTCTCTTCCCTTGCATCTCTCACTTCTGTGGCTGACAGCTGTATAATATCAGATTTATACTGTACACTCGCTTCCATAATACATGTCTTATTACTACTATTGGAAGATTCCTGCTTATCCTTGCCAACAACTTCAACAGTATCATCACTGTGAATGGGCAATGCAGTACATTTCACAAGGCTATCTGTCCAGTCATCAACATCACTAAATCCAACTACATTGTTAAACTTGGCAGCTTGCTGCAGGGCAGCTGCAGAATGATTAACATAATCACTAATCCCATTCACAGAAATCTGGTTTGCCTCATTAGTTCTGTACTCAGACATTTGCCCTTCATCAACACCACTGTCAACAACATCAGCATCTACATCAGATGGAAATTCATCATCATCACTACCCAGCTTGTTCTGCCAGCCAGCCTCTCCAACAAATGCAGTAACTCCTGCATCTGCATGTTGTATTGCTTGCACCACCTCTGCAAGACAGGTTGACACATTCTTCAGCACATTATGCGACTCACTGTCTGTATCCCTCCACTGTTTGCATACAGCAGGATGATCTTCTTCAGGTGCAGTCATAAGTGAACTGTCACTGCAAATGTCTCCTGCAACTTCTGTATTTGCTAAACACAGATCACGGTGCAGACCACTGTGCACTGAAGTATCATCCTCTGACTCAGTGATATCAATGCCAGCACATTCAACAGGAAGATGGGTACTATCTACATCAAGTTGCTGCTGATGCTCAGCGCTGCCTATCAATGCAGCATCACTGCCTGTCTCCTGCACAACACTTGGTATCTCCGTTGCTAAGCTGCTAGCCGGCAGCATCTCGGTGTGAAAATAGGCAGCAGCATCAACATGCATGGAACAAGGCAAATACTCATCATCTTCACTCGAAATGGTGTTGTCACTGTCTTGTTCAGTCATTGGCAGGACATCCTGCAGACCTGACATTACTGCAGAAGACACAGGGATCCAGCTTTGAGAAGATGCAAGTGTGTCAACAACCAGGGTCTGAGACTGTGTCAGTTTAGGTGGAAACTTACTCTTCAGAGTGCCTTCCAGAGCTGAAAGGTTCTGTTCTGAAATTGTTACTGTAGGACTGTTAGCCTCCAAGGGTTGTATGGCATCATCACTTTGCTGTGAAGCATCTGCCACATCATCAACATTGCTCCACAGGTCAACGGTGGAACATCCTAACTGTAGATTTTGCATACCAAACGCCATTCTGGGTCCATCTTCTAAATTCACGGTTGTCACAGAACCATCATTGAATGGCACTGAACTGGGAATGCAGACAACAGACGGACTGATTTGGTCAGATGGCATCTCTTCTCTAACGATAGGCTGCCTACATACTGCATCACTGTTATCTTCATTTGATGATGAAGAACTCGAAATATCTGCAGACGAAGCAGCATAGTCATCAGAACTCACTGGAGAAACATCAGGTTCAGTTGTATCATGCACTGCAGGGACTCTCCGTTTCCGTCGCTTTACTGAAGCCATTGTTAAGGCAGCAGACTGTGCTCCTACAACAGACAACAGTTATAATGGTCATTTTCAAGGTTTACCTGACTTAGGCAGTGGTCACCGTCTTACACAGCTGACAGACTGAATCACTGTACAAAAGCTACACAGATTACAGACAGAAATCGGTCAGTGGGAAATGATTATTTAAAAACTGAAAGGTAATGCTTCTGTCAGAACAAAGACAGTGACCACATATGGCACTCTGACTGCAGACAGCAGAGTGTTCCAAGTATGTGCAGCCAGCCACCACTGGAAACAAGCGGTCACCCAGCACTGAATGACGTGTTGCCGGCACAACCAGCATCACACAGCGATCAGAAATTAAAAACTACAGCAGCAACAGTGCATAACTTGCTTTATCAGAAACAAGACTTCTGACAACAGGAGACTCAATGTCAGTGATTAAAGTGGCAGTGTGTTGCAGAGGTTCAGAATAAGCTGCCAAAGCCAACGAGAATGAGATGCCGCAAATGTAAAGGGTTATTTCCCTCCACAGCCATCTAGGAATCTGGGGAGCATCATGAGATCCCCTAGCAGGATCTGGGGCACATTTTAAACATGACAGAACATACACAGAGGAAGGATAACAGATATATGTTTATATATAATTATTCTGGCCATAATGAATGTATAATTCTGTAAATCAATTTAAAAAACAAACTTTTAATGAGTACACACTCTAAATAATCTTTGCTAAGCATTATTTACTAAAAAATAAATGCCTGTCTATGACATCCAAATCTTATTAACAGAGAAGAACAAAGTAGGCCCAGCATCAGGTATGGTAGGCTCAGATTCTAGTAAGGTGCAGAAAGCAAAGCGTAAAGAAGGGCTCATCCCTTACAACCCACACTTAAATCATTACCTCTCAAGGCTCTCATTAATAACTGAAGTAAGTAAGTAAGTAAGTAAATAAATTTATATAGCGCCATGGTCGCGAACGAATCAGAGGCGCTGAGATGGGTCGCTAGGTAGTGGGA
>Ga0056123_1000115_pt1 | contig 16003 bp, 9 predicted proteins | sample WorMetHEROISLAND_3_FD_71122 | JGI IMG/M metagenome (GOLD analysis project Ga0056123, IMG submission 71122) | Marine gutless worms symbiont microbial communities from Max Planck institute for Marine Microbiology, Germany - Olavius sp. 3 HERON ISLAND ...
GTATCTCTCGTGCCTGAGAGCGTCGGCAGGAGTGGGTATGACAGCAGGCTTGACCGTCGGTATCGAGGGCAACTTGAATTTTAGCTCTCTTGCGTTTGGTGTAGGTAGCGCCATGTTCCCCGTCGCATCGGGTAACTCGCTCCAAGCCTAACAAGAAAAACGGCGCTACCCACACCAAACGCAAGAGAGCCAAGAAAATCAAGACACCACCTGGAGCAATAGTATGAGTTGCGTAAAGTGCAGCCAAAACCCATCCGAGATCGAACCTATACTGGCCGAGCTGAAAGGACTGCCGACACTTTCTTGGGCAGATATTACGGACAGCTATAAATTGACCCATTATTCCCTGTATCCGGAGACGGCTACCTTCATGCAGTCCCACTGCGAGTCCCGTGGCGGCAGGTTCCCAGAGATCGTCCATTTCGGACTCCAATACTTCATTATCAAGTATTTCTTAGACTAGCCGGTAACCTATGACAATATGGCCTATATGATCGAGACCTGTGATCGACATTTCGATCGGCCGCATATCTTCAACCGGGACGCCTTCAAGATCATCATCGAGGAATATGACGGCCACCCTCCGGTGCGTATTCGCGCCCTACCGGAAGGTATGGTGGTACCGCAACGGGTACCCCTGAGTATCGTGGAGAGTATCGACGATCGCCTGATCGCCCTCGTCAACTATATCGAGACCCTGTTGGTCCAGGTCTGGTATCCGACCACGGTGGCGAGCCAGAGCCGCTATCAAAAAAGGCAGATTCTGGACCGTCTGAAGACCTCGGGGACACCCGAGACTATTTTCTTCAAGCTGCATGATTTCGGATGCCGTGGGGTCACCTGCCCCGAGCAGGCAGCCTTGGGGGGAGCGGCCCACTTGGTAAATTTCATGGGCACGGATACGGTCCCGGCACTGCGACTATTGCACCGATACTATGGCGAGCGCATGGCCGGCTTCTCGATTGTCGCCACCGAACATTCCGTCATGGCGCTGAGGGGTAAAGAAGGGGAGCTCGATCAGGTACGGCAGGTCTTGGATCGGTACCCGACAGGGCTGGTGGCGATCGTGGGGGATACCTACGATATTTACGATTTCTGCATCCAGCTGGGCACTCGATTCAAGGACCGGATCCTAGGGCGGGACGGTACGCTCGTGATCCGACCGGATAGCGGTGACCCGCATGAGGTCCTGATCGAGGTACTCCGTATTCTCGAGGCCCAGTTCGGAGCCACGATCAATGAGAAGGGTTATAAGGTCCTGCCCCCTCAGGTCCGCCTGATCCAGGGCGATGGCATCGATGTGAATACCTTGGACCCCATCCTCGGGACCCTGGAAAAGCATGGTTGGAGTGCCGATAATCTGGCCTTCGGCTCGGGCGGTGGTCTGCTCATGAAGATGAATCGGGATACGAATGAATTCGCCTTCAAGGCCAACGCCTCGGTGATCGATGGGAGACCCATCGATGTTTATAAGGATCCCGTCACAGCCCCCGGTAAGCGCTCGAAGCGCGGACCACTCAAGGTGATCCGCTCACCGGAAGGCCAGGTGATCACCCTCACCGGCCAGGCGGCGGTAGAGGATACGCACCCGGACCTCATGCAGGTGGTTTATGATGCCGGGGAGCTGAAGGTGTTCGATACCCTGGAGAGGATCCGGACGCGGGCCGCATTCGCTGAGGATGAGCCCGCCTGATGGGCACCCTAGCTTATCATTTCGATTGATATTGCTGGTTACCCTATTCTTAAAATAACATTCCACAGGCCGACTGAGCGCGAAAAGAGCTGCTCTATTGCGCTCTCAGCCGGCCTCTTGAGATTAAAAAAATCGTAAAATCATAAAGTTATCGATAGAAGCAATTCTATCGTCGCTCAGGAGGTGTCCCGATGACGAAAAAATACATTGTGCGTTTGACGGGGGAGGAACGCACGCAGCTCACCGAGATCGTCAGCAAAGGCAAGGCGGCCGCCTATAAGATCAAGCACGCCCATCTCCTGCTCAAGGTCGATGCCAACGGACCGAATTGGAGCGATGCCCAAGCCGCGGAGGCCTTTTCGTGTGCGCCACGAACCGTGTTCAGCTTGCGTGAACGCTTTGTGGAGCAGGGACTCGAGGCCGCACTGGCGCGCAAAAAACAGGACCGGCCCTCGCGGGATCCGATTCTCGATAAGGAGAAAGAAGCGCGTCTGATCCAGCTCGCTTGCAGCGAGCCCCCCTCCGGACACGCGCGCTGGACCTTGCGGTTATTGGCCTCGGAACTGGTCGCCCAGGGGATCGTGGAATCGATTTCTCCCCCAACCGTGATGCGAGCGCTGAAAAAAACGAGTTCGAGCCGCATCGGCGTACCTGTCGGGTGATTCTTCCGCTCTCCATAGAAACGAGCTTGCTCACGAACCAAGCTCGCTCCTGGAAAGATTCCAGGGGAGAATCGATTCACAGTGACCTTGTGACGGTGGACAATTCCTGGAGCTGGGTACCTTCCAGCCACTGGATGGCCCCCGTGGGACAACGGTGGACGGTCTGGGGCAGAGCAGGGCCCCCGCCAGCATAATCGACCCGGGGCAGATTATCCTCCATACGGATCAGTCCCGGTGCCGCATCGGCCACGCAGCGCCCGCAGGCGTCACAGGCGACGGAGCACAGACCGAGAACCAAGTCTCCGGCCAGGGGAGATCGGCACTGGACGCACAGATGCTGGTTCACGGGTGTTAGCTCGAACAGGTCCCGCGGGCAGGCCTCGACGCAATCGCCGCAGGCCGTGCACCGAGTCAGATTCACCACGGGCAGACCGTTATGGTTCATAGCGATGGCGGAGAAGGTGCAAGCAACCCGGCAATCCCCCAGACCTAGGCAGCCCCAGGAGCAACCCTTGCCGCCACCGGAGACCACGGCCGCGGCGCTGCAACTCTCGAAGCCTTGGTACTCGGCGATCTGATAGGCCTGATCTCTACCACCGGCGCAGTGTAGGCGAGCCACACGCTTTTCCTGCTCCCCGGGTTCCACGTCCAGTAGCTCGGCAATGGCATCGATCGCTTCCGGGCTGGCTACCGTGCAGCGGCTCGGCGATTCCTTGCCGGCCACCAGGCTCACGGCAAAGGCCTGACAGCCGGGCTGTCCGCAGGCACCGCAATTGGAGCCGGGCAACCGGTCCAGAGTGGCCTCGATCCGTGGGTCCTCTTGGACCTTCAAGAAACGATAGGTTACCGCCAGGATAACGGCGAAGAATAAACTCAACCCGGCCATGATGGCCGGTGCGACCAGATAGCTGTTCATTTCAGGAGAGAAGGGCGGCAACTAGGTTCGAATCGGTGAAAAATGCTCATCTCAGCAGCAATTGACGAGGATCTCTACGGATTCCAGGTTGCTACCGGGAAGCTTGCCGTAAACACCTCATCGACCCGAATTTTGGCTTCCAGGATTGGAATTTTTTAATGGATTCATAATCTTGGTATCGATATCTTTTGGGTGCTCATCAGTATAGGATGGCCAGGCCCTACTCTCTCGATTTATCCAATACGATCTTTTTTCGGTGATGTTATAACTTCGTTGTTTCCGGTATGTAGGGAACTAAAGGTTCCCTATTCTCGGAACCCAAGTTAGGAGCAACCCTTGCGGCTGCCTATTCCGCGGCCTCATTGAAGTAGGGGCGATTCATGAATCGCCCCTACTTGCGGTTGCCCATTCTCGGCAACAATAAGGTCAGAACACTGCCCTTTTTTCCATCTTCGATCTTCGAATTATAGGAACCTTGAAAAATTCCATCCCTGGAATTTTCCAAACCGCAAAGCAACAACGCGGTTTTCGCTTTGCTCTCAGTTTTCAATCATATAGGTGCTTGAAAACTGGCGGAGCGTCCCTACGCTGCACGGGCACCGTGAATTTTTCAAGGTGCCCTTATCTTGGTTTTCAGAGGGCTGTCCGGAAGCTCGGAACAGGCAAACTCGATATTGGTGAGTAGATCGAGAAGTATCTTCTCATTGCTGTTGCTGAAAGCCATAGTCTTTTATCCAAAGAGAGGAGTCTGGCAGAAAATTCACCACGACACATCGAGAATGTGGCGTTTTGATCTTGTTGCTCGTGGATTTCGATTCGTTTAACGGTTTGAATTTCATATAGTTAGTTCTTGACCGAGAAGTCGTCTCTGCCTTCCGGAACGATGGGGTTATAATTTGGCCTCAAGATCGAAGCTCCGGATGTCACTCTAGGTATCGGCGAAAGCTTCATGTGCTAACACTCTGATTTTACTCCGGTGCGAGTAATACGCGGTCAGGTCAGGGAGAATACGCAGGGAGTGCGGATAGAATCAACCCCAAAATATCGAATAAGTGCTACGGGGAGAATGTACCTTGATAACCCGTTGCGTCGTCGCGTGAGATAGGACAACTATAGCTTCTCCCGGCTTTGTTATTTCCAGGATTCGATAGAGAGATTCTCTCACATCATTTGCGTTCATTTGCGGCAAAAAAGAAAATATCGAGTAAGTCCAATCGATCGGCTGGTCGGTGCCCTGTACAAGGGCATCGAGGTCTATGCGCGCTTCCACGTCCTAAATGAGGAGAGAACACGCGAGGTACGCCGGGAAGAGATCGGGAGTGTTCTAAATCTTGTCGTTACCGAACAAAGGGAACCCTGAAAAACTACCTTCACATGGGATTTTTCACGGTGCCCGCTACCAAGGTTCCTTCAGTGTATTTGGTGTACGAGAGCGAGAGTCTCCCTCATGCCTAGCTTCGCTAATAGCACCTTGCGCCTCCTGCGTCGTCTCCTCGGCGCTCCCGACCATCCGGCCGGCCCCTATGCCGGCGAGCCGACCGCCCTCGACGGCAACACGGCCGTCGCCGTCACCGAAGCGGCTATCGCCGAGCTGGCAGTGCTCGGAGGCACCTTTCCGGCGGATATGGCCGACCTGGCCTGGCGCACCGAGCAGCTACGTCACGGTCGCAACCGGTTCGGGACCGCCCTCGGCAACCAGCATGCGGAAAGCCCCAGGGGGGCCTTGGCCGCCGCCTTGGGCCTAGCCATGGGTGGGATCCGCGCCACGGCCTTTCTGTCCACCCCCGATCTGGCGACAGGCTCGGATCTGCTGCGGCTCGCGGCCGGGCGGCGCCTACCCCTGGTGCTCCACATCGCCGACCGGGCATTGCCCGGTCATGCCGTCGCCACCGGCAGCGGTCATGAAGTCGGCCAGTTGGCGGCGGATTCCGGCGCCTTTTTGCTGTTCGCGACCAATGTGCAGGAGGCGGTGGACCTGAGCCTGATCGCCCGTCGGGTCGCCGAAGAAACCCTGACTCCGGGGCTGGTGGTCATGGACGGGGATCATACCGCCCTGGCTATGCAGGAGGTACGGCTCCCCCCCGCCGAGCTGATCGGCCGCTTCCTCGGTGCACCGGAAGACTCGATTCCGGTACCCTCCCCCACCCAACGGCTCCTGTTCGGCGACCGGCGGCGGCGGATTCCGCGCTGGTACGACCTAGACCGCCCGGTGCTCCTAGGGGCCCGGCAATCTCCGGAGGTCTGGGGTCAGGGCGCTGCGGCGGCCGACATCTATTTGGACAGCCAGGTGCGGACCAGCCTGGAGCAGGCGGTCTCCGATTTTCGTCGCGAGACGGGCCGGCCGTACAAGCCGGTCTGGGCCTTTCGTCCCGAGGACGCCCGGATCCTCCTCCTGGCCCAAGGGGCCGCAGTAGAGACCGCCCAGGCCGTCACCGAGTACCTGCGCAAGGCGGAGCAGTTACGGGTGGGGGTCCTGGGCATCCGTTGTCTGCGCCCGTTCCCCGGCCCTGCCCTGCTGGCCCATCTGGGTACCGCGCGGCACTTGCTGGTACTGGAGCGGATGAGCGCACCCCTGGCGGACGATCCACCCCTGCTGCGCGAGCTACGCGCCTTCCTCGACCGGAGTCTCCACGATACCGGCCTCGGGGCCAGGGACCATCCGGCCCTACGTGCCCAAGACCGGCCACAGCTAAGGTCGGTCATCTATGGCCTGGGTGGTCTGCCCCTGCGCGGGGCGGACCTGATACGCCTGTGCCGGGAAACGAACGATCGAGACGATCGAAGCGAGCCGCGGGTCTTTCTCGGGATGGAATTCACCCCCCGGACTAGCGACTACCCCAAGCGCCAGATCCTACTGGACCGGCTGTGCCGTGATTATCCACAGGTCGCGGGACTGGGCCTGCGCAGCCACGAGCCTACCCCGAACCTGCGCCCCGCCGGGGCCCTCACCCTCGTCGTCCACCACCGTTCCGGCCAGTCGGGAGAAGGTCTCGCCACCGAGGCGGCGGGCTTCCTGCGCCTGATCCTGGGTCCTCACCTGCGCAGCCACCCTGCCCTGTTCGCCCAACCCCTGGGGTCCTATTGCCGCGACCGTTTTACCCTCAGCCAGCAGGTACTCCGCGACCCCGGAGCCGTCATGCCCGTGGACCTGACCCTGCTCACGGTAGACCCGGAAAGCATCCGTAGCGACCCTTTGGCGGACCTACAACCCGGTGGTGCCCTGTTACTGACGGGACCGGAGCCGGACGCGGCCCTCTGGCAAGCCCTGCCCCCGACCCTCCGGCAAGCCCTGCAGGCGACCGATATCGCGCTCTATGCCGTCCCACCGACGGATGAGCCCTCCACGGACCTGTGGTTGGGGACCATCTGTGGCCTGCTGCTGGACAAAGGCTGGATCGAGCTCGGCTCCCGGCGCCTGGTCTCGCTTCGAGAAGAACAGTTCGCCGACGCGGACCACCCGAGCCGTGAGGTAGGCATGCAGGCGTTCCGGACCGGCCTGGAAGGCATCCGGCTCATCGACTACCGGCAGCTACCGGCCGCCCGGCCAACCCCAGGGTCGGAGCAGGAGGTCCCGGCCGCGGTCCGTCGCTTCGGCACTATCGACAACGCCTACGACAGCCTGCCCCGCTTCTGGGATCAAGTGGGCGTTCTGTATCGGGACGATGCGACCAGGGAACTCACGCCGGACCCCTATATGGCCATCGGGGCCGTACCGCCGCTGCTCTCCGCGTTCCGTGACCTGAGCCCCTTGCGCACCAGCCTACCCCGCCTGGACCCCGAGCTCTGTATCGGCTGCGGGCATTGTTGGACACATTGCCCTGAGGGTGCCTGGAACGCAGCGGCCACCACCCCACGCCAGGCCCTGGATGCGACCATTCCGGCGGCCGAGGCCGGTGCCCTGCGTCCTCTGGCCGGCAAGCTGGCGGAACGGATCGACCAAGTATGCCGCACCGATGGGGCCGAAATTGCCACCCTGGGGGGGCTGGTGAACGGAGCCTATGCCGCCCTCCAAGACCGGACCCCCTTACCGAAAGAACGCAAGCACGGCATGGATACCGCTCTCGAACGCTTGACCACCGTCGTTGGGCACCTGCCGGTAGTTACCGCCCCCTTCACGGACGCCTCCGGCGCCTTGCTGTTCCTGGCCCTCGATCCCAACGACTGCAAGGGCTGCGGCCTCTGCATACGGGCCTGCGATGCCGGCGCCCTAAGGACCGTCCCCCAAACCACCGAGGAACTGGAAGCGGCCAACCGGGTCTTCACGGCCTGGCAAAAGCTCCCCGAGACCACTCAGGCGACCATTGATCGAGCCGCGGTCGACGAACGCATCGGCCCCCTGCCGGCGACCCTGCTCGCACGCCAGGCAACCCTGGTCCTAGCCGGCGGCGACGGGGCGGAGGCCGGCTCCGGTGAAAGGCTCGCCCTGCGCCTGACCCTGGGCCTGGCCGTATCCCATCAAGAACACCGACGCACCGAATTCACCCGCAAGGTCGAACAAACCAACAAGGAAATCACCGCGCTGATCCGCGCCCTACTGGCCGACTCCCTACCAGCGGATGACCTGGATACCCTGGCCCGCGGCCTAGAGACCGTCAGCACCCGACATGCGGAGCTCGGCGCCGTCCTCGGCCAGGCCGAGGGCGCCATCACAAGCGCGGTAGATGCCGTCCGTCTGCGACGGCTCGTAGAGCTGGCCCAGGGCTTAGGAGAGTTCGCCTGGCACCTGGAGACCGGTCGCCAAGGCTTCGGCCGTGCCGGCTTGGGACTCGTACTGGCCTCGGGCGAGGTGGCGAGCTGGGCCGGAGCCTTTCCGCACAACAGCTTCCGGATCCCGGTCACCCTGGACACCACCGGGGACGGTGTCCGACTGGCGGCCGGGCTCCTGGAGAGCCAGCTCCGACAGGCCATCGACGGCTTCATCCTGTTGCGTCGGGCGCGCCTCGAGCTCGACCGGCCCCAAGACGCCCCGCGGCTCTGGGCCGACCTGGGTGCCCTGAGCCGGCACGACCTGACCCCGCAGGAATGGGAATACTGTCCCCGACTGCTCCTGGTGGGCAGCAGTCGGGCACTGGCGAGCACCGGCCTGTCCCAGCTCACCGCACTGCTGGGTGGCGACCTCCCCTTGAAAATCCTGGTGCTGGCGGACCTGGACCTGGGCCTCTCCGGTCATACCGTCCCGGAATCCGCCCCGGCCTCACTCCCGGACACCACCACGGACCTGTGCCTGCTGGCCCTGGCCCGGCGGCATGCCTACATCGCCCAGACCTCCCTCGGCACACCGACCCATCTCCTGGAGAGCTTGACCGCCGGGCTCGATTTCGGGGGACCCGCCCTCTTCCACATCCACGCCCCCAGCCCCGGACGCCACGGCTTCCCCAGCGACCGGACCTTGGAGCAAGCACGCTTGGCCGTAACGACCCGGACCTTCCCCCTATACCACTACGATCCCCGGACCGAAGGGGTCTTCGGGACCCGCCTCAAGCTCGAAGCCAACCCGGAGCCGCTAGCCCTCTGGACCTGCGACCCGACGCCCGACCGACCCGCGGGCGCGACGCTCCCCCTTCCGGTGACGCCGGCCCACTGGGCCCTCGGCGAGACGCGATTCCGTCACTGGATCGCGCCCTTGGCGGAAGACGCTGCCGACCCCCTATCCCTGGACGCCTATCTGGAGTTGACCGCAAGAGAGCAGCGGGGACGGACACCCTATATCGCGCAAAGGGGGACGGAGTCCCGCCGGAGCCCGACCCGCTACCGAGTCGACCCGAAGCTGGTCGCGGTCTGCCGGGAACGTCGGGATGCCTGGCGCCTGCTGCAAGAGTTCGGGGGCCTGGTCACCCCCTTCACCGAACGTGTCCGGCGCGAGGCTGAAGAGCAAGTGGCCGCCGACCGACGGGCCGAGCTCGCGGCCCAGGCCGCGGCCTATGAGCAAAAGCTCGCCGACCTGCGCGAGTCATTGCAACAAGAGCTGCGAAGCGACGTCCGTGAGCGCCTGATGACCCTGGCAGGTTACCGTCACCGAGTCGGTGCGGAGCAACCACGATGATCAGGCCGGTAACCCACCTCCGCCGCGGCTTCGCCCACGGGGTCCACCCCAACGACCACAAGACCCTGACCGCGGACCTGCCGACCCAGCGCATGCCCTTCGTCGGCCGCTATGTGCTGCCCCTGAACCAACACCTGGGGGTCCCCGCCAAGCCCGTGGTCATCCCCGGTCAGTGGGTACAACGTGGCGAACGCATTGCCGAGCCCGGCGCCTTCCTATCCACCAGCCTGCACAGCCCGGTTACCGGATGGGTACGGACCATCGGCCAACACCGCTATCCCGGCGGCCAGTTCAGCAAGGCCATCGAGATCGAGGCCGACCCCTACGCCACCCAACGCCCGACCAGGGAACGCCCCCCCGACTGGCGCACCCTATCCCTGGACCAGTTCGCATCCGTACTGCAAGACTCGGGAATCGTCGGGCTGGGCGGGGCCGCCCTACCCGCCCACGTCAAATACTCCCTGCGCGAAGGCGTCCGCATCCGATACCTGATCATCAACGGCGCCGAATGCGAGCCCTACCTCACCAACGACCACCGGGTCATGGTCGAGCACACGGACCGCCTCCTGCGGGGCGTCGAGATCCTCCAAACTAAGCTCGGTGCCGCAGAGGCCATTATCGGCATCGAGCTCAACAAACCCGACGCCATCGCGGCCCTCGACCGGCGTCTCAGGCCCGATCAGCCGATTCGCGTAGTCCCCCTAAGGGTCAAATATCCCCAGGGCGACTCCAAAATGATGATCAAATCCCTGCTCGGCATCGAGGTCCCGGCGGGCCTGCACGCAGCGGACCTCGGCATCATCATGAACAACGTCGGTACCACCGCCGCCATCGCGGATTGGCTCGACACCGGAATGCCCTACATCGACCGCATGGTCACAGTCTCCGGACCCGGCATCTCACAACCGGCCAACCTGGTGGTCCCCCTAGGCACACCGGTGCGGGAAGTGCTGCGCTTCTGCGGGGGCCTTAGCGACGACACCCGAGAAGTCCTCATGGGCGGCCCCATGATGGGTACCCCCATCGCCAGCCTGGACGCCCCCATCATCAAGAGCAGCTCCGGAATCCTCGCCTTCACCGCCACCGAAACCGCTTGGCCCAAGGAATACCCCTGTATCCGCTGCGGCCGCTGCCTAGAGGCCTGCCCCTACTTTCTCAACCCGTCCCGCCTGGCCCGGCTGGCCAAATCCCGGATGTACGAAGAGATGAAACATATCCAGATCATGGAATGTGTCGAGTGCGGCTCCTGCACCTATGCTTGTCCCTCGGGGATCCCCATCGTACAGCTCATCCGCACGGCCAAACGTGCGATGTGCGGTCGGAAACGAGGTTGAATTATAGATTCTGCCTAGTGTCCAGTTCCGACTGATATTGCAAATTCATAGTCCCTGCTGACTTTTATGCTCCTGGGCAGGATCCAGCAATATCAATAGAAATCATGTATTAGTACAGCAGTACCGACTCGATATTTTCTTTTTTGCCGCAAATGAACCGAAAAACACTCAGCTGAGTGTCTGCGCTCGGTCAACTCGACGCACAAAGCGTTCTCGTACACGGACTCCAAAGACCCAGGACCCAAGACTTTGCCGACTTCGAATGCATACCCGATAACACGTCGAGAGGTGGGGCATCCTCATTGACTTTCCTTGAATATATTTGCGGTAACTATTCAGGACCTCTTTCCAATCGGTAGAATACACACGTAATCTATGATCATGCTGAAAAAACTACCCTAACCCATTCTCTGTAAAACCCTGACGACGAGCTTCAGCGGTTGCGTGAACGGGTTGCGGAGCAGACGGTGCTCCTTGAGCAGCTGCGCGAGCGTATCCGGGAGTTGGAAGCGCGTAGAGAACCCACCCCACCGTTAGGTGGCGCGCTGTCGCGCAGCAAACACGTGGCAAGATAGGGGGCTGCGGGGAACCGAGACCATTCAGGCACTGGTGTGAAGGCCAAGCATCTCGGCTTTACAGCCCATGAGGCCGCTTGATGTGTACAAGTAAATTCAACGATCACAGGCTATCTGGCCTTGCCAGTACCCTCTTGTGTGGACGCCCAAATATCGCTTTCGGATCTTGAGTGGTCCGGTGGCGGAGGAAGTGAGCTGCTGTATCTGAACGTTTTCGGAGCAGTTAAAGCGTGAGGTGGTGGAGTTAAACGTACAAATCGTACCATGTACACCAGTTGGTGATGATTCCGCCAAAGATTTCGGTATCGGATTATGTGGGGATGGTGAAAGGTCGAACGGCGATACGAGTCTTCAACCGGTTTCAACATTTAAAACGTAAGCCCTATTGGGGCAATCACCCTTGGGTCCAGGGTTACTGTGCCGACACGGTTGGACTCGATGCCGAGAAGAGTCGAGCTTACGTCCAGTACCAAGAGCAACGGGAACGCTTGATGGAGCAAGGTAGGTTGAAGTTCTAACTGACTGAACTCTAATCCTGGGGATAGCCGGACCTTGCCTCCTCTGGAGGCAAGGCCGATTTCTCCCCGTTCTAGGGGTTATATCAAAGCCCCCCCTTGCTAAGGGGGGTACTTGTAAAATAATATTTTACGAGATGTTTGATGAGAGCCGCACCCAATGGGGGATATACGGGGAGTCGTAGGAGCGAGCTTGCTCACGAACTTGCTACTACGATTTTCGGAGATCCCTTTGCTATCACCTACAGTGACCCATATCATTCGCAATATGAGCCATGGTATTTGACATTCGGCACATCTATCGGAAGCCGTTTTCTAGTTGTGTCGCATACCGATCGAGGCAATAACATCAGGTTAATCTCCGCGCGATCCATGACAAGAAACAAGATGCGTAAATATGAGCAACATCGACGCAGAGGATATGAGACCGGAATACGACCTTGATGCACTAGGCGAGAGCGTTCAGGGCAAGTACTACAAAGGTTACCACGAAGGATCCAATGTGGTAGTAATAGAACCCGATCTGGCCAGGAAATTTCCCAATGTTCAGGCTGTCAATGATGTCTTACGGAAGTTTCTTGAGCTCCGATAAGTTCGTATAACTCAATGTCATTGAGTTAAGCTGTCATTCTGGCAGGAACTGCCGGAATCCAGTTACAGGGATGTGAAAATTCTCATGATTTTCAGGGCTTTCTGATTCCGGAAATCCCTATCGAATTGGTACTTTTACCTTGACTTGATGGCATTACTTGGCAACCTGGACAGCCAAAGAGGTAAAGATCATGACCCGAGTGAGGGACGCATCTCTCAGGAGTAGGTGGCTCGGTCGCGGGAATGGATCGGACGGATTTTATGCTAGCGCTAGGCCACATGGGAAAAGATTCGTTCGTGGTGGATTTCGATGATCCAGATGATGAGCTTGCCCGTGGTTGACAAGGCAATCATCGATACTTCTCCGCTGATCTTTTTTTCCCGCGGCCATCATTTGGTTTTGCTGCTGGCCTTCGCCGATGAAAAATGTCAGAGCTATCGATTAGATCAGCCACTTACATCGGATCCCACATTCTGGAGATCAAGTTCTCGGATGGGTGCAAGGAAATCGTGGATTTTATGCCCTTCATTTCTTCATCTAGTCATCCCGACTATGAAAATATAAATCTGAATCCGGATTTTTAGGCTATAAGATTATCGATGGCAATTTGAATTGGGATGATTACACGATGATTTTCCCGATCGAGGATCTGTATCATAATACACTTATGAAGTGAGGATAACCGCATAACAAGTGTATGCAGCGAGATTTCATGCTTCACTCCGACCTTTCCGTTATGGAATGAATGCGTCATTCAGATCACAGATTCAGGGTCATCTTGGATTCTCCTCATACACAGTTAGTTTTGCACTTTCCCTACCGAGACTTCCTCTGAGAGTTGGTTCAGGTAAGCCTGCTCAGGCTCGATAAAAAAATCGCCTAACATTCGGCTGCAAGCGACCCAATGCCACCGAAAGTTCGTGAGCTGATTACAAGTCCGGAAAAAGCTGGATTCGTGAACCGTAGCGGAAAGGGCAGCCACCGAAATTTTGTTCATCCGAATGTACAAAAACCAATCACCGTGCCAGGAAAACCGGGAGATGATGCTAAGCAATACCTTATAAAATCTGTTCAGCGTGCAATCGCGGAGTCCGGAAATGAAAGACAGTGATAGATATGCAAAGATCGTGGAATGGTCGGAAGAAGACCAATGCTACGTGGGCAACTGCCCAGGGTTGATGCTAGGTGGCTGCTATAGCGACGACGAGGTATCGGTCTTCAAGGAACCTTGCCAAATTGTAGACGAGGTTATTGAGTTTTATCGGCAAGATGGCAAGCAACTTCCAACTCCAACAACTGGCCACGACTTGGCAAATAAGCTTCAAGATGTCGCTTAACAGGTGCGTAAACGCGGACCTGTTACCGCGCAGCGAGCTGTGGTGGCAGGTTGAAAGCTCGGATCAAACGCGGTACCGATCCGGTTTACACTTCACGATAAGCGTCACATCCATGCGCCATTTACCGGCAAACTAATCGGCAAGTGCACTATAAAAAGATCTTGGTCCCGGCGAGTAGCTTAGGCTATCTCATCCCGGGTCTGCTAGTGCTCCTCACCACCGGCTGTCCAGCATCGACCACGACCCGTGAGTCTTCCCCGATTCCGACCACTGGCGTCGCGGAGTATCGGTCGGACGGGATTCGGATCCGGCTCATGGGGACCAGGGTACCCTGCTCAAGGATCCGGGCTGAGTCGAGTATGTCCTGGCCATAACCAACACCGGAAGCCGCCCCTTGAGATCGAGAATGTAAAACTCCTGAATCGAGACGGACACTACCTGAACTCGGCGGTCGCTTACCGGCAGCTCGGCAAGCCTCCCACTAGGGCGACTAGGGTCACGGGCAACGTGGCCACCAACGCCGCCGGGATCGCGGTCGGCCAGATCGTCCCTTATCGGCCGGCTGATCGCCGGCGTTCTCTCCCAGGTCGTCTCCGCCTCCAACGCGGAAGCCGCAAACAACGCCGAGTAGGCGTTCGAACGGCACAAGCTCAAAGCCGTCGAGCTGGCACCGACGAGTCAGGTAACCGGCAGCGCCTTCTTGCCCGATGTGCCCGCAGCCACGATCAAGGCACTGGTCGTCAGCTACACCCACGACAAAAGGTCCGGGTCAACCAAGCGGATCGAAATCCGCCTGCCACACGGGTAACCTTCCAGACACCCGTCCGGCACAGGAATAACCCTGCCAGCTCCATCGGATGAATCTCGCCCTTTCGAGCAGACCGTCGAGAATCGATTCCATAGTTCGGGGTGGAACCCCTTTGCGTACAGCCAAATCACCGGTCTCCGAGACGGCATCATGGATGCGGGTCGTCACACCCGAAAAGACCTCATCCACATCCTGCTCACGCAGCCCTGCCTTGTGACCTGTCTGGTAGAAGTGTCGTGTTGGATCTCTCTCAAACGATAGTGACGTCGATCGCCAACCGACATAGCCAGTTTGACTTTGTGCATCGATAGCACCGCATAGGGTGCGGCGGACATCAGATTATATAAGGGCGTGAGCTTGAAGCCGCTGGGTATGAGGAATAGGGAAAAATTCTTGGCGTGGTCATCGTCGGCCGCTAGCAGCCAGAACAGGACCTGCTCCTTCATGAAACACATACGGTCCACCTGTGGCTCCGCCGCCCCGTCGAGGAGGTCGAGCACGTCGAAGATGCCGGGGCCACCGTCGCTCTGATATTTGCGTGTGGGTGGAATACCCAATGCCTGACAGATATCTTCCTGGGGTAACCAATATAGAACGCCATCACGCCAAAACCGGTCGAAACGCTCGACAACCAGGACCGGCTTGTCACCGAAGAGCAAGACCTCGGCATTGGCCGCTTCGAGCCCCAACGCCCGACACAAGGTCAAGCACAAGCGTTCGTTCCATGGCGAGTCGGAGAGGCCCGCCCCCGAAGGACCTTCCTTGATAGCCAGCTTGAGGATATGGGAGGTTGGTGTCGGACCGAGCGGCAAATGCCAGCGACCATCCATCCGGAGCAATGACGTCTTTTCCTGCACCCCGGCGATAGAGATCCGAAACTCGTCCGCATCGCCATGCAGACCCAGGGGGGTCATACCCAGCGCGGCCAGACGGCCGGCGATCTCTTCGTCACTGACCGGTCGGGAGACCATCCGAGCCGGATCGCCGGGATCAAGACCCTCCGGGATAAAACGCAGGGTACCGACACAATCGCGGCCGATTGCCGCCAACAGATCGAAGGTCCCGGCACTCTCGGCCTGTTCGCGCACCGCGAGCTTATTCCTGACCGTGCGGTCGTCCAGCAATAGGCCGTCGAAAAAATTGTTCGCACCGGCACCCTGCTGCGCCAGGTCTCGGCCGTCGCCAAGCGCTATCCGGTCGATCCCGTGGTGGTCCAGGATTTTGTCCATGTCCTCGAATACCTCTGGAAGGTCGCCCATGTGCTACACCCCGAGGCCGCCGAAGAACATGAAAGCTGGGTGATAGACCGGACCACGGCCGTACTCGAAGGCCGGGCCCAAGACGTGGCGGTGGGCTGGTGCCGCGCCGCTACCCGTAAACAGCTTGGCCAAAGCGAACGTCAACCGGTAGACAACGCCGCCGACTACATCGACAACAACCAGGAACGACTCCAATACGATCAAGCCCTGGCATATGGGCTGCCGATCGCGACCGGGGTTATCGAAGGCGCCTGCCGTTACCTGTTCAA
>Ga0056123_1000116_pt1 | contig 15926 bp, 16 predicted proteins | sample WorMetHEROISLAND_3_FD_71122 | JGI IMG/M metagenome (GOLD analysis project Ga0056123, IMG submission 71122) | Marine gutless worms symbiont microbial communities from Max Planck institute for Marine Microbiology, Germany - Olavius sp. 3 HERON ISLAND ...
CGCAACGGTAAACAACGACCATGGATCCATGATGAAAACCTCCGACGTTTGGCCTGGCGACTGGTCCGAGCCTACAGGCGAAAAGACGGGAACAGAGTAGGCTTGGAGCGGGCTACCCGATGCGATGGGAAACATGGCGCTACCCACACCAAAAACGCAAGAGAGCCATAAATTCTGGGGGTGGAATTTTTCAAGGTGCTTTCAGGAGGATTACTGCGTCCTATCCATTAGAAAATTGGCATGTTCTAATAATGTTGCATTCCTGCCTGGTTTCGATCATTCTTCAATTTCCGATTCGGGGATTTGAGAATCGCAATTTTTCATCGTGCGTACCGATCCGGTGTAGGTTGGGGATGGTCTTCGGAGGGCGCGCGATCAGTGCCATGACCGTTGCGGCAAGCATGAGGGTGCCTTAGATGAGGGCCCCTCGGGAAATTCCGCTCTGGAATTTTTCAAGGCGCCCTTGGGAAATTCTAAAGGTCCCCTGAACAACCAAGCGTAGCGAAGACCACGTCGTCAGTATTGGGTCGTGGAAGAGTGGCAAGGGAGCAATTTTTCTTTTCAAGGTTTCCTTGAGAGGGTGCATGAATGCCTGTGTTCCGAGAGCAGAGTGGCGACGGCTATTGGTTTATCGTCCGTCCCAACTGTGCGCTCAGCTGGAGGAGGACAAAGCTTGTTTTGCTTTTCTTCGGTGTTGGTTTGGCTACGCTCGGGATCTACTTTGCGGCAGTGGGAGCCTGGTTTGGTGCTACCGTTTGCAGGACTCGAATTCGCTGTGTTGGTGGCTGGTTTCTACCTGAGCGCGCTTGTCGGCCACACGCGTGAGGTGATCGGGATCACCGGTCCGGTGTTGCGGGTCTTGCGGGGTCGGCGGTACCTCGAAGAGGTGGCTAGTCTGCCGGCCAATTGGACCCGGGTCGAGCTAAGGCGCGATCCTTGCGGTTGGTACCCGAGCCGTCTTCTTTTGTGTTGTCACGGCCGGCGCTTCGAAGTAGGCGCGAAGTTGGTCGAGACGGAGCGGGAGGAGTTGGCCGGTGATCTCGATGACAAAGTAGGCTTCCTCGATGACAAAGTAGGCTTCGATCGGCCGGGTACCACTCCATCCGCTGCGGGTACCGTCACGGCTGGTATGGCACGGGCTGGATGCGGCAGGCCATGGGATACCTTGAGAAATTGTAGGAATGCGATTTTCCAAGCTTCCTCATTGGGTAACTTAGCCGGCTCCGGTCCCATGTCAGGCGCCGCTCTCGGTTCCGCCAGAGCGCAGAGCAGCGGCCGGTTTTGCGCTGAGGCGCATATCCAAATCAGATGAGAGAAACTATGGCAGCAATCAGCAAGCGCCTCGGCGTTCTATCCGTATTTTCACTCCTTTCCGGTTGGGCCGGCGGTGTCCGCGCCGAGATGGCCCTGAACTTTCCCGAGCCCGCCGCCGGCGTAGCGCAGGAGATCTATGATATTCACATGCTCACCTCGGGCATTGCTACGATACTCTTGGCGATCATCTTCGCCTTTGTCGGTTACTCCCTGTATTTCCACCGTAAGAGCCGTAGCTATCAGGCCGACCAGAACTTTCATAAGACCTGGTTCGGCCAGTGGTCCTGGGTCTTGATTCCGGTATTGGTGCTCGGAGTCGACTTGACTATTGCTAGCTCTGCTCAGAGAACCCTGGAGAAGGTCTGGGAGGTGCCGAAAGAGGTGGACCTGATGGATGTTAAGGTCATCGGTCACCAGTGGTGGTGGGAGTACGAATATCTGGACCATAGCGTCGAGATCGATGGTAAGCCGAAGTTGGTCCGGGTCGAGAGCCGTTATATCCCGGAGGATCAAGCCGGTGAGGGTACCGCCGGGTATCTGCGTGCCGTAGATAATCCTCTGGTGTTGCCCGTGGGTAGGAAGGTGCGTTTTCTCCATACCTCCGCGGATGTGCTCCACGCCTTCTGGGTCCCAGAGCTGGCGGTGAAGAAGGACGCCATCCCCGGCTATGTGACCGAGACCTGGGTCGACCTCACCCGGGAGGGTCGCTTCTCCGGGCAGTGTGCCGAGCTTTGCGGTACCTGGCACTCGCGTATGCCCATCGAGGTGGAGGTGGTTTCGGAAGAGAGATTCGGCTCTTGGATACAAGAGCAAAAACAGACGATGTTGGCCGCCGTTGCCGAGGCCTCGCTGGACAAGGACTGGACCAAAGAAGAGTTGATAGAAAAGGGCCGGGCTGATTACAACACCAAGTGTGCCGGTTGCCACCAGATCACGGGGAAAGGCCTGCCGCCCGCCTTCCCGGCGCTCAAGGGTAGCGCTATCGCCACCGGCTCCATCGACGCCCATCTGGATATCGTCCTGAACGGTAAACAGGGGACGGCGATGACGGCCTGGAATCAGCTGACCGACCTCGAGCTTGCCGCCATCATCACCTACGAGCGTAATGCCTGGGGCAATGATACGGGCGATGTGATCCAGCCACGTGACATCAAAGCTGCCCGCACCTTGGCTGTTAAATAGTGGTCGGTCGAGAGCTTCCTACCCCATCGATCGTTCAACGAATTCGAATCTAGGCTTAAATGTAGAGGAAGATTGCCATGAGCACCGCAACTATCGGCCTCGACCACCGCGAGGATCATGAACACCATGGGCCACCCAAGGGCTTCAAGCGTTGGTTGTTATCGACTAACCACAAGGATATCGGGTCCATGTACCTGATCTTCGCCCTTATCATGTTGTTTGTCGGCGGCGCCAGCGCCATGGCGATTCGAGCCGAGCTGTTCATGCCCGGGCTGCAACTCCTGGAGCCGGATTTGTATAACAATCTGGTGACCAACCATGCCTTGATTATGATCTTCGGCGCTGTCATGCCGGCGGCTGCCGGCCTGGCCAACTGGATGATCCCGCTTATGATCGGGGCGCCGGATATGGCCCTGCCCAGGCTCAATAATCTGAGCTTTTGGATCCTACCGGCGGCAGCGACCATGCTCATCCTATCCTTCGTCGTGCCCTTCTTCCCCGGTGGCGGCAGTCAGATCAACACTGGCTGGACCCTCTATCCGCCGTTGTCTACCCAGGTCGGCATGTCCATGGACTTTCTGATCTTCGCCATCCATATGCTGGGTATCTCCTCGGTGTTGGCGTCCATCAACATCATCGTTACCATCTTCAATATGCGCGCTCCGGGCATGAAGTTGGTGCAGATGCCGATCTTCGTTTGGACCTGGCTAGTGACTGCCTTCCTGCTGATTCTGGTGGTTCCGGTCTTGGCCGGCGGGGTGACCATGTTGCTCTTCGACCGTCACTTCGGCACCAGCTTCTTCAATGCTGCCGGCGGTGGCGATCCAGTCCTTTTCCAGCATCTGTTCTGGTTCTTCGGTCATCCCGAGGTTTACATCCTGATCCTTCCCTCCTTGGGTGTTCTGGCCTCCGTGGTGCCGACCTTTTCCCGCAAGCCCTTGTTCGGATACGCGTCCCTGGTAGGGTCCATGGTCGCGATCATGATCATCGGCATGGTGGTTTGGGCCCATCACCAGTATACCATCGGTATGTCCTTGGGTGCCGTGAGCTACTTCATGATCGGCACCATTATCATTTCCATTCCAGTGGGGTTGATGGTCTTTAATTACATGGCGACCATGTGGAAGGGGGCCATGACCTTCGAAACTCCCATGCTGTTCGCGGTCGGCATCCTGCTCATGTTCTCCTTCGGTGGTTTGACCGGCATTATGTTGGCGGTGGTACCGGCGGACATGCAATATCATGATTCCATGTTCGTGGTAGCCCACTTCCATTACGTGTTGATGCCCGGTGCGGTGTTCGGGCTGTTCGCGGGCGTCTTCTACTGGTTGCCCAAATGGACCGGACACATGTACGACGAGAAGCTGGCCAAGATCTTCTTCTGGGTCAACGTTATCAGCTTCAACATCACCTTCTTTCCGCAGCACTTCATCGGTCTGGCCGGAATGCCGCGGCGTATCATCGATTACCATGTGATGTTCACCGAGTTCAACGTTCTCTCTAGCGTCGGTGGCATAGTCTTTGGTCTGAGCCACCTACTGTTTTTCTACATCATCATCAAGACCATCCGTGGCGGGAAGCAGGCGGAAGACAAGGTGTGGGAGGGTGCCAATGGTTTGGAGTGGGAGTTGCCTTCACCGCCGCCGTTCCATAGCTGGACTACACCTCCCAAGCAGCTGGCTACTCCCTGAGGCGATTGTTGTCCAATGAAATACCATCTTGCTGGTCTTTTCGTCCGTCTTCCGTGTGGCGTCGATCGTTACATAGTCCACTATGCGCCGGTCGCCGCGCCTTGAATACGAATGAAAATCCGGCCCGATCCGGTACGTCATTTTCCGTCAATCGCCTAAAGTGGCGACGGTGGGCAAACGGGAGTCGCCCACCGTCTTTTTATGCCGATACCCATGACGATGAGAACCGATAACGCTTCCGAACGCCGCCGCAAGAACCTACGTTTGGCCTGGATCCTGGTGGGCTTTGCCCTGTTCATACTGTTGAGTTCAATTCCCTTCTGGAAGAGCTTGTTCGATATGGCCGTCAGGTAGCCTCCAATGAACGGTTCCTTGCCCGGTATGGTCGAAAGACGCAAGCGGCGTACCCTGTTCTTACTGATGGGGCTGGCCATCGGCATGTTCGGTTTTGGTTTCGCCATGGTCCCCTTATACAACCTGCTCTGTCAGGTAACCGGCGTGCAATCGGTCGAGCAGCGGGCCGTGATCGGGACCGGGGCAGTGTCGTCAGCCGCTACCAATGTGTTCCCAGACCGGTGGGTGACGGTGAAGTTCGATACCACGATTCATCCGGACCTGCCTTGGCGGCTCGAGCCCTTGGAACGTAAGCTGCGCGTGCGTCTGGGAGAGAGTTATCTCGTCAAATTCATCGCCGAAAATCGCTCGGGCCAGGAGATTATTGGCCAGGCTATCCCGAGCATCGCCCCTTGGCAGGCTACCGCTTTTTTTGCCAAACTGGAGTGTTTCTGCTTCAGCCGGCAGATCCTGGCCGGTAACCAGACTACCGAGATGCCTTTGCGCTTCTCCGTGTCGCCCGACCTGCCCGCGAACATCAACTCGCTTACCTTGTCCTATAGTGTGATGCGAGTCTCCGATCGATCCTGATTCGCTTGCGGCAAGCTACCGAGCGATGAAGGTTACAACCAGTGCACAATGAGGAATAGAGAAGGATGAGCAGCGTCACCCACCACGGTCCCAATGACTATTACATTCCGGATTCCAGTCCCTGGCCGATCACCGCTATGCTGTCGGTGTTCCTCATGCTGTCGGGAACTGCTCTGACAATCAACGCGGTCGGTTTCGGCAAATGGATGATCCTGGCTGGTTTTGCTTTACTAGTCGTCATGTTCTACGGCTGGTTCGGCCAGGTTATCAAGGAAAACCTCTCGGACCAATACAATGAACAGGTGGATCGCTCCTTCCGTCAAGGAATGTTCTGGTTCATTGCCTCCGAGGTTTTTTTCTTTCTGAGCTTCTTCGGCTCCCTGTATTACATCCGGGTGATTGCGTTACCCTGGCTCGGTGGTGAGGGCTATCTCGGAGTTACCCAGGAGCTACTCTATAATCAGTTCGCCGCTGATTGGCCGACTGCGGGACCGGAACAGCTGGGGGGGCATTTCAAGGCCATGGGTGCCTGGGGTATACCGGCTATCAACACTCTGATCCTACTCCTCTCGGGTGCGACCGTAACCTGGGCCCATTGGGGATTGAAGGAGCACAACCAGCGTAAGCTCGTCTGGGGTCTAGCTGCGACCATCTTCTTGGGCTTCCTCTTTGTCATTTTTCAGGCCTACGAGTATCGCCATGCCTACGCTGAGCTCAACCTGACGCTGGAGTCCGGCGTTTACGGTTCGACCTTCTATATGCTGACCGGCTTCCACGGCTTCCATGTCACCATGGGTGCGGTCATGCTCTTGGTCATCCTCTTCAGGGCGATCAAGAGGCACTTTTCGCCCCACAACCACTTTGCCTTCGAGGCCGTTGCCTGGTATTGGCACTTCGTCGATGTAGTTTGGCTGGGGTTGTTCGTGTTCGTCTACTGGTTGTAGCCGATTCAGATTAGGCGAGCTTCGAATCCGGGCGAGTGGTCCCGGATTTTCGTTTTGAGGGGGCTTGGTGGGGAGGGCCGTTTCACGCTGCCGAAGTCGTATTTCGACTTTACGTCTTGAAAAATCCCATCCCTGGGGTTTCTCGAGGTTCCTTTGGACACCTTGAAAAATTCGAGGTGCCCTTAAGCAGTAAGACCGCGATTTATGCTCCGGTGGGTTGGAGTACTCCGACGAAGTAGCCGAGAATGAGCAGCAGGAAGAGGGTAAGTGAGAGCACAATGCGCACTGTTAACGCTTTCACCACCCGGGTTTTGTCCTCGTCGCCATCGTCCTTGGCAAGATAGTACATGCCCTGGGCAAGCGAAAAGACGATAAATCCGAGGACGAGAATAACCGGGATCTTGTATATGAGGTCCATAGTCTACCTCTTGGTTTGTCTGAAGGGGATCTTATGCGATAACCGCCTCGTAGCTCCGCTGGTCGGAGACCGGTGCGCGGCTATCTCCTTGCCTGTTCACACCGAAGTCGTCACTCGGTGCAATTTATTGCCTACTTCTCGAATATAGCATCCGGATGCGGTTTGTCGACCTGAATTTTCGTTTTCGTTGGGTGCCGACCTTGCTGCTCGTGCTCTCGATTCCCCTGTTTTTCGGGCTTGGATTTTGGCAAATCGACCGGGCCGAGCAAAAGCGGGAGCAAGCACGGACCCTCGACCAACGGACTCGAATGCCAGTGATGGAGCTTGATAAACCGGTCGATGATCCCGAGGTATTGCGCTTTCGTAAGCTGCGGGTTCGGGGGACTTTCGAGGTTGCCGGGCAGATCCTGATCGAGAATCGCCGCCGGGGCAATCGCATCGGCTTTCACGTCATCACCCCCCTGCGTATCCTGGGATCGGACCGCCGGGTTCTGGTGAACCGGGGTTGGATCGCTGCGGCCGGCGATGGCAGCCCGACGGCGACCCCGGTCCCCGAGGGAGAGGTGACGGTAACGGGGGAGGCCTATCTCCCCGCTCCCCCGGCCTTGGTGCTTCATGGCGGTCCAGAGGTGGTGAAAGGCTGGGGTCGGCGCTGGCCTTACCTCACTCTGGAGCTTTATCGGGTAGCGACCGGTGCTCGGATAGAGCCGATCGTCATACTCCAGAACCCCGACGATGTCGGCGGTTTTCTGCGCGTTTGGCCGCGGGAGCTACCCAGAGAAGACAGACATATCGGCTATGCGATCCAGTGGTTCGCATTCGCCTTCATTACATTGGTGCTGTGGCTGAGGTTCGGCCTCGTGCGTTCGGATGGAACGAGCACGGCGTGAGCAGCGAGGTTGGGGCCATTGACATTTATTGCGCGTTCGAATGAAAGGGTTACGGCATGAATAGCGAGGCCAAAGGAAAACCACGCAGCATAGTGCCCCTGTGGGCGATAGTCGCCGTTTTTGCGGCCCCCGTCATTGCGGCTTGGTTTTTCTATCTGAATCCTGAATATCTCCCTTCCGGCCGTACCAATAAGGGAGACTTGATCGAACCAATGGTCGCCTTGCCGGCGGATCTGGCCCTATTTACCTGGGATGGATCGGGTTTCCCCCGTGATGCTTTGGCGGGTAAGTGGACCCTGGTTTCTTTTAGTGATGGTGAATGTGACGAAGCCTGCCGCAACCAATTGATCGCGATACGCCAAATCCGCCTGGCCTTGGGTGAGAATCGACGCAACGTCGAACGGTTGCTGGTGTTGACCGATTCGGCTGCGACGGACGTGGCGCAGGAGCTCGGTGCCGAGTTCCCCGGTCTACGAATCGCGTTTACGGATGCGGCGGGCGGCGGGCGTTTGTCGAATCTCTTGGGGGTAGGCACGGCTACCTTCGGTCGGATCCATATCTTGGATCCTATGGGAAACTTGATGATGCGCTATGCGGTGGATGCCCCGATGCGGGATACGCTGGAGGACATGGAGCATTTACTCAAGGCCTCCAAGAATTGGATCAAAGGTGCGCAGTATGGCCACCGGTGAGATCGGTCTGACCGAGTCCCGCTCCAACGGTCTCTTATGGCGGCGTTACCTCGAGCTGACGAAGCCCAAGGTCCTGGCTCTTATCCTGTTTACTACGCTGGTGGGAATGTTGCTGGCGGCTCCGGGGATGGTGCCGCTATCGACCCTAGTCTTCGGTTTGCTCGGGATTGAGCTTGCTGCTGGTGCCGGTGCCGCCCTGAATCATGTGGTCGACCAGCGCATCGACGCCATCATGGATCGTACCCGGGAGCGTCCGCTGCCGAGTGGGGACCTAGATGCGCGTCACGCCGTGGTGCTTGCCTTGGGGATGGCGGCGGCGTCCATGTCGGTACTGGTGATCTTCGTCAATCTGTTGACTGCCCTTTTGACCTTCGCCGCTTTCGTCGGCTATGCGGGCATCTACACCATGTACCTGAAACGGGCTACACCTCACAATATCGTCTGGGGTGGCATCTCCGGTGCCATGCCGCCGCTGCTGGGTTGGACGGCGGTTACCGGTGAGGTTTCCGTCGAGGGGCTGTTGTTGGCGCTGTTGGTATTCATTTGGACCCCGCCTCACTTCTGGGCGTTGGCGATCAAACGCCGAGACGAGTACGCCCGCGCTAATATTCCGATGCTACCAGTAACCCATGGTCTGGCCTACACGAAGCTCCAGATACTGATCTATAGTCTGCTCTTGCTTTGGGTATCGCTCATGCCTTTCATGATCCGCATGAGCGGCCCGCTGTATCTCTTTGGGGCGCTTGGCTTGGGGCTGGGTTTCGTCTATCAGGCCTTATGCTTGTTCCGTAGTGAAGGCGATGCCCTGGCGATGAGGACCTTCGGCTACTCGATCCTCTATCTTTCCACGCTATTTGCTTTCCTGCTGGCGGACCACTATCTGAGACTGGTGTAGATTGTGGCGGTTTCACCTTGGAAGATTCTATTTGTGGAATGTTTTGGCTTTCGATACGGAAATACCTCGCAGCGTGCCCTATTTTAGGCTTGAAATACGGCAGCGTATTTCTTATCTGCACAGGCACTTTGGGTTCTTCAAAGTGTTTTTGACCAAGGGAGGATAATTACCCTTTACTTGATAGGAGAGATTTTCATGCCTTTATCCGGGATTTTGAAACACTGGCGCGATCGCCTGATGGGTACCGCTCGTTATGCCGCGATGGCGGTTTATGGGGCCGGGATGATTGCCATACTGCCGGTGGGGGCGTTCACGTCCAGCGAGAGTAAGATTCCCTGCGATCAGGCCGGGCCGCAGGCACCACGCGATATTACCAGCCTGTCCGGCAGTAACGTCGTGCGCTTTGCCGTGGCACCGCCGGCTTCGGATATGAAGCTGTGTGACATTCATTTCCACAAATACGCCGAGCACCGCGCTGCCGGCTACCTGGAAATAGCCGGTACCGGTAGCCATAAGGGCTATGTGTGTAATGGCTTGAAACCCGCAGAGGACCATGGCGAAAGCCACCGTATGGATCACGAGGTCGTACCCGGTGATACGATCGAGGTACATTGGATATTCACCACCTGCGACGTGAAACCGGGACCCAAGCTGGCCAGCTGTTTTACCGACACCTGCAAGGAGCCGCAGCTGCGTGTCGAAGCCAGGGTATTCGAGCTGACGGATGATGGCTCAGGAGCGGATTTCGCTGCCTTCCGGTCGTCCCCGTCCGGTCAGGTGGTGCTGCCGGAGGCTTCCGATCCGGTACAATATCTCGGTTCGACAACCGGCCCTATCTATAATGATGGGAGTTGCTCGCCCTTTCATGTGACCTGGAACGTCACCTCGGCTTGCATACCGCTGGAGATCGATGGCATCAAGGGTTGGGCCGAGAAAGAGCATAATCCGTTCAAGGAGGATCATGCCCATGACGTGCGTCGGCTGGTAAAGGATCCGGCGTTGCTGGCACCGATCGATTGACGGGGACCTGAAAAATTCCATTCCCGGATTTACGTCTGCTCGGCTCGGCGCATTGACAATCGGAGCCCCAATATCAGCAGGCCGATCCAACCTGCGGCAAGCCAGCCGATGATCCCATCGTAGCTTCCTACCAGCCAAGCATTGGGCGACGCCGGATTGTCGGTGGTCAGGTGGCGGGTTATCTGAATCACGAAAACCCAGCCAGCGTGTAGGCCCATGCACCAACCGATGTGTCCGCTACGTTCCCGCACCAGGGCCAGAAAGATCCCGGCCAGGAATAGAGCCGCCATGGAATCCAGGTGCTGCCATTGGAAGGCGTCGGTAAAAACCTGACCGAATATCTGCCAGGTCCCGAGCCAATCGAAGGCTACGCCATCGGGTAGCCTGTGGGGCTTCATGAAGTGGAGCAGTGCGAACAAACAGGATGACCAGAGAATCGCGGAGCGGGCACCGCTCCTGCGTCGGATGGCCGAATAGACGGCACCGCGAAAGAAGGTTTCTTCCAACAGGCTGGTGATCAGGCCGCCAAGGAGGGCTTGAATCGATTTTTCAAGTAGATTGGCCAGCCGGGTGCTTGCGGCTATGTCGGGTGATCGAATCTCCAGCAACAGCAGGGTCAGGACCAGCACCAGCAAGATGGCCGTACCAAGTAGCCAGCTTTGCCATAGGACGGTCCGAAAGCGCGGTCGGGGAAGGGCGTACCCGAGCGTTTCGCGGTGGTTCAGGTGCTGTGCCTTGAGGAAGGGCCACAGGCCTAGCAGGATACAGACCTGCGTGAGGCGACCCATGACACGGTGGGGATCGTGCGCTATCCAGCCCGTCTGGAGCAGCGGGAAGGTGAGGAGGGCGCCCAGGATCAGGCAGCCGAGGAGGTAAAGAAAGAAAATGCCGGTTTCACGCATAGTGGTTTCGGTTCATGATAAGACCTGGTTCTCCTGCTCGATCGGTGCCGAATGTGCCGCGATGAGGAGCGAATCCATCTCTTGGTATACAGGGCGAATCGGAAAATTCCAAGGGCGGAGTTCTCAAAGTCCCCTTAAGGCGATTGCCAGAAAATGGAGTATCAGCTTGGGCCGGATTTTGGTTCGTATTCAAGGCGCGGCAACCGGCGCCTAGTGGACTCTGTAACGGTTGACGCAACACAGAAGACGGACGAAAAGACCACCAAGATGGTATTTCATTTGACAGAAATCGCCTAAGTGCGGTTTCGGATCATGAATTCGGCTATTTTAGGCTTTGCCTCCTCCCTCTTGGTCTATTTGCCGCTTGCGGTCATTGTGCCGGGAGCCATTACCAATCTGGCGGCACCTATGCTTCTGCTGAGTGTCGTTTTCGGGTGGCGTGGCTGGCGTAAACTATCCGGTGAAACCTGGATGTTGGTGACCGGTTTCGCGTTGTTCTTCCTGAGTGGCCTGCTTAGCTTGGTAAACAATCAAAATTGAGATTTTGCGGCTTGGCGCTTCGAGAAGTATTATCCTTTCCTATTGATTCCGCTGGTATTTTATTTTCTTGCACAGGATCCGATCGAAGACCGACAGGTCCGAGTCCTCTTTTTGGACCGGACTCTTAGTCTCGTTCAGCGTAGCCGTCTTCATGTTCTTCACATGGTGGGTCCCGCGCAGAGCTCAGGGCAGATTGGCAACATCTCAGTCCGAACCGCTTCGGTGCCTATACGGCTTGGCTGTCGCTCTTGAGTGTGGTGGCCGCCTTATAGGTCGGTCAGGGGGCGCCTAATGATTGGGTCCAAGCCAGCGGTCTATTCTGGGAAAGGCCCTTCCCCGTTTTCACAGTGTGTATTTCGACAGTTTCGCGCAACCACCGGCTTGATCGGCTTCTCGAGTATGCTGATCGGGGTGTTTCTGTTGCCACTAAGATATTTTTGGTTGGCCTACTGCCGGGCACCCGCCGCCAGCTGGGCTGAATTCGTGGCACTGGCCGGCGTAGGAACCATTGTCCTGTACGCGGTGGCGGGATTGACCGGCTCCTGGTTGTTCAATAGCAGGTTGCCGCCGGGCGATCCTGCCCCAATACGATAATCCCGAGACCCGCCGTTGGCTGACAAGTTTCTTCACCGACCTCGATTGGCCCGTGACACCCGAGCAACTCGTCTTCGAGATCCAGGAGCAGGAGTCCCCGGCACGACTTTCCGCAACGCTGACGTTATTGCAGACCCAAGTCGTGTCGATCGATACGGCGGCGTTCGAAATACCCGCTGGGACATGCTTGGATATGTTCTTCAGCAATCGGTTCCGTCCGGCGAACCTGACCGCCCGGCTCGACCGGCACGGGTTCGGCCGTAGCTATTACACGGAGACGGCGGCCATGGTCGAAGCCGTCTGGCATGCCGAGAGGATCTAGCCCACATGGCTTGTCGGCCTGGGGCAGGCAGAGGCCGGTCGGCCATGCGAGCCGGCAGATGCCAGCGGTTCGCATCACGGCGAAAGGGTACCTTGGCTTTTTCAAGGTCCCCGAAAATCCGAGTGTGGCGGGCATAAAATGTCCCTCGATCATTCATATCTCAGCGAGGAGCTCCAAGTGCAAGAGAGAATCGTCGATGTCGCCGTCATCGGGTCGGGTACCGCCGGCCTCAACGCCATTGCTCAGATCCGACGGGTCGGCAAGTCCTTCGTCCTCATCAACGGCGGCGAGCCCGGAACTACCTGTGCCCGGGTGGGCTGCATGCCGTCCAAGGCCATGATCCAGGTGGCGGAGGATTACCACCGGCGTATGCATTTGGGCAAATACGGCAGCGAAGGGTATCGGGAGCTGGCCCTCGAGGGTAAGGCGACCATGGAGCATATTCAGCACCTGCGGGATACCTTCGTCGACCGGGTGCTCGGCAACTCCACCGACAAAATGCCGGAAGGCCTGTTCATTCAGGACTATGCCCGATTCATCGAGCCTACCTTGCTGGAGGTTGCGGGGCAACGTATCCGCGCCAAGCGTGTGGTTATCGCCACCGGCTCGCGGGCCCTGATACCGGATACCTGGCAGGCCTTCGGCGATCGGATGCTCACCAGCGATGATATCTTCGAGCTAGAGGACCTGCCGACCTCCGTAGCGGTCATCGGGCTGGGCACCATAGGTTTGGAGCTGGGCCAGAGTCTGCACCGCCTGGGCGTTGCGGTCACGGGCTTCGATCAGCTGACCACCGTCGGTGGTACCCAGGACCCGGAGGTTACGGCCTGCACCCTCGACCTGATGGGCAAGGAGCTTCCCATCTACCTGGGACAGGCCGCGCGGATTGTCGAGGAAGGTGCCAAGCTGCGTGTAACGGCCGGCGACAACAGCGTGCTGGTGGAGCGGGTCCTGTGCAGCATCGGCCGCGTCCCCAACCTCGGCGAGCTGGGGCTGGAGAACCTGGGGGTGAAGCTGGATGCCCGCGGTCTCCCGGCGTACGACCGTAACAGCATGCAGGTGGGGGACCTCCCGGTCTTTCTGGCCGGCGATGTGGATGGGGAACGCCCGATTCTCCACGAGGCCGGCGATGAGGGCAAGATTGCCGGCTATAATGCCGCCCGTGACCAGGTCACCCGCTTTCGTCGCAAGATTCCCCTATCCATCAATTTCTGCGACCCCAACCTCTGCGCCGTAGGTGCGCGTTGGAATGACCTGGATCCGGAGACTACCGCCGTGGGTCAGAGCAAATTCGCACCGGCGGGGCGGGCCCTTATCATGGGTAAGAACAAGGGTGTGCTACGTGTCTATGCCGGCAAGCGGAGCGGCGTCATCCTGGGCGCGGAGATGATCGCACCCCGGGGCGAACACCTGGCCCACTTGTTATGCTGGTGTATCGAGCAGGGGCTGACGGTAGGGCGGCTGCTGCGTATGCCCTTTTACCATCCGGTCATTGAAGAAGCCCTGCAGGCGGCTCTCTATGACCTTTACGGCAAGGTCGAGGCCAAGAACGAAGGGCTCACCGAACTGGCGACACTTACCGGCCAGTGAGGACTCCCACGTTCGGGGCGCCTTGAAAAAGGTGGTGTTCTAATTCTGTTGTATGCTGGTGTAGCGGATACCGTAATTCTAAAGTGGCCGTGCGGTGCAAGAACGCACCGCCATGTTCAATCGGGTCACCGATTGAACATGGCGCCAAGTCAAAATCACCTTTCGACTTGGCGTAAGGGAAAATTCCAGGGATGGAATTTTCTCGTTCTAAAGAAGAGGCACCTTCAAAGATCGGCAGTGCTCAATTCATAGTAATCGTGCGATCCTCCCATAGGAACTCCGGCGACTGAAAGACCCTCGCCCTCCAGGATGTCTTTGCTCATACTCGAGTCCGTCAGGCTATCATAGGCCATGGGATGGCGGCAGACAGCCACTTCAGCCAACACCTTAGGGATCCGCCCTCTTGCTAGTCACCGCAGTCGCGGCGCCACACGCAAGTGATCGAGAAATGGGAGCGAAACGGATATTTTCGCTTTGCGGCTTGTAAAATTCCAGGGATGGAATTTTGCGAATTCTCTATAATTCAAAGGATCCCATACTAAAGAGGTATCGATATGTTCAAGAGAGAAAAAGAGACGGAGAGGGCGGTGGAGATCGAGAAGTTCGAGAAAACCGATGAGCTTTCGTTCACCGATAGGTCTACGATGGACCCGGATCCGAAAGCGAACAAGAGTGTTATCGGGGATCAGATCTCGATAGAAGGTACCATCAGAGGTAAAGGCGATCTCGTGGTCGAAGGGGCGGTCAAAGGAAATATCGAGGTTACCGCACACCACCTGATCATAGGTTTGAAGGGTCAAGTGGCATCCGAAATCCACGCGGCCGATGTGACCATAAGCGGAAACCTGAGGGGCAACGTACATGCCAAAGACAGAGTAGCTATCACCAAGGAAGCGGTTTTCAGCGGCGAGATCCATGCCAAGAGCATCTCGGTAGAAGACGGGGCCTACCTCAAGGCAAAGATCGAATTGGCTCAGGAGTCCCGTAAGGACACGGATTCGAAAAGTGAATTCAGAGACAATCTCCTTCCGGAGACGGGGAGCATGACACCGCCTCCGACCGATAAGATCGATAATGGGGAAGATCCGCTGGTAGGTGCCGGATGATATACCCGTTGCACGTGAACATTTTGCCGCGATGCACGCCGCCCGCATCCGATAGCCGCGTTGCGACTTGTTGCAATGGGGCCTGACTATTCCTCCTCGTCGCGCCTTGCTCTCGGGCACGATTCGCTGATCAAAATATTCACGTGCAACGGGTATATTCGAGTACAAGCATAACCGATAATTGGCAATAGCTCCGTATTGTAATGGTGCAGGAAGGGCTTTGGGTGCGGCTCTTCTGAAACGACACCGGGCGTCCAAAATCCAAGCGTCGAGGCCGGTTTTTCGGACACCTTAGTGGAGCTTGCGCACCGTCCCGATCACGCCACCTCACTCTGAGACCTAGCGATTCACGCCGCCCCGTGGATTCGAAAAGCCCCGTGGTCCTGTTTACCGCATTGGCGGGGATTGCCTAGGCGGCAGGCTATGCCCACCGGTAAAATATCGAGTAAGGGCTGCGGGGCTGAAAATTCAGCCGCAAATAAAAGCCAATGAACGCAAATCCATTCAAGAAAAGTCGACGAGGATGAACCCACCTCTCGGCGTATTATCGGGTGTGCATTCGCGGTCAGCAAAGTCTTGGGGCCCGGGCCTTTGAAATCCGTGTACGAGAAGGTTTTGTGCCTCGATCTGGCCGAGCGCGGACCTTGGGTGATTTCTGTCCAATGAAATATCATTTTGGTGCACTAGTGTCCCAACGTCATGACCGGGAATTCAGGATAACCAATTCATTAAAAAAAGAAATATTTGGAATTATGCCGGTTACCGACGTGAACTGCGGTACGCTAAGGTGACAGCCTTTCCCGCGAAATTGCGGGCTGAGAACAACGACGCATGTACACAGGTATATTCGTCTTCTCGAGATCGCCATTTCCGTCTATGTGCTCGTGGCCATTATCAAGAAG
>Ga0056123_1000117_pt1 | contig 15758 bp, 12 predicted proteins | sample WorMetHEROISLAND_3_FD_71122 | JGI IMG/M metagenome (GOLD analysis project Ga0056123, IMG submission 71122) | Marine gutless worms symbiont microbial communities from Max Planck institute for Marine Microbiology, Germany - Olavius sp. 3 HERON ISLAND ...
CAATCTAATTTTTTTGTTCGCAAATTGCGATCCGTTAACATATTTTTTGTAATTCCATCCCATTGCAGTGTGCTTATCTCCTTGCCAATTAGTGTTCGAAATTTATTGTTTATTTTACTAAATTGATGTTCAACTCCAAGACTAAATGTAGCCTGTTTTGAATTGGAATCATCGCGGTAACCATCTGATTTAATGGCCGATAGACGCAATGCAAGACTAATATCTTTGCCGAATCGCGGTCCTGACAAATACTGCAATCGTCCTTTAAAAGTATAAAAAGATCCACCAACCGAACTAATTTTAATTTGTTCCACAGGATTGGCGATTTTAGTTTCCACATTGATTGATCCACCAAAGGCAGTTGAGCCATATAAACTATTTCCAATTCCACGTTGAATTTCTACTACAGAAGCATCACTTAAAATATCAGCATGATCTACCCAATAAACTTGGTGGCTTTCGTTGTCATTTAATGGGACATTATCTAACATTACCGCAATACGACTTTGGTCAAACCCACGAATAGATACATAAGAATATCCAGTTCCATTTCCGGATTCACTATAGGAATAAATCCCCGGTTCGGTGCTTAAAACCATAGGGACATCTTCTACAAAATACTGATTTTTTATTTCAGCAGCAGTTAAGTTGGAATGAGCCACTGGTGTAACTCCTGGAATAATTCGATTTATCGATACTTCAATCGGATTTCCGCTTAATAGTTTACTATTTAAGTAAACTATTATTGGCTCAGTACTAAAATCTAAAATTTGAGCTTCATACCCTATCAAATGTACTTCTATTTTACTTGGTTTTGTTGTAACTAATTTAAACTGTCCTAAATTGTCTGTTGTTGTTCCAATTTCTCCTACAACTACATTGGCCAAATTTAGCGGCAAACCCGTTTCAGCATCATACACATAGCCAGTTATGCGAAATGATTGACAATAAAGATTGGTGGTTAAACTCAGAAAACTGATTATGATAAAGATGTGTTTCATGATTTTTCCTACGCTGGTATTATCCATTTCAGGTTCAAAGGGTTTTTCTCAGCCACTACAAAAATTGTAATAGCACCCCCTAATTTACTTTTATAAAATTACAAATAGTTTTAAAAAATATAAAATAATATAAAATGAAACTATTTTTTAAATAATCCCAAATGTCGCCATTCTTCTATTGCGATAATAGGAGATTTAGTTTTATTTTTGAGGGATATCTTTTAAAGGAAAACCAATGTCTAAAAATATATTTCCTGAAATTACACTTAAAGCAATTATTCTCGGTATCTTGCTATCTATGGTATTGGCAGGAGCTAATGCCTATCTTGGATTATTTGCTGGCATGACCGTCTCAGCCTCAATTCCAGCGGCAGTAATATCAATGGGAGTTCTGCGATTATTCCGAAAATCAAATATTTTGGAAAATAATATTGTCCAAACTGCTGCATCCGCTGGCGAATCCTTGGCAGCTGGGGTGATTTTTACAATTCCGGCTCTAATATTAATGGGTTATTGGACCGATTTCAACTATTTAGAAGTTGCAAAAATTGCAAGTATCGGCGGATTAATTGGAGTTTTATTTACCGTTCCGCTCCGTCGTGCACTGATCGTGGAAGCAGAATTAACTTTTCCAGAAGGCATAGCAACCGCTGCCGTTCTCAAAGCCGGCGATCGCAATAAAGTCGAAGATGAAACTGATTCCGCTGCCGGTGGAATGAAACTGATTGGACTAGCAGGACTTGCCGGCGGATTAATGAAATTAGCGCATCAGGGATTTCAATTATGGACTGGCGCTCTCACCGGTGCGATTAAACTTCCTATTGGTAAAGGAGCAATTTTTGGACTTGGCACTAACCTCTCCCCTGCCTTAATTGCGGTCGGATACATTGTTGGAAGAAATATTGGAATTTTAGTCGTTGGTGGAGGATTGATCTCATGGGCTATTGCTATTCCGATCTATTCAGCTATTTATGGCTGGGAAGGAAATTATTTTGAAGCAGCTGAAAATATATGGAATACTCAAATTCGTTATTTAGGAATTGGCGCTATGGTAGTTGGCGGAATTTGGTCACTGATTAAGCTTGCAAATCCTTTGGTAGCTGGTGTGAAAGCTAGTTTAAATGCCATGAAAACTGCACGAACTGGAGTCAGATTGCCGCGTGCCGAACAAGATTTGCCAATCAAATATGTTGGATATGCTTTACTTGTATTACTAATTCCAGTTTTCCTACTTTATCTTGGTATAATTGAGTCAGTTGGACTTGCTGTATTACTGTCAATCGTGATGATGATTTTTGGATTTCTATTTTCTGCAGTTGCATCATACATGGCTGGTGTTGTTGGATCATCAAACAATCCAATTTCCGGTGTAACTATTGCCACTATTTTATTTTCGGCACTACTATTGTTAGTTTTAATGGGCGCTGGATCGGTAAAAGGTGCTGCTGCTGCCATTTTGATAGGTGCAGTTGTATGTTGCGCAGCTGCGATTGGCGGAGATAACTTGCAAGATTTAAAAACCGGTCACATTTTAGGCGCAACACCGTGGAAACAACAGGTAATGCAAGTTATCGGAGTTGTTTCCGCAGCAATAGTTTTAGGATTAGTGTTGGATATTTTGCATACAGCATATGTAATCGGCTCACCTACATTATCGGCACCACAAGCCACTTTAATGCAATCTGTTGCCGAGGGTGTTTTTCAAGGTAATTTGCCGTGGGCAATGGTCATTATTGGAGGAATTATTGGTGTTATAATTATACTTTTGGATATTCGGCAGGAAAAAATTGGTTCAGATTTTAGAATGCCTGTTCTTGCAGTTGCTGTTGGGATTTATTTACCAATTGAATTGACCGTTCCTATTTTCATGGGAGGAATGATTGCTCATATCGGAAATAAGAATGGTGCAACAGAAAAAAGTCGAAGAAATGGACTTTTATTATCTTCAGGATTAATCACCGGCGAGGCAATTATGGGAATTTTAGTCGCTGTGCCTATCTTTATTACGTCCAACAAAGATTGGTGGCCAACTTTTAACACGTACACATGGTTGGGTACTATATTTTTCATCGGTGTGATATGGTGGTTATATAAAACACTTGTGAAGCAAGATTAGTAATTATTTGTATATATATTATGCCAATTAAAAAAAAGTTATTAAAAAGATTACCGAAAGTTGAGCTGCATTGCCATCTTGATGGCTGTTTACGTGTTGAAACGATTCTTGATTTAGCACTATCGGATAAGGTAAAACTTCCATCCACAAATTATGATGCATTAGAAAAAGCATTGACAATTGGAAATGCCCGCGTTTCATTGGAAGAATACATTGAGCGTTTTAATATAACCTTAAGTGTGATGCAAACACCTGAAAGTTTGGAACGAATCGCTTTTGAATTGATTGAAGACGTTGCCAAAGAAAATGTTCGCTATATTGAAATACGGTACTCACCTATTCTACACACCAAAAAAGGAATGACACCCGGTGAATCAATCGAAGCAGTTAATGCCGGATTAAAAAATGGATATAAAGAATTTGGTGTAAAATCCGGTATTATTGTGTGCGGAATTCGCAATATATCTCCAACAATATCTTTAAAACTGGCTGATTTAACATTGCAATATCGTAATAAAGGTGTGATTGGATTTGACCTTGCCGGTGCGGAAGAAAACTTTCCCGCTAAAGATCATCGCGAAGCATTTTATTTAATTGAAAATAACAACATCAATGCGACCATCCATGCCGGTGAAGCATTTGGGCCGGCATCCATCCATCAAGCAATTCACTATTGCGGCGCGCATAGAATTGGCCACGGCACGCGGCTAAAAGAAGACAAAGAGCTGATGAACTATGTTAGCGATCACCGAATTCCACTTGAAATTTGTCTAACTTCGAACTGGCATACTCGCTCGGTGCGATCGTTAAAATATCATCCAGCTAAGTATTACTATGACCAAGGTATTCGAATTTCGTTGAATACCGACAATCGATTAATTTCTGACACTACTTTGACCAAGGAATTCGCCTTAGCGCATGAATTATTTGGATTTTATTTAAATGATTTTAGGCGAATGACCATTACTGCAATGAAAAGTGCTTTTTTAAGCTACAAAACGCGTAAAAAAATGATTCGCGAAATTGCTGAAGAGTTCGAACAGGAATTTGGATTAATGCCTGAATATTTTGAAGCAGGATTTCATAGAATTAGAAAAAGGAATTAATTAATTTCTAATAACAACGGTTTTCTCTAATTTGTGTGAACCATCAGCGGTGTAAACCGCTAAAATGTATACACCACTATTGACCCAGCTGCCTTCATTATTTTTCCCATCCCATTTAATTTGATAGCCATTTTCACCTAAATTATTAGATTCTAAGCTACGAATTACCTGACCGGTTACTGTCATTACTTTTAGGGATGAATTATCTTTTAAATTGTCTATTATCAGTGGTTTATCGCTAGGGATATGAAACGGGCTGGGGTAAATTTTCAAATCAGAATATTTTGATTTGGGTGTCGCAAATGGTATTCTAAATGAATTAATTCCTCGATTGGTGGAAATATAAGCAACACCATTATTATCATCAAAAGTGATATCTGTTACATTATTGGAAAGCAATGGATAATTGTCGGTATTAATACTTTCAACACTACTATTCTCAATTTCATCCGGCCAAAAAGTTGAGTTGCTAAGCAACACGTGAATTCCATCAGATCCTGACACTGTCCATGCATTACCCCGCGCATCCAACCGTATTTCAGATTCTTGGCCAAATGCAATATTAGGAAAATAATAGCGTGGACTTTCAAATTTAATGGGCTCATCATTGGAAAATTGCAAATCATAAAATGTTAAACCAACCGGAGTTAACATGTATAATCGATTTTCTGGTGTAACTGCTAAAGACCAAACTGTATTGCTTGAGGAACTGAGTGGAATACTTTTCCAAATAATCTCAGAAGGTGAACTGGCTTCACCAGAATAAGCAAGCATGGATAAACCTCCATCGGGAAAACCGCTGTTAACTCCACTACCTTGAAAGGAGCCAACCCAAACTCTATTCCAAGCGTCAGTTGCGATTGTACTCGGCGTTAATCCGATTGAACCAAACGCTTCATCGGCGTTAAAGGAAATCCAATCGTTAGCAGCAGTTCTAACATGAATCGGCTCATGTTTTGTAGTTGCGAAGGGATCGGCTACCCATAAATTCCCAGAGCGATCGAAAGTGATGTCTTTTACGACTAAGAATTCATCAGAGAAATAATCAAGATAAGTTGTGTCAATTAGAGTAAAATTTGCAGGATTATCAATGTCTAATATAATTATTCCGCCACCATTTCGACTGGGATAAGTACCTTCAATTGCGCAATAGAGCAAACCATCAAGACCTTGGATCATCTTTGAAATCGAACTACCAAAATCAACCGGTATGGAATCGGCTATGAAAAAATCATAATTTTTATCATGTTGAATAGAAATATTTTTTGCTGATTCAACAATATTGCGCCAGCCATTTGATTCTTTGATTGCCAGACCTTGCGCCGAGCCGCCCACTACTCTACCATCATTTAGAAAAGTAATTGCTTGGAAAAAATTAGTAACTAGTGTATTTGGAATAATATGATCAATGGAACTGTTTTCATTTAGCACACCAAAACCAGTATTTGTACCAAAGACCACACTACCATCATTAAAATAATTTACTGAATTCAATGAGTTTTTTACTACTGAGATTTGCTCAGCAATAGCCCCACTAATTATGTATATATTTTTATCATTGAAACCAATAATATCCTGATTTTGAATTCTAACAAAATCTTCTAAGATAATTCCGTTAAGATCATTGATGGATAATAATTGCAAGTTATTAATATCAATAGTATATAACTTTTCATTTGAAAAACAATCTAAATTATTTTCTTCTAAAAATATACTTTTTACAGGATTATTCAATTCTGTAAATGGAGTTATCCAATTATTGGGATCTTCACCTTTTTTCCCAAAATATAGACCTATTTCAGTACCTACAAATACTTTACCTTCGTAAATCTCAATTTCGTAAAGTTGCGAATTTTGCGGCCAATTTGGATATAGATCTTTGTGAATATATTCTCCATGTAAATAAATTATTTCAATTATACCGTAATCATTTTGGTCACGATAAATTGCATAAATCAGTGAATCGCTTACTGCAAAATCAATAATTTCGGTGACATCGTACTCAAATTCTTTAACATTTTTTCGCTGCTCAATATCATAAATTTGAACAAAACCGTTTGGTTCTCCCCCACCAATCCATATTTGTTTGGAATCGCCCAAAGCAATACAACTGATTTTACTATTAGTTAACTCGTCAATATTATTTAATTCATCAAATAATTTAGTGTTTTTGTCATAAATCAGCAATCCACCATCGGTAGCACCGATTATTGTTCCGTTAAGTTCCAAAATTTGATTTACATTTAAAGTTGAAGTATAAGACTCCCAATCACCGATTCTGTTCTGCCCGTGCACCACACAAATTGATAATATTATTATAATAAAACGCATTTTTACTTAAACGGAATTGGTATAAAGCATAAAATGAAAATCACAAGACAGGCATAACCAATGCGCTTATTAAATTTGGATAATGGTATATCAACATCTTGAACAGGTGGATGTTTTGTGGATCGCATTAAGATTAAAATCACAGCTGCCCAAACCAACCAGTTAATTGATAATAATCCCATAGGAATTAGCGCTAATAATGCTATTTTAGCAACTTTTGCATGGTGTCGACCTAACATTGCATAGGCAATATGTCCGCCATCTAACTGCCCAATCGGTAACAAATTTAGCATTGTCACTAACAATCCTATCCATCCTGCGAACGCAATTGGATGCAAAACCACATCTTGCTCAGCTGCAAGATTTGGAAATATTATCACAGTCAAGATTTTCATCAAAATTGAATCACCTAATGTTATGCCAACTGCAGATTGGGAAATATCAACTATTTGCGACAATAATAATCCAATTATCAACGCCGGAACAGCGATTATAAATCCTGCAATCGGTCCGGCAGCTCCAATTTGAAGCAATGCTCCTTTATGATAAATTGGTGACTTTATTTTAATAAAAGCACCAAATGTTCCAATGAAAGTTGGAGCAGGAATAAAATACGGAAGCGTGGCATTTACATTGTGTTTATGTGCAAAATAATAATGTCCAAATTCGTGGAATCCAAGAATTAACATTAATGTAATCGAAAATGGCCAACCTCGTAAAATCCCGATTGGATTACCCAAGGGATTCACTCCTTCCATTAATGCTCCTGCAAGCAGTGTGGTGATAACAGTAAGAATAAATAAAATAAAATTGATCCGTGGGATTTTCGGTATTTTTAGAAAAATATTGCTTTTATATTTTGCATGTAGTTGAACTTCACTATCGATTGAATTAATTTTAATAGAATATGGTTCATTGCTCAATATTTTTTTAATCATTTCAGCGGAACCACCGTTAATAAGTACGCCACGCGCAACAAACTCATCATTAATTGTACCAATTTTAGTAGCACGAAAATGTTGATCTAATTTTACTAAAATCGGATGAACTCCGGTATATAGTTCATTTTCCATATTTCATTACGAAAAAATTACAATTTATTTTTTACATTTTTGAGAACAAAAGAGTTCAATTTATTTTCAAAATATTGTTGAATAATAAGTGAAATAGATTTAACTTTATCGTCTTTAATTGGTTACAATTCTAAACGCGTTATTGGATTATTTTTTATCAGTGACATATTTACATGATGGGACTGACGTAGCGAAGCTGTCTAATAAATTATAAATACTAATTTGAAAAATATGAAACAGAGTAAGATTTGTGTGATTGGCGCCGGAAATTGGGGCAAAAATCATATAAAAATATTACACGAAATGGATGCACTTGGTGCAATAGCAGAAATTGATATTAATCTATTACAATCCTTTAAAAATAATTATCCCAAAATTGAATTATTCACCGATTATAAGGAATCCATCAAAAATAGTTATGATGGATATATTATCACAACAAATGCCGAAACACATTTTGATATTGCTGAATTTTTAATCAAAAATAAAAAACATGTTTTCATAGAAAAACCAATCACTCTAAATTCGAAAACTGCTATTGAGCTTCATGATTTATCTGAAAAATTTAATGTTAATTTAATGGTTGGACATATACTTCTGTTCCATCCTGCATTTCAAAAAATTAAAGCAATGATTGAAAACGGCACTTTAGGCACCCTTCAATATATGTATAGTAATCGTGTTAATCATGGCAGGATACGATCGGAAGAAAATGTATTTTGGAGTTTTGCCCCTCATGACATTTCAATATTCCAATATTTTACAAATTCTTTTCCTTCAAAAATCACATCGCGTGGTAGCGACATTTTGCAAGATGGAGTTCATGATACAACAATTACAACAATAGAATATCCAAATAATGTAATGGGGCATATTTTTGTTAGTTGGCTCCATCCTTTTAAGGAGCATCGGTTCGTGGTTGTTGGCGGAAAAGGAATGATCAGATTTGAAGATTCCGCCGAAGGAAAACCATTAGTATTGTATGATAAAGGCGTTGAATGGGTAAATGGTACACCTATCTCACGCAGTGGCGATACACAGCTCATAGATTATGAAAAAACAATGCCCCTTACCGCTGAATTACAATATTTTGTAGATCATCTTGATGGAACAAAACTCGCTAAGAATACCTCTAAAGATGCAATAGATGTGATTAAAATACTTGAAATTGCTACTAAAAGTTTGGTTGAAAACAATTAAATGCCGAAAAACTATTTTAAACACGAATCAAGTTATGTAGATGACAATGTTATCGTTGGAGTTGGAACAAAAATCTGGCATTTTTCGCATATTCAATCCGGTTCAAAAATTGGTAAAAATTGTAGTATCGGCCAGAATGTAAACATTGGAAATAATGTTAAAATCGGTAATAAGGTAAAAATTCAAAACAATGTTTCTGTTTATGAAGGAGTAGAATTAGAAGATTATGTATTTTGTGGGCCTTCAATGGTATTTACAAATATAAAACTTCCAAGATCTGAGTTTCCACAAAGAGGCAGCGAATTTTATCAAAAAACTCTTGTAAAAAAATCTGCTTCTATTGGTGCCAACGCTACTATTATATGTGGTATAACCATTGGTGAATATGCGCTTATCGGTTCCGGAGCAGTTGTAACTAAAAATGTTCCCGCTCATGCTCTAATTATTGGTAATCCTGGCCGTATAGTTGGCTGGGTTGATCAACAAGGAAATAAACTCAAGTTTGATGACAATGATGTGAGTACATGTGGTAATTTTCATCTAAAAGATAATAAGTTAAATTATTAATTTATTTCGAAAAAACGAAAATTTAACCGCTAGGGCTATGAAGTGTGCTTAGCAACCGAAAAGAGAGATTTAGAATGGTGTCAAAACAATTACCAAAAATATGAACTAAAAGCAAGCAAACTTTATAAAAAACTTGGTCGTAAGATTGAAATAAATTCAAAATCAAAAATCCTTGAAATCGGTTCCGCTCAGGGAATATTTGTTCTTGCTTCCCAAAAATTGGGTTTCAATTGTGTTGGATTAGAACCTTGCGATGATGCGTTCTTAATTTCTAAAAATTTAGAAGAAATATTTAATAAAAAAATATCAATAAAAAAAGGCTTCGCAGAAAATATCCCCTACTCCGACAATAATTTTGATATTGTTATCGCATTGTCAGTTTTTGAGCATGTTCAAGATATCGAAAAAGTTTTCCATGAAATTTCAAGAATATTGAAACCTAAAGGTGCCTTATTCTTTGTATCCACCTCAGCGATCTGCCCGAGGCAAAATGAAATCAGTTCATTTCCATTTTTTGGATGGTATCCAAACTTTTTAAAACAGCAGATTTTTAATTGGGCACTGAAAAATAAACCTGAGTTGATTGGCTATACTAAAACTCCTGCCATCTACTGGTTCACACCGTGGATGGTCAAGAAATTAGCCCTTAACAACAAGTTTAATAAAATATATGATCGATGGCATTTAATAATTGATGATGAAGGTAAATCATCGTACAAGAAGTTGATGCTAAGAATCATAAATAAAAATCAGATTGTCAAATTTATTGCAAACGTCTTAAAACCAACAAGTAGTTATTTAATTATAAAGGATGCCTAAATAGACCCTTCACTGCGTAACCAAAGTGCTTCACTTTTTTTAGGTAAGGTGGGTGCTTTCATTATTCAAATGATAACCTCAATAATAATTGTTCGGTTGGTTTCTAAAGCAGAATATGGTTTGTATCAACAATTTTTGTTAATTGGCACAACATTTATTAATATTTTAAGTTTAAGCTTAAACTCAAGTTTGTATTATTTTTTTCCAACTGAATCGGTACAAAATCAAAAACAATTTGTTTTTCAAACTGTTATCGTTCAATTCATTATGGGATTAACATTTGTTGTATTATTCTTGGGATTTGGAATCCCTAGATTGCAATGGTTAAATCTTGAGAATTTAGAGATATGGAAATGGCATATCGGAATGTATATTTTGTTGATGTTGGGCACCTCAATTTTTGAAGTAATTTTTACTTTAGAAAAAAAAGTAAAGTATAATCGAATTTTCTATCCAGCCGAAAAAATAATTAGAATGTCATTGATAGTTTCATTGATATTTTTTCTCCAAGATAATGAAGCATTGATTTATGCTATGTTAGTTTTAGCGGTGCTTCGTTTTGTTTATTTATTATATTATATGCGAAGTTATTTGTTTAATATTAAAATAGAATCATTTTCAAATTTAAAAAACCAATTAATTTATGCTCTGCCAATAGCCGCTTCATTAATTTTAAGAACTATTTCAGATAAAATAGATAAATTTATTGTTAATGATTTTGTCGATCTAAATCATTTTGCAATTTACTCCGTTGCATATATTGCTATTCCCTTTCTTACATTGCTTTATAATTCAATTAGTAATAGCACGATGCCGCAAATTGCGATTTATTGTAAGTCAAATCAATTGGAAAAAGCAGCCAATTTGTGGAAAAAAACAGTTGTTAAAAATGCCAGTGTGACTATACCTATAGTATTTTTTGCATTTTTCATGGCTAACGAAATAATTGAAGTATTATACACAAAAAGATATTTGGAATCAGCTAAGTACTTCAAAATCTTTTTACTTATTTATTTGTTTTTGATGTTTAATCGTGGTGTTATTTTGCGTGGATTGAAAAAAACAAAATTAATTTTTCTAATCAATTTATTTTCAACCATTCTAACGGTTTTTATTGGTTATTTATTAATTCCAAAATATTTGTTGTTTGGTGCCTCATTTACAGCACTTGCAGGAATATGTATACCGATAATTTCTGTCATAATTGCTGAAAAACATGTATTAGGTATCCCATGGAAACATCTCATGGAGTGGAACAAAATTTTTCAACTTATTTTGATTAGTTTAATTTCATTACTAATTGTATTTGGTTTAAAATTTTTAATTCAAGATGTACACTTAACACTTATTTCTGCAGGTTTAGCATATGTTATATCTATCTACTATTGGCAGAAAAAATATGATCTACTGTTATTCCCCAATTTACTGTCCAAATTGTTGAGCCCAAAAGGTAATTAGTCAATCAATTAATTCGAAAATGAAGTTATTATACTTCGATTTATATTTACCTTTTTTATTAAACCAAGATGAAAAAATACATGGTGGTACAGCCATGGAATGGTCGAATTGGCTTCATGGTTTTAATGAAATTGGAACTAACATTGAACTTCTTACCTGGAAAGGTGCCAAAAAGTATATCAAAAAAAAACATAGCATCAAAATTCGCGAATCGTATGATCCCCAAAAAGGGCTTAGAATACTTCGTGTTCTCTACTATCGAATCCCGGCACTGTACCGTGCAATTAAACAATCAAACGCAACCCATATAGTCCATCAAAATGGCAGTTGGATTGCCGGCGTTTTAGCAATGATAGCTAAAATTCAGAATAAACAAATTGTTTTACGAATTGCCAGCGATCCCGATGTGAATCTATGGGTATCAAAAACGAATTTTTATAATAAAATTGGTTTCTCAATCGGTTTATATTTATCTGATATAATAATTTGTCAAAATATTAAGCAGCGCAAAACATTATCGGGTAAATATCCTAAAAAAGCAATTTGGAAATTGTATAACCCGCTCAATTTAAAAAATATACCAAAGTTTGATTTTAAAGAAAAGAATGATCGAAATTACATCACCTGGATAGGTAGATTTTCACCTCTCAAAAATATACCGCTATTAGTGGATATCGTTAAAGCACTACCACATACTAATTTTAAGATTGTAGGACTATCACTTTCTTCATCCAAACAAATTGAATTAGAATATTTGGAAAAGCTAAAACATCTTAAAAATGTTGAATTAATCCACTTTATGAATCGGAAAGCTATTTTTTCTTTATTACAGTCTAGTATTTTACTTCTTAGCACATCAAAACGTGAAGGATTTCCTAATACATTTTTAGAAGCTCTGTTTGTAGGAACACCTATCGTTACTACATCGTCGGTAAATCCTGATAATATAATAAGTGATAATAATTTCGGTGTAGTTGCCGATGGTGTTGGTAGATTGGTGCAGGGAATTAGATACATTCAAAATAATCTAAATTATGAATTATTCTACAAGAAGTCTCATTTATTTGTTAAAAATAATTTTGACAGCGTTAAACAAGCAAAAAGATTTGTATCCTATTTAGCATGAATAATTCTCGAAATAACACTGGTAAATCAAAACAAATTAAAGTTTTATTTTTTGTGGAAAATTTATCTCAAGGTGGACAACAGAGGCAATTGGTTGAATTGCTTAAACATTTATCAGAATATAAAAATTTTGATTGCACATTGGTTACAATGAGAAAAGATATTTTTTTTACTGAAATTGAAAAACTCAAAGTAAATATTCATTTTGTTGAAAGAAAATATTTTAAAAAAGACCCAGTAGTTTTTTTAAAATTTAATAACATTGTAAAGAAAATCAAACCTGATATTGTACACGTATGGGGTAATATGACCGCAATTTATTGTCTGCTTGCTAAAATATTGCGTAGATTTAAATTGGTAAATTTCCAAATTCAAAATGCCCCACTCAATTCTCGATTCACTTTTCTTAATCACAAACTTACCTTCCCCTTTTCTGATAAAATTATTGCCAATAGTTATGCAGGACTCAAGTCCTATCATCCACCTGTGAAAAAAAGCAATGTTATTTATAATGGTTTTGATTTTGATCGATTAAATAAATTAGATACGAAAAAAAAAATACGAGAACAATTGGGGATTGAAACACAATTTGTGGTTGGAATGACAGCACGTTATTCTAATGCAAAAGATTATACTTCCTATATCCAAGCTGCTAATATTGTTTTAAAAAAAAATGATGATATAACCTTTTTTGGAATCGGTTCAGGAAATAGAGAAATTTATAATAGACTAGTTGATCCATTATTTGTTGATAAAATAAAATTATTGGATCAAAAGGAAAATATTGAATCAATTATTAATATTTGTAATATTGGTGTTTTATCCACATTTACCGAGGGAATATCAAATTCAATAATGGAATTTATGGCACTTAAAAAACCTGTGATTGCAACAAATGGAGGTGGTACAAATGAATTAGTTGTAGATGGTAAAACCGGCTATCTCATACCGCAAAGATCACCTAAAGTTATGGCTGAAAAAATTCAATATTTATTTGAAAATTACCAAACCGCACAGGCGATGGGACTTGAGGGATATCATAGAATCAAAAAAAAATTTGATATATCAAAAATGGGGGATAATTTTATAAATCTTTATCAAAATCTAATTGAAGCTTAAAATTGATAGACCGATATTTTTTATTGGAATGGGTCGTAGCGGATCTTCAATTATATTTGATTCATTTATGCAAGGAATGGACTGTGCATTTATGTCAAAGTTAAATATACATTTTGTGAAATATCCACAATTCACTTTTATTCATAACATAATAAACTACTATCGTTTAAAAGTTTCTAGAAGAAATAGAATAATTCCAGCCGTGGAAGACTACACCATATGGGACTACTTTAGTGAATGTAATTTTTCACAATCATTCTTGCGAGGAGTTCAAGCTACTAATGTTGAAAAACAAAAAATTAGAAAGTTTGTAGGTCAATTATTATTTTGGCAGAGGAAGAAAAGGTTCGCTACTAAACTGACTGGTCCTCCAAGGATAAGATTTTTATCAAGTATTTTTAGAGATGCTATCTTTATTGATGTTATTAGAGACCCGCGAGCTGTCGTACATTCTTTTTTAAATGTGAGATTCAGAAAAAGGAAAGGATTAAAAAAACTAAACTGGGATGGATCCTTAGATAAGAAAGATATGCTTGAATGGCAATCATATGATTTTTCAGCATTATCATTAGCTACGTTAGAATGGAGAGCTGTTTATAATTTAACAAAATTGGAAATCAATGCTATAAAACCAAAATATTTACAAATTAAATATGAAAATTTTGTTAACGATCCTAAACTTATTGTAAAACAAATACTCAAATTTGTTGGTTTAAACTACTCCAAATCCCATGATAAATTTATTAATAACACTAAGATCGTTAATCTAAATAGTAAATATTCTAAAGATTTGTCAAAAAAAGAGATAAATATTATTAACACAATTTGCAAGAGTGAATTATCTGAATTAAGGTATGTATGATAAATTTTGAAATATCTAGAATAAACTTAAAACTATTAGATATTTTCAAACAAATTCGTATTACTTTTATTAATCCACCGAGTAAAAAAACCATACTTTTTATTCTCGGCTGTCAACGATCTGGCACAACCATGTTAACAAGAATATTTCAGCGTGATTGGAATACAAAAGTATTTGGAGAGTTCAGTAAACTTAACTCTGATGATTTAATTCATGGAATACGATTAAATCACTTAGATGACGTAGCGCAAAAACTTGAAAAAATTAACGCTCCACTGATTATCATTAAATCTTTGGTTGAATCACAAAATGCTTTAAAAATTTTAAATCATTTTCATAACGCGAAAGTTTTGTGGGCATTTCGACACTATCGTGATGTGGTTAATTCTAATATTCAATATTTTGGAATTGAAAATAGTTTAAAAGATATCAAAGCTATTGCCCAGGATGAAAACAATAATTGGAGATCAGAGAACATTTCATCACGTGCTAGGAAAATAATCGTTAAATATTACTCGGAAGACTTGAATCCCTATGATGCTGCTACATTATTTTGGTATTCCAGAAACCAACTCTTCTTTGATTTGAATCTCAATTCCAATCAAAATGTGTATCTATCTTGTTATGATGATTTGGTCAATTCTCCTGTAAAAAAACTTAAAGAAATTTATAGATTTATTGGAGATAATTTCCCTGGAAATAGAATTTTAGCCAATATTCAAACGACATCCGTTGGTAAAGGAAAACATATCGTTTTGTCTCCGAAGATAGAACAACTTTGCCAAGATTTGTACAAAAAATTAGAAACATCTAAAATGAAACAGAGACAATTATTTTACTAATTTTATTCAAATGAAAATCTTAGTGACAGTTCCAATTTTTGATCAAGGTGGAGTGATGCATTTTTCTAAGGCATTACTACCTTACTTGAATGGTGCAGATACAGTTCAACGAGGGAAAAAGAAACTCAATGAATCTAAG
>Ga0056123_1000119_pt1 | contig 15679 bp, 11 predicted proteins | sample WorMetHEROISLAND_3_FD_71122 | JGI IMG/M metagenome (GOLD analysis project Ga0056123, IMG submission 71122) | Marine gutless worms symbiont microbial communities from Max Planck institute for Marine Microbiology, Germany - Olavius sp. 3 HERON ISLAND ...
GTTACAATAGACGACTTTATTCTTAAAGTGCTTTTTATAGTGTGTTAGCTCGCGTTCAATATCCGGCAATTGCGTGTAAAACTCATCCTTTTTGGCTTTACTCGCTCGGTGCAGACTAATATTGCGTGGCTCTGGTTTCATTTATGGTTTTAGTTAAGTATTTTATATCAAATCACCAATCACCATACTTCAGGTTTATGGAAATTACCATTTTTATCAGATAGTTTAGAAGAGAATTGACTATTTCTTAAAACACCTTTTCGTATTGGTTTATAAAAATCTATGGCTTCTAGAAGTTTTTTACTCGGATATTTATGTGGATTGAGAACACCGATTATTTTAGTGAATTGATTTTTAATTATTCTTATTGCTTCATATAAATCGCTATCGTTTGATATTATAACTGCAGTATCATATACATCTCGATAAGCATCATTTAATAAATGAACCGCTAAATTTACATCAGAACCTTTTTCCTCATCTTTAAAAACGACTGCGTGCGTTTTATTTTTGATAGGATTAACTAACCTTAACTTATGAGTTTGAGTTAAAAAATGCCCCCGATATATTTTTAAATGCGGTATTGTTTTCAATGCACGAAAATATATTTGTTGCCTGACGGGTTGGTTTAGGTCGTTTGAACGAGCTCCAACTTCTGCAGTAAAATACTTTATTCTAATTATACTGTTTAATGGCAATAGCAGTTCACACATCTTATTAATATTAAGCCACTTAAGATTAGTATTGCGGACTGCCCCATAATACAAATTAAAGGCATCAACGTAGACATATGTTTTATTCATTTCATATAAAAAAGCAGAAACCGCCATAAAGACGGTCTCGCAGCCTGCACCGAAGTGTCAGGGGGAATATATCAATATTACTACAAGTTTCCATAATAGTTCAACAATTTTTTTTAAATATTTTAGTTATAAGAACTTTAGCAATAAATCTAAACTTTATTTGCTATTTTAAAAGCTCCAACCTGATCTATTTATGGTTCGTACTTTTCCAATTCTAATAATTCAACTTCAAAAATTATGGTAGCGTTGGGGGGAATTACATCACCGGCACCGCGTGCGCCATAGCCCATTTCCGGTGGTATTGTTAAAATGCGTGTTCCGCCAACTTTCATTCCTACAAATCCTTCATCCCATCCCTTGATAACTTGCCCAGCACCAAGGGTAAACCTGAATGGTTCACGACCAGGATTTTTTGATGAATCAAAGATGGTTCCATCTTCTAATTTACCGGTATAATTAACAGTAAGTATGTCATATTTTTCAGCTTCTAAACCTTCGCCTATTACTGTATCAACAATCTTAATACCTTTTATTATTTTTACATTTTGGCCTTTTTCTTTACATCCTAAAATCGCTAACATCGTAATAATTATAATGCCGGTAACGGCAATTTTCGCTATTCTTTTTTGCATATGTCAATCCTTCCCTTTTACGTAAATTACTATAATTAATTTTTACTTTCTAATGTTTTATGGACCAGTAATATGTACTAATGAATACAAGTAATTCTATCTTCAATAAAAATTTGCCACCTTTGGCCAATCGCTTCCGCCCGCGCACGATTGATGAATTTGTCGGTCAAGAACATTTGGTCGGTGAGACTAAAATTTTATCATTAGTAACTAAATCGTGTAAACCATTTTCTATGATATTTTGGGGACCGCCTGGTTGCGGCAAAACCACATTAGCACGTATAATCGCTAATTCAAGTAAGTCAAATTTTCAGGAAATTTCGGCTGTATCAAGCGGTGTAAAAGAATTGCGGAAAATAATCAAAAATGCTAAAGCAGTTCAAGATATTGGGCAAGTTACAATTCTGTTTATAGATGAAATTCACCGTTTCAGTAAATCGCAACAAGATGCTTTATTGCATGCTGTGGAAGATGGTACCCTAATTTTAATTGGGGCTACCACGGAAAATCCATCCTTTGAAGTAATCAGTCCATTGCTATCGCGTTGCCGTGTTTTAGTGCTAAAACCACTGTCCGAAAAATCACTTGAATTAATTTTAGACAATGCTTTCAAAAATGATATAGTTCTGCAAAAAAATCAAATTCAATTAACTGATAATATTAAGACACAATTAATTCAATCTGCCGGCGGCGATGCACGCAAAATGCTAAATGCGTTAGAAATCTCGATTAATTTGATTGGTGGCAAAGGAAAAATCACCACGGCAATTTTAAATGAAGCATTGCAAAAACGCACACAACTATATGATAAAACTGGTGACTATCATTACGATACGATTTCTGCATTTATTAAATCTGTGCGCGGTAGCGAACCAGATGCGGCAATTTATTGGTTAGCAACAATGTTAGAGGGTGGTGAAAAACCTGAGTTTATCGCACGGAGGCTTGTCATTTTAGCATCTGAAGATATTGGTAATGCCGATCCGCAGGGGCTATCAATTGCCACAGCCGGATTCCACGCAGTACATATGATTGGCATGCCCGAAGCGGCTATCACACTCGCTCAAGTAACAACTTATTTAGCGTCGGCTGCGAAGTCCAATGCATCGTATCTTGCCTTGAAGAATGCACAAAATATGATTAAAACCGATGGAACTCGCTCCGTTCCAATACATTTACGAAATGCCCCTACTAACCTTATGAAAAATTTAGATTATGGAAAAAATTATCAATATCCGCATGATTTCCCTGAGCATTTTATTACCCAAAATTATTTTCCTGATAGGATAGAAAATGTCTTTTATCATCCCACAAAACTTGGTTATGAAAAATATATTGCAGAACGATTAAACTCACTTTGGCCGATTAAATATAAGAAATAATGCGTTACAAAATTCTACTTCTCGTCATACCCATTTTGCTCTCGGCTGATGACCGTATACGTCTTATAAAAGCTGATGTTTTAGAGAATGTTATCCGTAATGGAACCGCCGTACAAATTTTAACCGGCAATGTGATCTTTCAAAAAGGTGAACTGATATTATCTTGTGATGTTGCCAATTACATAGAAAAATCCGGACAGGGATTTTTAATTGGCAATGCCAAAGCCGAAAAAGACAGCAGTTTCATAACCGCCGATACACTACATATTGATTCACCAAATAATATCTTAACGGCTTCCGGAAATGCCCATGCCTGGGATGGCAAATATGATCTAACGGCAAATAACATTATCTACAACACCAAAATTGACAGCGGAATGGCCTGGAAGGATATAAAAATGCTGCAAAATGAACAAGTAGTTACTGCAGACACCTTGACTTACTTTAAGCCGCATAAAAATGAGGGCGCTAATTACACGGCATTCGGCAATGTTAAAATCACAAGTGCTGATAGGCTTATTACCTGTGGCCATGCTTTTTATAACCTGCAAACCGATATTGCACATTTAACATTAAATCCGATTGTTACTACCGACCAAGAAGTTTTATCCGGCAATGAATTATTTGCTTACTTTAAAGATGATGAATTACAAAAGATTCAAATTCCTTCCGCCGCGAAGGCCTATTCCATCCATACTAATAAAATAATTGGACAATATCGTGATGATATGACTGGCAAAACCTTAAATGCATATTTTATTGAAGGTCAACTTGATTCTGTACGTCTTGAAGGCATGGCAACAACTTTGTACCACGTATTGAACGATTCTATATATCAGGGTAGAAATATCACTTCAGGAGATACGATTTCATTAAAATTTATCGAACAAGAATTAGTTGAAATATTAGCTACAGGTGGTACACGCGGCACTTATTTCCCTGATACCACAAAATCTAATTTGACAGCCGAAATAAATTATGCAGCTGATTATCTTAATTATCAAATCCCTGAAGAAACAACACAATTAATCGGCAATGCCGAAGTAAAATACGATGAGCTTACTTTGACAGCCGGTTTTATCGGCGTTAAATGGCAGACAAATATTTTAGAAGCCTTGCCAAAACTTGCATCTGATTCTTTAGCAAGCGTGATTAAACCAAATCTTAAAGAAATTGGACAAGAACCGCTCATTGGAGATAAATTGGTATATAATCTGCAAACTGAGCACGGAAAAATATTACATGGCAAAACCAAATCCGAAGATGGCTATTATAGAAGTTCCATAATTCGAAATGAAAATAAAGATGTTTTTTATATGAAACAGAGCACATATACAACCTGTGATTTAGATAATCCACACTTCCATTTTAGTAGTCCTAAGATGAAAATGATCCAAGATGATAAAGTTATCGCCAAACCGATAACGTTGTATCTGTCCCAAATTCCTATCATTAGATTGCCGTTTGTCGTATTGCCGATGAAATCAGATGGTCGTCAATCAGGGTGGATAATGCCAACTTATGGCACCAGTAATTCGCGCGGTCATTTTTTGGATGGCCTTGGATACTATTGGGCGGTCAATGATTATTTTGACACAAAACTTGTTGCTAGTTTTGCTGATTTACTGGGCATTACTTTTAAATTAACTAATCGTTATAAAAAGCTCTATCAATTTTCTGGCAATTTGCAGTTTGAAACGCGGCAATATTTGGCATCAGGTGAAAATAATATTGCCAATATTTTCGGTCCACGACAAAAAGATTATGTTGTAAAGTGGTCGCATAATCAAATTTTACGTAAAAATCAGACTTTTACTATTAATGCAAGCTATTATAGTAACAGTAATTATAATTACTTGACCTCGTTAAATCCGGTAAAAAGAATGAATCAGCAAGCAATTTCGAATGCTACTTATTCCAAAAGATGGCCTAAAAGCAATAATTCTATAAGTGTGAATTTCTCATCTAAAACAGATTTGATGGCTGACCGTAAAATAAACGCAGGAAGCGATTTTTATCAAACTCCCATTGTAGCTGGTACAAAACTAAATATAACTTCAATTACATTTCCCATAATATCTTTTCGACACGGCCAACGGCCATTATTTCCAACTAAAGCCTTGAAAAAAGCATGGTATAATAATATAACATGGAACTACTCAACTAATTTTAATAACAAATATCAAACTTATTATGAATCAGTTGAAAACGACACTACTGGACAAATTGAATGGGGTGGTGAATCCAATGGAAACGGAATAAAACATTCATCCTCCGATAAAATATTAACACATTCTCTCTCATTCAGTGCGCCACAAAAATTCATTAGAAATTTTACAATTAACCCACGGCTATCTATCAAATCCGATTGGGTAGATGAATACTCAGTTGCCAATATTGATTCTAACGGTGTATATAAATCGATTGAACAAACAGGCTTCGCGACACGTACAACCGGTTCGTTTAGTCTAAATATGGGAACGCAATTATATGGATTATTTCCCATTAAATTTTTCCGTTTTAATGGTATTCGGCATGTGGCTTCACCCTCAATTGGGTATTCTTTTTCGCCAGATTTGTCACAACCGTTATTGGGATACGATTTTAATTATTTTGAAACTGTTTCAGATATTTCAAATTCAGAAATTTTACACGATAAATTTAGAGGAACTTTAGCCGGAAGCACACCACAAAGTAAACGTCAGGCCTTAACATTTTCCATAAACAATATTTTTCAAACAAAAATCATTGATGGCGATTCAGAACAAAAAATAGATCTATTTTCATGGCGATTATCAACAAATTATAATTTTGTTGCAAAACAATTTAAACTATCTAATCTTACTTCCTCTATTAGAACTGGGCTGTCGAAATCATTAAAACTGGATATTTCTATGACGCATGATTTCTATAAATTCGATTCAGATCAAGCTACACGACTGAACTCAATCAATAGAAAATACAATATTCCCATCCCGCGCTTAATTAATGCCCGCATCGGTACTGGTTTTAGGTTTTCAGGTAAAAGTATAAGATTTGCAGATTCTCCCGCAAACAAATCTGTTGTTGACACAACCAATATTGACGTGTTAGATGACTTTGGACAAAACCTTGATTCAAAACAAAATCCGAGGCCGATTTCTGGAGATCAATTGTGGAACACTAATGTTAGTTTGAGTTATGCTTACAATGCTGCCAACCCATTAAATATCGTTAAAACATTTTGGATGAATACTAATACCACAATGCAGATTACTCCCAAGTGGCGAATACAACACAATGCGCGCATGGATTTGATCAATCAATCTTTAGTCAGCCAAAGTTTTTCAATTTACCGTGATTTACATTGTTGGGAAATGTCAGTTTCATGGACACCCGGTGGCTATGGTCAAGGCGTTTATTTACGAATTAATGTTAAATCACCAACATTAAGAGATTTAAAAATAGAAGAACGCGGCGGAATATTTCAAAACCGACCACAATTTTAACCAAAGTTGATATTAATTATTAGCTTCTGAACGGATTCACATTTTAACAGCTTAATTTTAAATCTTTTATCTTTGTTTGAATCTGCAGAAATTCCACTATTAAATAAAGGAAAATTATGTACTGTCCAAAATGCCGAACACAATATGTTGAAAATGTTGATGAATGCTTCGATTGCCAAGTTGCATTAGTCGATATTCTACCTGAAGAAACTCCGATTGAAAAAATTAAATGGCTTGCGTTACCACCCTTAAGTGGCGAAGTTTATGCTGACATGGTCGAAGAAGTGTTGCAAAACATGGATATTCCACACTTTACCAAATCTGATTGGATGACTTCTGCATACAATATATCAAGTGCGAATTTAGTTGGTGCTAAGGTTACTATTTTTGTCCCGGAAGAACATTTAAAAACAGCGACAAAAGTTGTCGAAGAATTATTAGGGAAAAAATAAATTGATCCGTTCTGTAAAAGGTACGCACGATATTTTACCTGATGAAAGTCATCGTTGGCATAAAATTGAATCTGTATTACATAGTTTTATGCAACAATATGGATACAATGAAATTCGTACACCAGCTTTTGAAAAGACGGAGCTTTTTGCCCGCGGAATCGGTACTGAAACGGATATCGTCACGAAAGAAATGTATAGTTGGATAGATCAAGGAGGCGAAAAGCTTACCCTTAAACCGGAGCTTACCGCACCGGTTGTGCGCGCCTATATTCAGCATAATTTAGCCAGTAATTCAGCAGTAAATCGTTTATATTATTTAGATGCATTATTTCGCCGTGAGAGACCCCAAAAAGGTCGCACTCGGCAATTTCATCAATTTGGCGCAGAAGTTTTTGGCTCTGAACATCCAGAAGCAGATGTGGAAATAATTACATTAGTCTATAATTTTTATAAATCATTAGGGTTTAAAAAAATCACCTTGCGATTGAATAGTGTCGGCTCCGTGGAATGCCGCGAAAAATACCGTAAAGAATTATATAGTTTTCTAAAACCATTTTTAACCGATTTATCTGAAACGAGTAAATTACGTTTCCAAAAAAATCCATTAAGAATTTTGGATACAAAAATAGAAAACGAAAAAGAAATAATTAAAAATGCTCCAAAAATCAATAATTTTTTTACCAAAGATGATGTATCGCACTTTGAAAGTGTTAAATCTATTTTGCGTGAATTAGAAATTCCATTTACTATTGATCCGCAAATGGTACGTGGTTTAGATTACTATTCCCGAACAACTTTCGAAATCACATCCAAAGAATTAGGAGCTCAAGATGCATTGTGTGGCGGTGGTCGCTATGATAATTTGGTCGAAATGCTTGGTGGAAAACCCACTCCGGCGGTCGGATTTGCAGCTGGCATGGAACGTTTATTAATCGCTTTAAAAACTAAATTGTCAAAGTCTACACCGGAGCCGGTTCAAATTTATATAGTCGGATTAATTCCATCAGCACAAGCTCAAGTACAAAAGATTGCATCAGAACTTCGAGTAAACGGTTGGTCTGTAATCACGGATCTATTAAGACGGAGTTTAAAAGCTGCATTACGTGATGCAAATCGTAAAAATGCTAAAATCTCAATTATAATCGGAGAAGAAGAACTCGCTAAAAATGGTATCTTAGTAAAAATTATGAAGAGTGGAGAACAGACCAAAATATTAAGAAAAAATTTCATCAACCATCTTACAAGTTTGGATTTATGAATTTATTAATCTACATTTTACGCGCGTAAGGAAAAATTATTGAAATGTCAAAAAAACCATTATTAATTGTAGAATCACCCTCCAAAGCAAAAACGGTATCCCAATATCTTGGTGGCGACTATAACGTTATTGCAAGTGTTGGTCACGTTAAAGACCTGCCCAAAACGACTCTTGGCATTGATATTGAAAATGATTTTAAAATTGAACTTGAGATTCTTCCTAAGAAGCAGAAATTTTTTAATGAATTAAAAAAACTTTTAAAAAGAGCTTCGTCAGTTGTTTTAGCAACCGATCCGGATCGTGAGGGAGAAGCAATAGCAGCACATATCGCAAGCGAAATCAAAGGCGTAACAGTGCACCGCGTTCTATTTACGGAAATAACGAAAGCCGGGGTTCAGGAAGGAATTCAAACTCAGCATCCGATCGATAAAAAATTAGTTGATTCACAAACAGCTCGCCGGGTAATTGACCGCCTTGTGGGATATAAAATTTCGCCGCTTTTATGGGCAACACTGCAACGTAATATGAAATTTGTTACCATTACATTATCGGCCGGTCGTGTTCAATCGGCAGCGGTGAAAATATTGATTGACCGCGAACGTGAGCGCGCAATTTTTAAATCGGCAACATTTTTCAATTTGAAAGTATTTTTGCTTACTTCAAAAAACCAACACTTCTCGGCTTCACTTGTAAAATTAAATGATCAAAAACTTGCCGTTGGCAAAGACTTCGATAAAAACACCGGTAAATTATTGAAAAATGATGTCATCGCATTAAGTGAGTCGCAAGCGAATGCGCTTAAACAAGAATTAGAATCAGGGAACTGGATAGTTGCCGATATTAAAGAAAAACCGATTACTTCAAATCCGAGACCACCATTTACAACATCTACACTTCAGCAAGAAGCTGCTCGTAAATTGCGTTTTTCTGCTCGTCAAACAATGAGTGTCGCCCAAAAATTATATGAAAATGGTTTCATTACTTATATGCGTACCGATTCGACCAATTTATCGATGGAAGGAATTAATGCTGTCCGAAATAAAATAAAGGAAGAATTCGGAGCGAAATACTTGCCAAATAAAACACATACCTATTCATCAAAAGTTAAGAATGCGCAAGAAGCTCATGAGGCAATCCGACCAGCAGGAAGCAGAATAAAATCAACTTCAGAAGTAAGGAAAAAACTTGATGATACTGCCGTTCGTTTATATGATTTAATTAGCAAACGAACTGTTGCCTCACAAATGAAATCAGCAAAATTGAAAGAAACTGTTATCTTAATCAATAATCAAAAAGCTCAATTCAGAGCAACTGGCCGTGTAATAATTTTCCCCGGATATATGCGCGCTTATGTTGTTGGGAAAGATGACCCTAATGCAGTTTTGGCTGATAAAGAAACTATTCTTCCTAATATTGAACTGGATGAAAAACTCACCTTAAAAAATATTGATGTCATTGGACAATCTACGAAACCACCAGCACGCTTCACCGAGGCCGCTTTGATTAGAAAAATGGAGGCGCTCGGTATTGGCCGACCTTCCACTTACGCCGCCACTATCGATACAATTTTAAAGCGCACATACGCTACCAAAAATAATAGCGCCTTAGTTCCATCTTACCTCGCGGTTGCGATTACGCAATTATTAGAAAATCATTTTAAAACACTAGTTGACGCTAACTTTACAGCTGAAATGGAAGATGGTTTAGATGCAATCTCACGCGGTGAAATGGAACCATTACCCTTTATTAAAGAATTCTATTTTGGCGGAAATGAAACTCAAGGATTAGAAAAAATGCTTGAACAAGAAATCGATATTCGTAAAGCCTGCTCAATAGAAATTGATACTTCATTGGCTAAACCTATAATCGCCAGAATTGGCAATTATGGACCCTATTTAGAACAGAATGGTAATAGAAAGTCTATACCGGCAAACTTACCACTTGGCGACCTAACACTAGAAAAAGCCCAAGAAATATTAGCAAAAGAAATCAAAGAGGGACAATTGCTCGGCAAGGATCCAGCAACAAAAGAAGAAGTATTTCTAAAAGAGGGGCAATACGGGCCATATGTACAATTAGGAAATTCAAGAACACGGAAAGCAATTCCAAAAAATACTGATTTAAAAGATGTGAATTTAGAACTTGCTCTGAGTTTATTAGCTTTACCACGTGAAGTTGGAAAACATCCTGAAACAGATGAAATTATTACAGCCGATTATGGACGGTATGGACCTTATCTGCGTTGCGGAAAAAAGAATGCCCAGTTAGAAGTTAGTCAATCACCGTTAACCATCTCAGTTGATGAGGCTGTTAAAGTACTTGCTAAGAAAAAAAGTGGCTCACAAGAATTAATAATATTGGGAAAACATACCAAAACCGACGAAGAGTTAATTATGAAAACCGGATTTTATGGACCATACGTAACTGATGGTAAAATAAATGCTGCAATCCCTAAAAATATGGATATCGAATCATTATCTTTATCAGTTGCCATAGAATTGATTGATAAAAAACGTGCCGTTGGACCAACCAAGCGACGTCGCCGCAAAAAGAAAAAGTAACTATGAATTTAAAATCGATAGAAAAAATAGTATCTCTTTCCAAACGTCGTGGATTTGTCTTTCAAAGTTCGGAAATCTATGGTGGTCTCGGCTCGACGTGGGATTATGGTCCGCTTGGCGTTGAAATGAAAAATAATATTAAGAATTTGTGGTGGAAAGAAATGGTTACCACTCGTCAAAATATAGTTGGGATGGATGCCGCAATTTTGATGCACCCAAAAGTTTGGGGAGCAAGCGGACATGTAGAAAATTTTCATGACCCAAAAGTTGATTGTAAAAATTGTAAAGCGCGGTACCGCGCTGATTATATAGGTTTATCAAAACCGTGTGAGCGTTGCGGAAAAACCGATTGGACCGAGCCGCGCCAATTTAATTTAATGTTCAAAACAGAAATCGGAGCTGTAGCAGATTCAGGTGATGAAACATATCTACGCCCAGAAACTGCGCAAGGTATTTTTGTGAATTTTAATAATGTCGTTACTACTGCTCGGCAAAAATTGCCGTTTGGTATTGCACAACTCGGCAAAGCGTTCCGTAACGAAATTACAACAGGCAATTTTTTATTCCGCACACGCGAATTTGAACAAATGGAGCTTGAGTTTTTTATAAATCCCAAAGAAGCTGAAAAATGGCTAGAATATTGGTCACAACAGCGATTAGAATGGTTCAAAAAGCTTGGTGTAAATCCGCAAAAACTACGGTTGCGGCCGCATGGTAAAGATGAGTTGGCACATTATTCTACTACCTGTTACGATATTGAATATGAATTCCCCTTTGGTTGGTCGGAATTAGAAGGTATTGCTGACCGGGGCACATACGATTTAGATCAACATAACCTGCATTCCAAGAAAAAACAAACCTATTTTGATCCAACTACTAATACACAATTTGTACCAGCAGTGATTGAAGCATCAGCTGGTGTAGATCGCTCCTTTTTAACCTGCTTGGTAGATGCCTATAATGAAGAAAAAATAAATGGTGAACAGCGGGTGGTACTAAAATTATCACCGAAAGTTGCGCCAATAACTTGCGCTGTTTTTCCATTGGTAAAAAAAGATGGACTGCCAGAAATTGCTCAAAAAATATTTAATGTAATTCAAACCGAATACAGTGCTTTTTTTGATATTGGCGGTTCGATTGGTAAACGCTACCGCCGCCAAGATGAAGCCGGCACACCATTCGGAATAACAGTTGATCATCAGACTTTAGAAGACAACACCGTGACTTTACGTGAGCGTGACAGCATGGAACAAATACGTATTTCTTTTGATAACATTTTAGTGGAGTTGCACAAAAGGTTGAAATGAATTAACGAATAACTTAAATTTGTAAGTAAGATATTTATTTTTATGTTTTAAATAGCATTAACATGATACTTTCGCTAGAAGTATTGAAGTTATAATAAATCGATAATTGGATTATATGGATAGCATCAATCTATTGAAATGCAGGCAAAACTGCTATAAAAAGTAGTGAATAAATGAACTCTATTTATAGATTCGAATAAAATGAAGTATTTATTACAGTTGGTTTTAACATTTTTATTTCTTGGCTGTGAAGATGAATGTGACGATCCGATAATCAAAATCAGTGAGGCAAAAATTACAAATGTTTTTGTTTCAGATACGCTTATTGGTTTAGAAAAGCACCATACATTTGGCATAGAATGTTATTTAGCGGAATATGATAGGATAACAGATATAAATAGAATCGACAATGATAGCGCGACAACCTTTGAATTAATAAATACTAGTACTATTTGGCCTTGTGCAAGATATGCTACAAGCGTATGGGCTGACACATCTGATTTAACCATTTATCCAAAATTTGAGGGAAAATACACCTTAATTTTTAACGACTCGCTTTTAACAAAAGAAATTATAATATTAAAATAGGCAACCAATGAAGAAACTTTTATTATTTATTTTTATTTTCATCGCACTCTGCATAAATGGGCAAGAAATTGAAATAAGGGATGAAAATGGTAATATCCTTCCAATATTAGAATTTGATTATTCTGAAATTGTCAATGGAGAATTAATTCTAAAATTTGCGGAAAATTGTGTTAATGAAGAACTTATCCTAAATTCTAAATCAAAAGTGAAATTCAAAGTAAATGATGTCAAGAATAAGAATTATAAATCAGATCAAACAAAATCTTTTTTTAAAGACTATAAAGACCATAAAGTACGGAAAGTTGTAAATAATATTAAAAAATTAAAAATAAAATCGTCACAAAAATCACATTTGAGCAAATTAATGATAATGGAAATAGAAACTGATACGGACATAAAAAAACTAATTAAGGATTTATCAGAATATCCCGAAATCGATTATGTAGAACCAAATTTTCTAAAAAGAGTAAATGATAATGCGCCGAACGATCCTATGTATGATTTGCAAAAAGGATTTGAGTCATCAAGTGACCATGATATTGATGCAAATCGTGCTTGGGATTTCACTACAGGAAATTACGACGTAAAAGTTGGTATACTTGATTACGGGATTGATTATCATCATTTTGACTTAGGAAATGGTTCTTTTGGTGTTGATGGTGCCAAAGTTAGTGGCGGATATGATTATTACAATGATGATTCTAATCCGGATGAAATTGATAAAAATCATGGTACAGAGGTGGCTGGTATTATTGGTGCTATAAGAAACAATAATACCGGGGTAGCAGGTTTAGCGGGTGGTAATGGTACAACTAATATTGGTTGTCAACTCGTTGCACTAAAAATTGGGCCTGATTTTTTAGGTGGACCAAACTCTGCCGCTGCTATTGAAGCAATAATTGCAGCTTCAACTGAGCCAACTGCTGGTGGGCTCGGTTGCCATATACTTAATGCTAGTTATGGAGGATATAGTTTTAACATATCTGAGAAGCACGCTATCAGTATCGCGGCACAAAATAATGTAGTTTTTGTTGCTTCAAAAGGAAATGTTGGTAGTTCAAATTACCATTATCCTTCCGATTATTCTGATAGTTGGGTTCTGTCGGTAGGGGCTACTACTTCATCCGATGAACACGCAAGTTTTTCAAATACTGGTAACAATATTGATGTTAGCGCACCCGGAGGTGATGACAATGACGATCTTACATATACAACTACAGCTGGCGGTAACTATCGTTTTTTTAAACGTACTTCTGCAGCCGCTCCACATGTTTCCGGACTCGCAGCACTAATTCTGTCGGAGGCAATTGAACAAGGAATTGATTTGCATCATCAAGATGTTGAAGGGCTTATTGAAGCATCCGCTGATGATGTCAATGCCACAACTTTACCGGGTTATGATGACGAATTAGGACACGGTCGTATTAACGCGGGTAGAGCTCTTGAATATATGAATAATCCGTGGAAACTGACACACCATACAACCGTTGGTGGTACCATTACGAATAGTACTGGTTGGATTAACCAAACCTTTTATGGGGACGGTTTAATAAACGGAGTATATTCAGTCAAAAGGCACGAAGTGCAAACTACAGTGAACTCGCCTGCATTTTCGAAGCCAAGTTTTTTTACTTGGGGACGGGGAACAAATGCAGCTACTGGCTGGTCGGCTGCAAATCCAAACTACCAGCTTGAATATTGTGATGTAGTAAATGTTAGTGGAAATGAAATAACTTTAAGAACTTTTATATACGAAGTTAAAGAAAAGCTGACAGGGTATTATCTTGGATGGTATCCTAAAAATGCATCAAATGTTACTTTTGCCTATACAACACTTGGATATAATTGTCCTCCGGATATACAATTACCTAATACAACAATAAATAGCGGGCAATCAGCAACTCATCAATCTTCAAACACTATAGAAAATACTTCCGACTATATTATAAACAGCGGTGGTAATGTTATCCTAAAAGCAAAAAGCATTAGGCTAAAACCGGGTTTCCATGCTAAAGAAGGTTCCACCGTTAGGATAGAAGTTGATCCGTGTAACTAAATAATACGCTACAACTACAGCTATCTCTTTGTTTTCCATCTAATGAATAGATTTTATAACATGATCATAATTAATCCCAAGTCCATTTCTTTTTCGGATAACATGGAAAATGTAGATAAAAATTCAAGTGATCACTTATAACTTATTGGAATTAAACCCTAAATTTCCCAGAGTTTATGATTGTGAAACCTATGCTAAACGTGCGTCGCATTCCATTCCGTTCACGAAATCCAGTTTTAACATATAAGTCATATAAATATCAGCCACGCGCGAAAGCAAGTGAAGCAATGACCGTTGCTGGTGTTATTAGTAAAACAACTTTTGCATTAATTTTATTGTCAATCTCTGCGGTTACCACTTGGCATGTAATCCAAGAATCACCAAACTATCGCTACTTAATTTCGGTAGGATTTATTGGTGGATTATCAATCGCTATCCTCACATTTTGGAAACGCGATATAGCAAAATTTACATTACCAATTTATGCTTTATTAAAAGGGATGGCCCTGGGTGGAATGTCTTTTTATTTTGAGCGCCGCTATCCTGGAATTATTTCAACAGCAATATTTTTAACATTTGGCGGCTTAGGTGCTTTGTTAATGCTATATCGCAGTGGTGCAGTAAAAATAAAACCAGAGACGCGTAGTTTAATTTACGTGATCACCGGAGGAATATTTATTGTATACATTTTCAGTTGGATTTTACGTTATATTGACATTTATATACCGGTTATCCACGATGCCACGATGCCCGGCATTCTATTTAGTTTATTTGCGCTAACGATTGCTGCACTAAATTTAATTCTTGATTTTGAATATATTGAACGAGGTATTCGCTATCGAAATCATCGCTCGGTGGAATGGTATTCAGCATTCGGATTATTGATAACATTAGTTTGGTTTTACATAGAAATACCACGCTTATTTTCCAAAATACTACGCTTTAAAGGATGATGAGGAAAATCACATTTATATTACTATTTGTAATAGTTAAGTTTTCTTTGGCCGAAAATGATTCAATTTCTGCTAAAAACGGTATGGTTGTTTCCGCTTCAAACTTGGCATCAAAAGTTGGAATTGAAATTATGCAAGCGGGCGGAAACGCCATTGATGCTGCTGTTGCAACTGGTTTTGCACTTGCCGTTACTTACCC
>Ga0056123_1000121_pt1 | contig 15661 bp, 13 predicted proteins | sample WorMetHEROISLAND_3_FD_71122 | JGI IMG/M metagenome (GOLD analysis project Ga0056123, IMG submission 71122) | Marine gutless worms symbiont microbial communities from Max Planck institute for Marine Microbiology, Germany - Olavius sp. 3 HERON ISLAND ...
AATATTTTCAAAATTTTCCGGAATTATTTCAATGGCATTTCTCGGTTACCGATGACAATCATCCAACGATGTTAGTCGATAGTTTTCGCGTTAAATTTTACGATAAGGGTTCCGGGCCATCCATATCCGATTTTAGATCATATGTGCGCGTCCTAGACCATGATGGCAATGTTATCAAACGCCACGAAATCACTGTAAACGATCCATTAAAAATCAACCATGTTTCAATTCACCAATCAGACTACAAACCACTCATAAACGAATTTTTTTTGAACATTCCTAATCGCAGACAAATCATTGGCCAAGCGCAAACTGAACAGGAATTTGAACGTAATGAAACCAATTGGATAACGGGTCTTAGTTTACGAGCTAATCGAGGCAAACCTATAATTTTTACCGGAATGCTAATCTCGGCGTTGGGACTTATCTTATCTTTTATGTTTTGGCCAAGAAATATTTGGATCTCAATAAAAGATCAAACTATGACCGTTGCTGGTAGAACATCAAAAAATAAAATTACCTTTCAAACAGAATTAAACAAAATAATAGCGCAATTAAAAAATGAAAAATAAAATATTATTCGTTTTTGCAATAATCGTACTTATCGTCGTTGGGTATTTTGCACTAAACACGAATTCAACCAAAAACCAAATCGAAACTACATCAGAAAATATGGGACACATGTCGAATGTAGAATTAGAAATTTTCAATGAAGATATTGAAATTGATTTTAATCAAATACACCAAATTGACCAAGACTGGAATTTAAAAATCGTGCAATTTGAACCGAGTGCCAAAATTGAAGGCCCAGGAAAAATTGTTTCTGCCACAGATGAAGAGAATAATCCTGCTATTAAAATTAACTTCTATAAAAATGGGGATTTTATTCATTATCAAATTGCGTACAAAGATATGCCCGGCTTTCATTCCATCAAGGATGGACAAAAATATTTGATTGAACTTGTTGATTATAGCGGATTTAAGAAGTTGCACAATCATTACACGATTGAAAAAGTGAATGCAAAAATTTGGAGCATCAAATGACAGAAAGTTTATATCAAAATTTATTCTGGTACACTTTTGTTTTTTATTTAGCAGGATTTCTCGCCTTCGCAATGTATTTTTCTTTGAAAAAAAATGTATTTCAAAAAATTGGGACAGCGGCATTAACCATTGGGCTTACTCTCCAATCAATTGGATTTATTATAAAATGGAATTTGGTTGGAGCAATACGTTTCCAAAGCATGTTTGAATATTTAATGGTCATGTCATGGGTTGGAGTAATGATTATATTGTATAGCATTTTTAAATACAAAAGTTTGTTCTTAGGCGTTGTCGTTACTCCATTTATTGTAATGCTCAATGCGGCTGCAGCTTTGTTAAATAAATCGCCTACGGAAAACTTAATGCCCGCTTTACAAAGTAATTGGCTAACAATTCATGTCGCTTTAGCAGCGATTGGATCCGGTGCATTTGTTGTTGCGGGGTCAGTGAGTTTATTTTATCTACTGGGGAATCATGATTACAAAACAGGAAATAAAGAAAATTTCCGCAAGTTCATCACACAGGCATTGATCTATTTAGTTTACATTCCATTATTATTATTTTTTATTTTAAAAATTATTGGGCTAACACCTCACCATACTGCTTATTCGGTGCTAACCAAATTTGCAAGCCGTTTTGAGTACGAAAACGCACGCACCTTGCTCGGTCAATTTACTGCAATGATGGGATTATTTTTTATCCCCATGATAGGTGTTTTAGCATACTTTAATAAGAAAAAACTTGATACAAAAATTAATACTGGCTACGGTGGCGTACTGTTTGGAATTTTTATAATTTGCTTTGCCTTAGCGAGTTTAATAATTGGCATATTGGTTCATAGTGGAGTTATTTTAATCACTCCGCAACGCCATCTTGGTGGAATGTGGCGGTTTTTTGAATTCATGGGTTCTGCTTATCTGATTTCACTCATTTTATTTCCAATTATATATTTTATAATCTATCACAAACTTGGGCAGGCGCTGAGTACAATATCTGGCAAACTTGAATTATTAGATGAAATCAATTACCGTGCCGTATCATTGGGATACCCGCTTTACACTGTTGGCGCACTCTTTGCCGGTGCCATTTGGGCCGAGCAAGCCTGGGGTACTTTTTGGAGTTGGGATCCAAAGGAAGTGGGCGCATTATTAGTTTGGTTTTTCTATTCAGCTGTTCTACATGCTCGCTATAATCGTGATTGGCGCAACAGCCGTTTGGCTGTCCTTTCAATCATCGGCACTACGATGATTTTTATAACATTTTATGGAAACTTTTTCTTTGGCGGGTTGCACGCCTATACATAAAAAATTTATAAAAAGTGATTTAATTATTTTCTTCTTTTTTTGCTTCATCTAAATGTTCCGGATGTTCATGTTCATACATATCTTCCGGCATTTTACCGGTCAGCCACGCCGGGTTCATTGGATAAACCTGTGGATTAAATAATGTTGAATAAAGATGCCAAATCGCAATTGCCAGTGTTGCTAACCAAGCTTCCCAATAATGAATTACCAGCGACACATCGAAAAATTCTTTCGGTAAAAATAGGCTAAAGTAATTATCAAACCATAAAATTATCCCCGTGATGATCATTATTACAGTTCCCCAGACTAAAGCCCAATATTCGATCTTTTCGATGTAACTGAAGCGTCTAAAACGCGGTTGTTCGGAACGTCGTCCTAAATTATACATAATCTTTTGGTAAAATTGCGTAAAATCTAACAAGTTTGGTAACATATCTTTGAAAAAGGCTTTGCCACGCTCCGTAAATACAAGATAAATAGCATGCCAAATTACCGTTAACATAAATATAATTGCCGCAATGCGATGAACAACGCCACGCATTTCAAATCCACCTTCCCAACCAAAAAATAGACGGGAAATCCAGGCATCACTGAATCTTAGCGCAAAACCAGAAATAACCAACACTATAAAACTGATCATTGTAAAGGTATGTTGGATGACCTCGTTGGTGTGCATCCGGCGGACTTGAGGTTTTCTTAAGGCAATAATTATTTGCCGAAATAGATCAATTAACCAATGAAAAATCATAAATCCAACAATTGCAATAATTGCGATGATATATATTTTTTCGATCACGCGTGCAATTGGCGCTGGGGCATCTTCTTCTGTTAGCGCATGGATTGGTGTCGCTGCCAATCTTTCGGAAATATTGGGATGACATTCACCGCATGTTTCTTGTAAATTATCGGGATGAATGGAAGAAGCCGGATTGGAACTGGGTAAAATTTTATGCACGCCATGGCAAGAAGCACAATTCGCTACATGTGTATCACCGGCTTTGCTTTTTAATCCGTGATAACTATCAATAAAGGTATTCACACGTCCAGTTGGTAAACCGTATTTTTCATTAAGGACGGCCGATTCGTGACATGGGGAACAAGTCAACTCGGCCACTTTAAATTTGCTTACCGGAGAACGTGGATCATCAGGAGCAATTATACCGTGTTCACCATGACAATATGTACACACCGGCGAGTCAGTTTCGCCGCGTGCCGCTAATTCGCCATGAATTCCCTCAGTATATTCCTGTTCTATTTCAGCGTGACATTTCCCACAAGTTTCCGGAATATTAAAATGATTAATTGCTGATTCATTGTGGCCAGGCGAGTAAATTTTATGTGATGTCCCATCCGTCGCATGACAATCGTTACAGGTAGCGGAACCAATATTTTCAGCATCAGCTGCCAAACCATGAACACTATATTTATAAATCTCAACGGGATGATCTTTAAGTGTGGCGTATTTTGAAGTTAAGTCCACATCTTCATGGCATTTGCCGCACGTGGCAATTAGATTGGATTCATTTGCGATTGAATTAGGATCATCAACCGGTAATACATTGTGGTCACCATGACAATCAGAGCAATGCGGCAAATCTTCGCAATTGCCACCGTACGACGCTGCGCCATGACCCTGATATTCTTCTGAAGCATCCTCATGACAAGTTCTACATCCTTCACATCCAGAATAAAAATTGGTATCTTCTTTGTGTGGATCAGTATTTTTATCGATGTGGCAGTCTAAACAGCCAATTCCATCATGAATAGAGTTTTCAATATCGGTTTCAATATCTGTACCAAATGCACTTTCTTCGTGGCAATCAACACATGCGTCCTCATCAATTTGTTCATAGACTTCCTCTTGCGCTACAATTATTGCCATAGGCAGCATTAATAAAAATATTAGTACTACTGTATTTTTGATGTTCATATGATTCACCTTGAAAATTAATTTATATTTTTTAGTTCACTTTGATATTGACTAAGCAGTTTGGAAATAAGTAAATAGTTATGAGCACCATGACTTTTATCCTCTTCAATTTTTTCAATACCATATTTGATTGAATCAATTTTTTGTCGATCACCACGATCAAGATCATAATAAATTATATTTTCTAATTGAGTATTGATATTACTTATTTTCTCTTTCACTTCAGCCTGCCATCCTACAAACATGTCATTATATTCATCATCATGGCATTTTGAACAATCTTGCGCTTCAGTTTTAGAAATTATTCCATCATCATTAGCATGACATTCAGTGCATTCAATTTCGGCTTCGTACATATAGTCTGGTAGAGTTTCATCGGCAATTTCAATTGTACCATCATAGAAATGGGTTTGTACCTGATGGCATTTTACACAATGTGTTTCTTCTTGGCTATGATGACATGATAAACACATTTCACGCGAAGCAATTGTTTCACCATGAGAAATTTTGTGCGTGTGGCAAGTAAGGCATTTAAGATCCTTATTTCTTATATGTTGGGCATGATCAAATTGAATACCGAAGGCCTCTACAATTCGACTTTCCTGACCATAATGACAATTTTGACAATTTGAAGGTTTGGTCGTGTTAAATAATTTTATTGATGGCAAACTTGTATCGGCTCCAATTGTCTCTAATATTTCTCGAATGCTACCATAAGCTTTTAACAATAATTCATCAGAATAGGCAACATTATGCACAACATTGCCGGTCTTTACTAATTGATAATTATATTGTGCATCGTTCAATAATTTTCTCGTCTTATTTACGGTTTGGATTGGTATATCATTGTTATTTAGTTTGGAATTAACAACTTCCAGACCAATTTCAACTATACCAATCTTACCACGCATGTTATTTTCCCATTGTGAATAAAGACGCGCATATCCTGCACCATGGCATCTTTCGCAAGATTCACCACTGGCAACTGTTTTACCTGACATGCCAAATTCTGATTCATGGTATATATGGCAGGCTTGGCAATTTAATCCTGCCGTAAACATCGGATTAGGATGGTCTTTTACGTTTTTTCCACCGGCTCCAGAGAATAAATCAAATTGAGCTTGGTGAGGTGTCTTATGACACTCTTGACAGTCAGGAAAGATATCTTCCGTGCGAGCGATTGATTTGTGTTGAATTTCTAAATGGCAATTGGCACACTCTACTTTATGCTCAGTTACATGCATTTTGTGCATAAACTCCGCATCGGCAAACTTTGCAAGTTTTCCGATTTCTGCATGACAGAAACTACAACGATTTTCTAACACTCCTCCATCACCAACTACCATTGGGCCATGACAACTAGAACATTCTATTCGACGAAGGTTGACAAAACTATGATCATATTTGGGAATTGTATCAGATTTAGCCACTGGAGCAGAATGACACCAAGTACAATCATCCATTGACTGCTCTCCGCCTTGATCTTTAAAGTGACATAAAAAACAAGTTGTTTCAGTCACCGTCATATGCTCACCTTGTACGATTTGCGAGTGACAGCTGGTACAACGTAATTTTTTATTACGCCGTAAATTATTCAAATGAGAATCATGATTAAAATGAATATTTTGTTTAAATAGTAAATCTTTATTTAATTGCTGTGTCGCATGGCAGCCGGAACGTAAGCAACTAGCATCCTCAATTTCCGCCCATGGCTTACTACGTTTGTATACACCAGTAAAATAATTTATTACCATCGAGGCTGCTGTGAATTTACCCTTTAACTTTGATTTCATTCCCGGTGGAAAATGACAGTCAGTACAAGTTACATTGGCATGTGAAGATGTTTTCCAATCTTCGACATACGGTTCCATAAAATGGCAAGTTGCACAAAAACTTGGTTTAGATGTTAATTCTGCTGCCTCATACAATAAAAAAATTAAAAGTAGCGAACAAATTAGAACTATTGAGAAAACTTTAAAATATTTTCTGCGTTGAGGCATTTTTAATTATCCAAACGCTCCAAAAGAAAGATGGGGAATTCCAATAATAAATAATATATTTTCGAAATTCCCCATCAGAATATTAATATATTCTGTAACTACGGTCTAGGATGCGCTATTTCTTTCGATCTTTTCTCGTAATCAAACGGTTTGTATGTGGGGCTTTCCTCATTATGGCAAACAGTGCAAGTTTTTTCTTCAATTTCCCATAATCCTACTTCAGCTGGTTTAACCTTGCCGGCTAATAATGCTTTCTTCACTTTACTAGATTTATATTTGCTTCCAGGTCCATGGCATGACTCGCACCCGACAGGTTGTAAATCTTTCATGCGTTTCACTGCTTTTGCACTTGCTTTGTCATCTTTGGCAGGATTCCAAAATGATTTACACTTAACCTCATAACCGCCATCACCAAAACCAGTAGAATGACATTTTAAACATTCCGGCGCTGTCCATGCTTTACCTTTTATTCCGGCTTCTTTAGCTATCTTAGCAGATTCTTCTGATTTTAATGTTTCAAATGCTTTAGCATGTGGCCCGTTTAACCATTTCGTATACTGGGCACCTTTGGCTTTTTTGTTATGGCACATTTTACATTTCTTGCTACCAACGTATTCAAAATCCTGCGCTGATACAATGCAAAATGTCCCCGCTAAGAGCAGTAATATTTTTTTCATATGATTCTCCATTTATTCTATTAATTTTACTTAACTTAAAGTCAAAATGTTTCGTGGCAAATATAACAACTCACACCAACTGTTCCGCCGGTTAAATCTTCGCCATGGCATAATTTACAACTACTTTGTTCACGATTACCATGAAAATCTGGATTATCAGATGAGCTTATCCAAATATCAAAAGCTGGATGTCCGCTCGGTCCTCCGGCATGGCATTCATAGCAAGACACTTCACTTGTACCACCGTAGTAATCATTTTTTTCAATTCCACCATGACAATCTTTGCACCCTTCAATACCAGAGATTGAAATTTTCATCATATGGGAATTATCGGAATTAGCTGAAGTCCAATCAGTGGGATGCATCTGTGGCTCACCTAATTTTGTACAGTTAAATATAAATATTAAAACAGCAGTAAATAATACGATTTTCTTCATCATTTATTCCCGCTATGGCATTGCAAACAAGATGAATCTTTGGATGGCAAGTGACAAGTTGCGCAAAGTTCTGCATCGCCATCTGCGAAATCTTTATGTAATCCGCCACCCGATGTAGTCGCCCAATTATGAAAATTATGATTCATTGGCATTATTTGATTCGTTACATGACAAGAATAACAATCGGCGACCATTTCATGACAAGTTGTACATTCCATCACACCGGCTTTGGCTTCAAATCCATGTAACAAAATATAATCGTTTGGATGCGTTTTAGGGGTAAATTGCTGCAGTTGATGACACTCCTCACAACTATTATTAGTATGACACAATGCACAATTAGCTTCGGTACTCGTGTTTATCTCTGCACCATGGAATTGCTGCCAGGCAAAATCATGGCTTTTAGGTGCTGCCTCTAATTCTTTATGGCATTCAAAACATTGGCTTTCTACCCATATTTTGGGTGGGCTGATATCATTATCTTCTAAAATATAACTATGGCATTGAGTGCAATCCTGCGTTTCTGACATATGCTTAGAATGCGCAAAATCTAAGCCACTCTTTATCCATTTTTCTTGAAATGGTAATGGATTTTCTGGATTTGAATGACAATAATCACATTCGTTTTCAGCGGTATCACCATCATGGCATTCAAGGCATTGAGCCATTTTTGGAAATATTGAATTAGTAAATTCGTCCGATTTCGCAACATCAGCGTGACATTTTGCGCAACTCAATTCTAAATCATCTATGTGTAATTGATGTTGAAATAGGATCCTGTCCTTTTCTTGCGCAAACAATAAGACTGTTGGGATGAATAACAGAATAAATTTAGAGCGCCACATTTATTACTATTCCTCCTCTTCCATCTTCTTTGAAATAGGAATTGTTCAAGAATCTGCCAAATAATTTTACGTTTGTATGTTTATTTAGCTGCCAACCAAACCAACCATAGGTGCCGGTTGAACTTCTCAAATCTGCAAAATCTCCATAATCACTGGCATTGAATGCTACACTACCACCCATACTAAACATTTCAGTTAATTTATGTGATGCCCCTAAAATTAGTCCATACATTATACTTTCGTGCTCAATTCCGCCAAGCAGCGATAACGCCAGTTTTTTATAATTCATCGAACTGACTAAAAAAGTTTTACTTTCCGCACCGAGCCGATAAGATAATTGGTTGCGCCAAAATAAAACCGGAGATAATAATGAATTCATATTAAAAGAAATCGTCGGAGCAATATGACCGGTTTCATTTACTGATTCAAAATAATCGTAAAGTTCAAACCGCTTTTGTCTGAAGCCAATTCCGGCTGTATGTTTGCCAAATTTTTTGAACAATCGAATTTTGGCATAATTTAACTTTGATTCATTGATATCAACCGCTATTGCATTTGATATTCGAATATCGAATTTTTTTGTGTTGAATTGCAATCCTGTGAAAGAATTAGTATTACTATCATCTCCTTTTACCCAAAAGGATAAAGCGAGGTTTTGCCCAATTCGTCCTTTTGACCAGGTTGTCATGAAATAGGTATTGTCAGTAAAAGAAGTATCACTGAAATCAGGAACTGCTTTAAAACCACTAACAATACTTAAAGAACCAAATTTTTTTGTATTTACATCAAGCTTGGCGCCATCCACTCTGGCATTTTGTAGAGCATTCCAAATTGCATGGCGCCCAACACTAAAGTTGTGCTCCTTTATTTTGAGATCGACCGTCAAATGGTGAACACGGAACGGATTTCTAAAATGATTATTTTCTGAACCGTATTCAACAAATGTATTAACGCTCAGATTTTCTCCAAATTGCTGATCATAGCTCAATAAATTTCGGTACTGCCACTCTTCATCCGTATCCAGCATGCTTAGTCGTGGATATAAAGCGGATGATGAAATCTTAACAGTTGGTTTCGAACCAAAGGCAACTGTAATATTCAGAATTAGACATAAAACAAAAAGCAGATAAACAGGATATACTTTTAATTTCCTAATACTAATAATAGTTTTCATCATCCGCTGATACTATTTAATGATTACAAATTATCAAGAACCTGTTTCGTAGGCATAGTTGCCGGAACCAGACCATTTATGACTTTCCAAATCATCATAAATCATTCCATTGGCACTGAACTTTAGAGTTTTTGCGTCATATCCAAGTGCATTTAGCCACCCAGCAATTACTGATGCAGTTTGTCCTGACCAGCAATAAAATACATTGGTTGCTGATGGATCAAGCATTTCAAGTGTCTCAATAGTAAGATTTCCGGGTGTAACCTGGTATGCTCCGGTAATATATCCATATTTGTCCCAATCAGCCTTGCTCCAATAGCAATAAATATCGAATGCTGAAGGATTAGAAAGTACTTCTGTGTTCGAAATACCATTTAAAGCATCGACTACAGAATTTTCTATTTGATGATCAAGGATTGTTGCAGCATCCTCTGAACCAGTATCTAATTCTGGTGTTTTATCAAAACTGGGTAATGTTGTCGCCGCATCATCGTCAATCCAAACACCAGGATAATCTTTCGCTTTATTACCAATTAATTTTTTCCATATGTTGAAATTTTCATGCCAACTGCTCATTCCCCATAACAGAGTTTGAGCTTCAGACACTCCTGCTAAGCGTAAAGCAGCAACAGCGTGACCAGAGTCATGTCCGCTATAACAGGCAACAACAACTGGTAAATTACCATTATTATTTTCTTCTTCATACTCCACCACATCTGCTAATGCTACGCTATGTGCACCAGGAATATGTCCATCTTCATAATCAGGAGTACCTGTGAAATATTTATCAGATTTTCTAATATCCATTATAAAATAGGCACTCGGATCTGCTGCTACTGTTGCAGCTTTAATGCCGAAACTTTTAAGGACGTCAGGTAAGTCTCGGTCGTTATCTGCTAAAAATTGAGTTAATTCATCGAACTCAACAACAGCATCATCATCCTTCTCGCAACCTGTCGTAAACAATATCAACGATATTGCGACAAGTAGGATTAGGGGTTTTTTATTTTTCATTTTACTTTCCTTTATTTATTTTCTCATGGTTTTTGCCAATAATCAGGTACTTTGTCGTCAACAATTACTGGCATATTTGCTATTATTTCGTCAGGATAATCCCTTTCTAAATCGCGTTGCCACAAATAGCGTTCCAGATTTATAGTGGCATTATCACCAACTAAATGACAATTTTGACTACAACTTCCACCGCCACTGGTGTCAGTTTGAGCGGTAAATCTTCTAATATTGTGCGGACTTGAATATTCCCAAGTTGGTCGTTCATCGTATTTTGCTAACTGTGTATGCCCCCAAGGTTCATACGAATCACGTGCAATTGGAATGTGTCGCACAACGATAAACTTTCCATCATGTAAATTTTGATTATAATTATATCCAATTTTAAAATCAGGATATTCCAGATAACCACCACCACCGGAGTGAACATCGGTTTGACCGGCCACCTCGCCATATCCATTTCTCCACCAATTGGCATTATTACTATTGGGATTTTTGGTATGGCAGCTATTACAATTAGTATATGGTTGCGAATGACAGACAAAACAAGCAATTCCCTTTTGGCGAGCAGGCCAATGCACTCTATGGTAGGAGTTTGACCTTTCAGAATCTGAATGACAATTATCACAACGCGGTAAATCCGGCAAGTGGTAGCGCGATTCAATATTTGAAGCATCAGCATGCAGATCTTCTTTATGGCAATCCCAACATTTCATAAATTTTTGAAAATGAACATCAGGTTGATTGCCTTCCAAATGACCTTCAAAATCAACCGCAATGCGGCTTCCATGACACGCTAAACAATTATTGGTTTGGTCTGGCGTCTTTTTAAATTTATGACTTTGAATAAATCCACTTTCTACACTGGCCGGCCGGCTAACGTGGCATTGTCCGCAAGTTGTATGACAACTGCTACATTCACGCTCTAATCCTTCGGTCAATTCGATCGCACACTCATCAAAATTTGTATGATTTTTATCAATACCAAGCTCACGCTGTGCGATTGAAGTGAGCTCACCCCAAGCTTTACTGTGCATGCTATTTGAATTGGTGGCTACAATGGCAGCATGACAAGGATTGCAAGCTTCTTCAGCATTGCGCGATGGATCGCGTATAAATCCAAAATTTGTATCATGGGCAGTGGCAAATTCAGCCGGTTCTTTACCTCCATGACAATTTACACAGCCGATTAGTGCATGCGCTTCATCAATATCAGCATAGGATTTCTGTCGACCAACTAACTTAATAAACACTTTTTCCCAAGGTTCCAACGGAACCACCTCACCGCCTCATCCACCGCCGGTGGGTTCGTTGCCACTTTCTTCAGCATAGAGTTTTAAGGTCGCTTCACTGGTATGGCATCCTTCACAGGTAGTTGGATCTCCGGTAACAATCTCAGTACCACCTGGATCACAGGCGACTATAAATAGTGCTAATATTAATGAAGTAAATAATTTATATCTTCCGAAGAATGGTTCGTTTAAATCGAAATTCATAATTTGCTATAATAAAATGCTATCGCGAAGTTAAAACATAAAATAAATATAATACAAGATTTTTTTATCGTGTATTCTTTTTATTATCTACAATATATTTTTCACATAGATTGTGGTTATAGATGCAGACCCAGCAATTCCAAGAACAACATTGCCATCTTGGTCGCGTAAATTCGAAAGAGCGTCATCTTTAAGCGGCAAATTAGAGAGAATATATTGACTGTAATCATCATCTAAAACAGCCAAATCTAATTTTGACAAGCCAATTGGAAAGGCACTCTTTGGTAATCTCAAAAGTGAAGATCCAGTAATGTCAGATTCTTCAGGTGGAAAAATTGTATTATAATCATAAATTAATGTACCTGGTTTCGGGTAAACGCCAACTCTATAAAATGAGAAACTACCTAAGGTTACCCGTTCGTCGGCTAAAAATGAAATAATTTTATCATCTTCATTTAATATAAGAGTATCCACATCCCAAGTCAATCCCTCGTTAATAATTTCAGCCGGTTTATACGCTGTAGTGGAACCGGATATTACTTTATTATTTTTAGTCGTGATTTGAAACTCGTATTCTTTTTCAACATCAATTTTTATTTCCGCATATTGCGGTTTTGGTTTATACCCGCCATAATATGGATTCCCAAAAAATTTCGGAGCACCCTCATGATATCCATAATGTTGATTTATACCTGCTTTTGTCTTCCATTCATATTCGGCAATTACATTTCCGCTTGATTTATCAATTAGATTTACCGAAACCATAGTTGAATCATGAATATGCGGTAAAATTTCTTCAATTTCATCAACATTTGGTTCACCAGGATCGGGTTTTCCATTATCGCGTCCTTTGCCATCCGAATCGCCAATGTCGTCGATTAACCCTTCACCTTCATCCCTAACTCCATTTCCATTTTCATCATGGAAACCCACCCAATTGCCGTTGTCATCGCGCCCATTATACACGGTTGTGTCAGTAATTAATATCGTTTTATCAACGCGAACAACCGAATTCATAAAATCGGTCGGCGTTAGAATCGCTTCAATCCTCAACTCACGCTCATAAAAATCGAAATCGTCGGAAAATTCGGAAATATTTATGTCTTTCGTACAACCTATTATTAGAATTGAAATTGTAAAAAATAATAATTTATTCATAATATTCCTCAAAATTTAAACTCTACACCCAGCGAAGGGAAAAACGGAAACATACTCAAAGCTTGCACGTTACTTTCACCTACAGCAAAATCCCAATCATAAAACAATACATTAAAATGGTTGGTAACATTAATAATTTGGAATTTGAATTTGCCATCCCAACCAAATGGTGCAATTTTACGTGTCCAGCTCACATCAGCTCTTAGATAGTATGGATAGCGTGCAGAATTTCTATTGCCATTTATAGTAGCTAAATTATCGTAGGGCGAATCGAAAGTGCTTCCAGGCGTTCCATTACTAATATTTTGCGTGTACGTATAGCCAACCGTTGGTGTATACGGCCGTCCACTGCTGCCACTGATCGTAAGACCAAAAGTATTTTTGTCACTTAAGGCATAATTCGCGACAATATTTAAAGTATGCGGCTTATCGGATTGTGGTGGAAAAATCTCTCCAGCCGATTCAGAAATACTTCCATCACTATTAAAATCAAATTCTTGGCGATTATTTGAATATGAATAACCTAACCATCCGGTTAACCTTCCAAGGTTTTTACGAAATAGGAATTCTAAGCCATAGACTCTTCCGGTTCCCTCAACATAATCATCGTTTTCGTCAATGGGATTATTTTTAGGATTGTTTGTTAAAGTATTATCATAGTTTTTATAATAGCCTTCAATTCCTAAAGAATAGCCATTACCAATCCATTGTTCAAGTCCAACTATATATTGTTGCAAAGATTTTGCTTTATAATGTTTTGTTATCGGCTGCCAAATGTCAACAATATTTAAAACTTCATTGTCGTCATTAGTAGTAAATAGGAATTGCTTGTATCTTCCCCAAGCAACTTTAAAGGCTAAGTTTTCATTAATTAAATATTTTATACCAAAGCGCGGTTCAGGATAAATTTTGTTATGTAATTCATATTTTGATACGCGCATTCCAGGTTGCAATGTTAGTCGTGAAAATAATCTAATTTTATCTTGAACAAAGAAGCTCAGAATGTAAGGCGTTTGATTTTGATCAAAATACTCTACATCATCAACTTCAAATTTAATCCGCATATCTAATTTTTTTAATTCCAAACCAGCTGTTAATGTATTATTATTTGATATAAACCAATCTAATTTTTCTTTGAAAGTCCAATCGTTTATTTTGTTAAAAATTATAAATTCAGTCGTTTGCGTACTCGTCGCTGTACTATCATTTTCTGAATGATTTTCCTCAGTATCAGTAAAATTGACATCAAATTTAAAGTTGGTGTTGGAAATTGACATAGTTGACAAAAACTTTGAATTAGGTACAAAACGCCACTGCAAACTATTAGTATAGTTACCCCAATCCCAATCAAACTCGTCCTTTTCATCATCAAATTTGAAAAATAAAACATCACGCCCCAAATACGTTGAATAGGTCAGACGGTTTTTGCTTGAAATATCTGTGATAATTTTACCTTGCGTATCCCAAAAATAATATTTCCAATCAATTCCATCATCATTATCTTTGATAAGATAATAAAGGTCAAATAATTTATCAAAATAGGTGCGGCGATATGACCACATCCAAGAACCGTTTTTAATGGGACCTTCGGCCAAAACTTTAGAACTTAATAGACTGACCTCGCCTTGCACTTGGCTTAAATCCCAATATTTGCCAAAACCACTATTATTAAATAATCTACTTTTTTTTGAATCACCTTCTTTAGAAGTAACGTTCAGAACTGAAGACACACGATTGCCATAAATTGCTGGAAATCCGCCGGCGATAAACTCCGCATCGGCGATGGCATTTGCATTGAAAGTTGAGAATACACCACCTAAATGATAGGGATTATATAATTCTATGCCATCCAAAAGGATCAGATTTTCGTCAGTGCCACCACCACGCACCACTAAGGCCGAAGAAAAATCATTCACCGAGGTGACGCCTGGTAATAGTTGTAGTGTGCGAAATAAATCGGCTTCAACAAAAGCCGGTACATTTTTTATTTCACGCAGACCAAGGTTTACGCGGCTGATTTCCACTTTTTCTTCAAATCTTTGTTTCTCGGCGGTTACGGTAACATCTTCGCCAGAAATTACAGTTATGTTTAGCTCAAAATCGTGCCGTTGGTCATCATTGGCAGAAATATTGATGGATTTATTTTCGGTTGCATAGCCCATCATCATGATTCTTACATTATGTGTACCAATTGGAACATGCGTGATTACATAATAACCGTGATTGTCAGATGCCGTTCCAATGCTGGTGCCCTCCAAAACAACATTGGCATACATTATCGGCTCGCCGGTGGCAGAATCAGTGAGATAACCGCTAATGCGACCGTTGCCTGGCTGGCCAAATAAAACATTCGTTAGCAAGGCTAAGCAAATAAGAAAAAAGGATGGGAAGTATAATTTATTAGTTTGTTTCATAATCGTAATTTAACACTTGCTATTTATTATATGTTCCAAATTATTTTGATTGAAATAATATCCAGTTTGCCACTGACGGGGGAAGAAAAAAACATTTGAAATTTAGAAATACCTTGCCACCTAAATAATATACTTAGTAATTTTGATTCATTAAAAAATTAAAAAAACATT
>Ga0056123_1000122_pt1 | contig 15637 bp, 9 predicted proteins | sample WorMetHEROISLAND_3_FD_71122 | JGI IMG/M metagenome (GOLD analysis project Ga0056123, IMG submission 71122) | Marine gutless worms symbiont microbial communities from Max Planck institute for Marine Microbiology, Germany - Olavius sp. 3 HERON ISLAND ...
TTGTTGATATTTTTCGGTTGTTCGAAAAAGATTTATGATGTGGTATATCCTGCACTCAACGATGGTCGCTATGATTCTGAGTTTCCCTACCGAAATGCCTCAAAACAATTAGAAGAAATTTCCAATTCGGTTAAGATGCTAAATTATGTTGCCTACTACAAAGCTCATATATTTAGTGAAAATCAAAATATACGTAAGTCTAATATAAATAGTGATTTATTGAAAAGAAACAGCGAGCAATTATACTTTAATGAAACTGTGTCCGGAACAGCTACCATCGTGTATTTCGATGAACGCAACGTAGGCCTTTTAACTTGCGCACATATTGGCAATTATCCTGATACTGTTTACACTTATTTTGAAACACCTGATGGCAATAAAATAGATCTTATTCAACAAGTTGCAATTAAAGTTCGTGAAAATTATTTCGTAAACGAAATTCCCGGATCAAATGAATTTAAAGTAATAGCTAGCGATAAAAGCCGTGACCTTGCCTTTCTTGCTAAAAATACGGAGCGGGATAAATTTCAACAGATAAAACGATTTAAATACCCTATTGGAGAATCTAAAAATCTTGAATTAGGTAGTTTTGTATATATTATCGGTTATCCGATGGGACATAAAATGATTACAAAAGGAATTGTGAGTAATACTCGTGATGATAAAAGTGATTCATTTCTGATAGATGCATTATTTAATAGGGGATTTAGTGGTGGAATAATTTTAGCAATTAAAGATGGCGTCCCGAATTTTGAATTAGTTGGCATAGCAAAATCAGTTTCGGCAAAAATGGATTATTTCTTAGCTCCATCTTCAATAAATGGAGGAATTGCGTATAGTCCAAATGATGTTTATCGTGGAAATATATATTTGAAAAAACATGAAAACATTAACTATGGCATTACCTATACTATTTCAACTGCCGAGATTATTAAATTTTTTAAAGAAAATTCACATATCTTAAAAGATAATGGATTTGATTTAGAATATTTTTATAAAAATTGAATTAATCAGGAAAGGTTTAAATGAATAAAAATCATATATCAGCTCCACGAGGTAATAATCTGACTTGCAAAGGTTGGCAACAAGAGGCAGTTTACCGAATGATTCAAAATAATTTAGATAATTCTGTTGCGGAAAATCCTGAAGAATTAATTGTGTATGGAGGCAAAGGAAAAGCTGCAAGAAATTGGGAGAGTTACCGAGCGATTCTTAATGAATTAATACAATTAAATGATGATGAAACTTTGCTGATCCAATCTGGGAAACCGGTAGGTGTATTAAAAACGCATGAATTTTCACCAAGAGTTTTGATTGCCAATTCCAATTTAGTGCCAAATTGGGCGAATTGGGATTATTTTAATGAATTAGACAAGCTCGGATTAATGATGTATGGGCAGATGACTGCCGGAAGTTGGATTTATATTGGCACGCAGGGAATCTTGCAGGGTACTTATGAAACTTTTGCAGAAGTAGGTCGAACACATTTTAATAGTGATTTGACTGGCAAATTAGTTTTGACAGCCGGATTAGGTGGCATGGGTGGTGCTCAGCCGTTAGCGGTAACAATGAATAATGGTGTATCAATAAATGTTGAGGTTGATTCAGTTCGCATTGAACGGCGATTAGAGACAAAATATTTGGATATTTCCACTGAATCATTGCATGATGCATTGTCCATTGCGCGTGATGCGTTAGTAAAAGGAAAAGGACTTTCAATTGGATTATTGGGCAACGCGGCAGATATTGTTCCCAAAATTGCGGAAATGGATCTTGCCCCAGATATTGTAACAGATCAAACTTCCGCACACGATGAGTTGGATGGATATGTTCCCAATAATATGACTTACACTGCTGCACTAACATTACGAAAATCCAATCCTAAAAAGTATATAAAAGAAAGTATGCGTTCAATGGCACAACATGTTAGCGGTATTCTTAAACTAAAGACAAAAGGTGCAATCTGTTTTGATTATGGAAATAATCTCCGTGGTCAAGCAAAAAATGCGGGAGTTGCGAATGCCTTTGATTATCCTGGATTTGTACCAGCATATATCCGTCCATTATTTTGTGATGGAAAAGGTCCGTTCCGCTGGGTGGCTTTATCTGGTAACCCAGAAGATATTTATAAAACAGATAAAAAAGTAAAAGAATTATTTCCTGAAGATAAAGCATTAATTCGATGGATAGATTTAGCCAAAGAGAAAGTTCAATTTCAAGGTTTACCGGCACGAATATGTTGGTTAGGATACACCCAAAGAGCAAAATTTGGTGTGGCGCTCAATCAAATGGTGGCTTCCGGTGAATTGAGTGCGCCAATTGTGATTGGAAGAGATCATTTAGATTGCGGTTCGGTGGCATCACCATATCGTGAAACGGAAGCAATGCAAGACGGGTCCGATGCAATTGCGGATTGGCCATTATTAAATGCTATGTTAAATGTTGCCAGTGGAGCGAGCTGGGTGTCAATTCACCATGGTGGCGGTGTGGGTATGGGATTAGCCGTTCATGCCGGTCAGGTTATTGTTGCTGATGGAAGCACTGAAATTGAGACACGGTTGGAAAGAGTACTGACTAACGATCCTGGTATAGGCATTTTAAGACACGCCGATGCCGGATACGAAAGAGCTATCAATAATGCCAAGAAGTGGAACGTGAAAATTCCTATGATGAAATAAAATGTCCCAAACTATATTAACAAATATAGGTTGCATTGCAAGCTATAATTCAGCTTCGCAGGAGGTTGAATATATTCAAGATACCAAAATTTTGGTTGAAGATGATATAATTAGAAAAGTTGGAAAAATATCTGATACAAATATTAAGAAATTTGATTGTGAGCAAAAATTGGTTACGCCTGGTTTTGTAGATTCACATACGCATCCTGTTTTTTTCAAAGGAAGAGAAAAAGAGTTTGCAATGCGTTTAAATGGTTTATCGTATACGGAAATTGCCAATAAGGGCGGTGGTATTGTTAGTAGTATTAATGGTGTGAGAAACTCTTCAAAAGGTGAATTAATTGATGCAGTAATTCCAAGAATGGATCGGTTTTTACAGCTCGGAACGACAACAATTGAGGCAAAAAGCGGATATGGATTAGATACTGAAAATGAATTGAAATCGCTGGCTGTGTTGGATTTTATCAATCAAAATCATGAGCTAGATGTTATTCCAACCTTTATGGGTGCGCATGCCTTCCCACCTGAGTATGAAAATGATCATGATGGATATGTTAATTTACTGTGCGAAGAAATGATACCTGCAGTTGCAGAACAAGGAATTGCCAAATTTTGTGATGTATTTTGTGAAAAGGGATATTTCTCAATTAGACAAACCCGAAAAATTATAGATACTGCAGTAAAATTTGGACTAATTCCACGTTTACACGCTGATGAATTTCAAGATTCTGGGGCTGCAGAATTAGCTGTAAAAATCGATGCAATTTCAGCTGATCATCTGATGGCAATTAGTGAGAATGGCATTAAAAAATTATCCAAATCGAATGTGATTGCAACTTTGCTGCCTGGGACGACATTTTTCTTAGGTTCAAACAAATATGCACCTGCGAATAAATTGTTAGCTGAGGGAGTAGAAATCGCATTAGCAACGGATTTCAATCCTGGAAGTTGCCATATTCAATCCATGCCATTTATTTTTACTTTGGCATGCATAAAATTGGGAATGCCGATTAAAACAGTTTTAAAAGCAACCACCTATAGTTCCGCCAAAACATTGCAAATTGAAAATAAAGTTGGTTCAATTGAAGTTGGAAAAAGGGCTGATTTAATTATTTGGGAAATTGATAATTTGCTCCAAATTCCTTATAATGTTACAGATGTACCAATCAATAAAGTGATGAAAAATGGGAAGTTTATTTAATTTATCAATAGAAAAATTGGTTTATATCATATATTGATACTTTCACATTCTTAGATACATTTTCTTTCACCGCTGATTTAAAAGAATTTGACCATTTTCGAATTTCTAATTTAGTTGGTAGACTATAGTTATCCTGTTTCATAGAGTTGGAATACTCTTGATTTGTCTCATTCAATTCGGAAATATACACAATATCATTTTTGGTTAGCGGTAATTTTTTTAATAATTCTACAGAATCAACTTGGTGTCGCTTTGCAAAATATTTTCCGCCCACTCCAATTAAAAAAATTAAACCAACATTTATTCCAGCTAATTTTAAATTTGATGTTAGTTCAATAATATCAACATTAGTTCGACTTTTATTCAAGAATAACGTTAAATCAGAATTTCCTGATTCAATTCCTAAATATACTCTCTCTAATCCTAATTTTTTTAATTTTCGAAAATCATTAACAGATTTTTTTAATCCGGTGAAAATATCAATAAATGAATAAAAACTTTTGAATTGTGGAAACACTTTTTGCATGGTTTCTAGTGATTGAATCAGTTTTATTTGAGGAACTGCAAGTGCATTAGCATCAGCCAGAAAAACTGATTTTCTTAAACTAATTCCATGACCGAAAAATTTTTTAAGTTGCACTAAATGACTATTTAATTCCGTTTGTGATTTAATTTTAAATGGTCGATCACGATAAAAATTGCAAAATATGCATTGGTTATAATTACAGCCTTCAGCTAATTGTATAACTAATGATAAATACTGATCAGGAGGAAGGATAGAAATTGGCAAATAAATTTTAGAAAAAATTTTAGCTTTATTTTCCAGAGCCGGTAAATCCATTTGAAGTATTCGTTTAAAAGGATTTTGAAACGCTGTGGGTAATCTTCCTAGATTATTTTTAATTAGTGAAAAGACCTTATAAATAATAGGAGTTACCTTTTCGATGGATATTTCATCTACTTGTCTAAATGTTTCACCAGCTTTGATTGTTCTATTTTTCATATAGAATTTATTATCCAATGTTCTTCTATAATTTTTTCCATTAACATACATACCAATTAAGTGCCCTTCTAAATCAAACGACCACAAATCATTTTGCGGTTCCAAAAAAATATTCATGGCATTATGTTTTAGGGTGAAGGTTGCTTGTATATCATTATTAAGTTGTATTTTTTCAATAATTGATTTCATTTAATAGGAAATATTATAAATATTGTAAAAAATCAAATTGATAATTATGAATCTGATATTTTTAAAAATAAAAAGGCTCCAATTTGGAGCCTTTTTATTTAATCTATTGTGCTTTTTATAGAGCGATATCGATACCAAGGCGAATAGTGCCAAAACCGTTGCCTATTTCTGCTACAGCTGCTAGATTTTCAGAAAAATAATATCTACCACCTAAGTATAACTCAAATTCAAATTCGGTATCACTTTTGTCGTCTATTAAATCACTGTCATAAGTCCAAGAAGTTCTATATAAACTCAGTACTGCCATTAAATAGGTATCGATAACGTCGGAATTTAAAAAATCAACATGAAGATAACCATTACCCCCAAGCATCAGAGTATTAAGGTTACCTGTTTTAAAATCATTGGATGAAAATCCGATGCTTCCTCCATAACCTAAGCCGGTTTCAAGTTCGCCAAGATTTAGTAAATCATCCTTAGCAATTAATTCAAATGTTCCTAAAAAGCCCAAATCTGCACCGCCGGCATCATCTATGGCTATTTTTGCTCCAACAAACTTTGTACCTTCAGCTGGTACACCGCCTTCTGCAAAAACCATTGCAATGGAAAATATTAGCATCAATGTTGCTACAAATATTGTTCTCATTATTTCTCCTAAATTAAATTGTTTATTAGTACCATAAAATGTACGACGATTTTACTTAATATTTCAAGGAAATTTCACATCGTTCGATTTATTATCACAGAGTGGTAGCGGAGGAGGGATTTGAACCCCCGACACGCGGATTATGATTCCGCTGCTCTAACCAACTGAGCTACTCCGCCATATATAAAAATTGTAATGCAAAATTAATGGGAATACTGACCAATATCAACTGAAAATAAATAGATTTTGGAACCGATTTTATTAGTTTTGTAATTAGCTATATTTGTAATTTTATTGTTCAAATTTTTAATAATAATTTCAAGTTTATTAACTCAGGAGAATATATTCAATGTACAAATCAGTAGATCAATTTATGGATATGGTTAAAGCCAAAAATCCGGGCGAAGTGGAATTCCATCAAGCTGTTTTAGAAGTTGTCGAATCATTGTGGAAATTTTTACAAGATAATCCACATTACATGAAAGCTAAAGTATTAGAACGATTGATTGAACCGGAACGCGTAATTTTGTTTAGAGTACCGTGGCGCAACGATCGTGGTGAAATTGAAATTAATAAAGGCTATCGGGTAGAGTTTAATTCAGCAATTGGTCCGTATAAAGGTGGATTACGTTTTCATCCATCAGTAAATCTTGGCATTCTAAAATTCCTTGGATTTGAGCAAGTATTGAAAAACAGTCTCACAACTCTGCCAATGGGTGGGGGAAAGGGCGGTTCCGATTTTGATCCCAAAGGAAAATCTGACAATGAAGTTATGAGTTTTACGCAATCTTTTATGACTGAATTGCAACGCCACATTGGCCCAAATACCGATGTGCCCGCCGGTGATATCGGTGTGGGCGGACGTGAAATAGGTTTCATGTTTGGTCAGTATAAACGTTTGCGTAACGAATTTACCGGAACTCTGACAGGTAAAGGATTAAATTGGGGTGGCAGCTTAATTCGCCCTGAAGCGACCGGTTATGGAAATGTTTATTTTGCCAAAGAGATGTTGCAGACCCACGGCGAAAGTTTTAAAGGTAAGATGGTTGCTATCTCAGGTTCAGGAAATGTTGCGCAATACTCAGTTGAAAAAGTATTAGATCTCGGTGGTAAACCGATCACTTTATCAGATTCATCGGGATATATTCACGATCCTGATGGAATTGACCGCGACAAATTGGGATACGTAATGGAACTCAAGAATGTAAAACGTGGACGTATCAAAGAATACGCTGAGAAGTATAGTTGTAAATATGTTGCAGGCAAACGTCCTTGGGAAGTAAAATGTGATGTTGCTCTACCATCAGCAACGCAAAATGAAGTCAGTGGAGATGAGGCAGAGATGTTAATCAAAAACGGCTGTATTTGTGTGTCTGAAGGCGCCAATATGCCATCTACACCGGAAGCTATTGATGTATATATGAAACATAAAATTCTTTACGGACCCGGAAAAGCTGCCAATGCTGGCGGTGTGGCTGTATCCGGGTTGGAGATGAGCCAAAATTCACTTCGATTAAATTGGACGCGCAAAGAAGTTGATGAAAAACTTCATGGAATTATGAAAGATATTCATGAAACCTGTGTGCAACACGGAACCGAAGGTAAGTTTATTAACTACGTTAAAGGAGCAAATATTGGTGGTTTTATTAAAGTCGCTGATTCAATGTTAGACCAGGGTGTAGTATAATTTATCGATCTATTTGATATTACAAGGGCTCCGTTTGGAGCCCTTCTTCATTTAAATTATACAAAAATTCTAATAATGATATTTACGGAAATCTTCAATATCAGCTTCGCTTTCAAGCTTTTTTATCCAATTCTCGAAAACTTGGCTTTGTTTATTAGTTAACAAATTATTTTTAATAATTCCTTTGCGTATTTCGTATTCAGATGAATCGATTGGTGAAACATCTTTCACCATTATGATAGTATAACCTCGGGCAGTTTTCAATGGGCCAAATACATCGCCGGTTTTGGCGTTTAAAAGAGCGCCATTCACAAAATTACTTCGTCCAATTGAGGTAAAGCCACTGTTGAGCAACTTTGATTCATTTCTTACTGTTTCAAGTCCTCTATTTTTTGCGATTATCGAATCAATACTTGTACCATTATCAATTTGTTTGCGTATTTCACCTGCGATTGATTTAGTGCCAACTGCAATTTTATCTTTTTTAATCTCTTGTTTTATTGTTTCTCTAACATCTTCTAGAGGCGCTGGGCCAGCCTTTTTAATTGATTCTAAACTAAATACTGCATAAAAATCATCATTTTCAAGTGGTGATGATATTGTACCTATTTCGCTGTTGAAGGCAAAGCGTGCTGCGTTTCGCATTTGTCCAATCGGTTGAACAACTATGTCATCTTCGGTTACAGTGGCTTCATTGGCCACCACAGAATGTGTATCTAATGCGGCATCGAAACCATAATCTTGGGCATCGTAGCTAAATAATGTTGCATCGCGACGAATGGCTTCTCGAGACTCTGGTCCAAATGTGATTTTAAGCAAGATGTGTGCGGCATGAACTTCCGGTTTGCCGTTTTTTGTCCGCTTGTCAAGAATTTTAATGATGTGATATCCAAATTGAGAGAGCACTGGTCCCACAATTTCACCGATTTGACCTGAGAACGCCGCATCTTCGAACGATTCCTCCATCTGCTCGCGACCAAACCATCCTAAATCACCGTCACCGGGTAATACTTGTCCCTTATTGCCTGGATCTTCAGAATACAAATTTGCTAATTCGCCAAAATCACTGCCCGAATTGATATCCTCTATTATATTCAACGCATCAATATAAACTGCATCCGTATCCTTGCTAGTAGCTTCTTTTTGCCAATAGGCAAAGCGCAATTTCCGTGATTCCGGTCGGTCAAACTCATCTTTGCGATCTTTGTATGCTCGTTTGACTTCATCCTCGCTAACTACTAATTCTGCAGCCGGCATATTTCGTTCTACCACGTGAATTGCATCGATGGTATAATTTACATTTCTACGAATAAACTCTTCGCGTACATCATCATCAGATATTACCAAAGATGAGGACAACATTTTTTGCAATTTATAATTTGGAATGATATTAGTTTTCATAATTTGTTCAACAGGCGCCCACTCATTGCCTTCGGGATTATTAATTGCCTCATTATATTTTTGAATATCAAATTGTTCATCGGTTTGAAACGCCGGCATTGTTCTTAAAAATTGTGGTGGATTATTTTGTAAGTGAAATAACACCTCCTCATCCGTAGCAGTGATTCCCATCTTTTTGATTTCTTCAGCTAATAGATTTTCGCGAATGATTCTATCCCAAACTTGGTTACGAACATTGTCGAGCGTTTGATCACTGATCGGTTGGCCACCGGCACGGTACTGTTCCAATTGTTGATTAACTAATTGATTGAAATAATTGGGAGCTATTTTTACTCCATTAATAACACCAATGGCTTCGGCCGGATTTGTTTTACCCAGTATTTGATCAACAATATTTGCACCACCAACAAGTCCACCAACCGTCATGCTTAATAAAAATAGAATGAGGACAGCCCACAGAACAATGTGCAATTTTGTCCGCATTGAAGTCATTACAGCCATTTTATACCTTTAAATTTTCATTAATTATAAGAAACAAATTTAGACATTTGACTGCGGATTAGCAACGTTATAAAATGCTGCGAACAATGTATACTAAAAACAATATTTAATTACAAATTTATCGTGAAATATCACTTTGCATTTTGTTAAATTAATACAATGTTATAATGGATAATCATTTATGAAAAAGTACAGTATAATTTTCTTAACAGTCTTGATTTCAGCACTTTTCGCTCAACGAAGAGATTTAACTTTAGAAGATGTGTTTAAAAATCCACCGTTTGAATTTGTCACTAGTGGACAGTGGAATTGGATACCAAACTCAGATTCATATTCATTTTTGCAAAGTGACACATCCCAAAATGTTACCTCATTGTATAAATATGATTTAGCCACCGGTGATACAGCTTTATATATATCCAGTGATAATTTTAATTACAAAGGAAAACAATTATCCCTGAATAATTATTTATTTGATGATCAGCAAGAAAAGATATTATTAATCACAGAGCTCCGAAAGATATGGCGACACTCATTCAGTGCGATTTATTATTTATATGATTTAGAATCGCAAAAGATATTAATATTAGCTGACGGTAATCGCTTGCGGAATGTGAAATTTTCCCCTAATGGTAGGTATGTGAGTTATATAAAAACAGATAATAATTTATATGTTTTTAATAGTGAAAAGAAGAAAGAAATTAAATTAACTAAAGATGGTTCTTTCAATATTTTAAATGGACATTATGGTTGGGTGTACGAGGAAGAGTTTGGTTCTTATGATGCTTATCGTTGGTCGCCGGATAGTAAACTTATCGCTTTTGTGCGAGAAGACCAGACATTCGTAAAACAGTTTCCGATGGTGGATGAATTAAAAATCTATCCTGATATTAAGATGCATCATTATCCAAAAGTTGGCGAAAAAAATCCGCTAATCAATATCGGAATTGTGAACGTTAACACGCGCCGGACCAAATGGTTAGATTTGAAAACCGATGAAGAAATGTACTATCCGAGGTTTACTTGGCTACAAAGTTTTCAGACCAAAAGTGGGAAGCAAGAATTGGTTGTACGACGAATTAATCGACATCAAAATCGCATAGAGTTTGTTCGATATAATGTAAAAAAAGGTAAGGGAAAAATATTTTGGACAGACCACAGCCCTGCTTGGATAGAGCTAACTGACGACCTGTTTTTTCTTAGAGATGGCAGTTTTATAACTTTGTCGGAGCGTTCCGGTTTTCGTCATATTTACCATTTTGAGAAAGATGGTGCTGCCTTAGGAATTATTACTGTCGGTAATTGGGAAGTTTCAGAAATCACAGCATTCGATGAAAAAAATGATACAATCTATTTCATCGGCAAAAAAGATTCACCAATACAGGCAAATTTATATTCTGTCAAGCTTGATGGTTCCGATTTCAGATTATTAGATAATCGAATGGGCTGGCATCAAGCTACTTTTTCGCCTACCAATAAATATTATATTGATACGTATTCTAATGCGAATTCACCTGTTGAAATAACCTTACATCGTGCAAACGGAAAAAAGGTGCGAGATTTGTCAATAACTGATCCGACCCAGTTTGACGACTACAAATTTCCCGAAATTGAATTTATACAGATTCCGACTTCCAATGATAGCACGTTGCTAAATGCTATGATTGCTTTACCGCGTGATTTTAATCCACAGGAAAAATATCCTGCAATTGTGTATGGTTATTCGGGACCGGGCAGCCAGACAGTTGTTGACAGGCAAGGGCGATGGTGGTTATTAAACAAATATTTGAATCAAAAGGGCTATATCACTTTTTCAATTGATCCGCGTGGTACAGGTGGTCGTGGCACGCATTTTAAACATTTGGCATACAAAGATATCGGAAAATGGGTAGTTCATGATCAGGTGGAGGGAGCCAAATACTTGAGCTCATTGCCTTATGTAGATGGTAGTAGAATCGGTATTTGGGGTTGGAGTGGGGGCGGCTACATGACCGCACTTTGCATGACCAAAGGAGCACCAAATTTTAAGGTAGGTGTGGCAATCGCACCGGTTACCGATTTGCGCCTATATGACACTATTTGGACCGAATCCTACATGGGATTACTTTCCGAAAATAAGAAGGGGTACGATAATGCATCAGTGCTAAACTATGCAGATCAATTGCAAGGGAAATTATTATTAATTCATGGCACCGGAGATGACAATGTTCATCCACAAAATACAATTCAGTTGATGGATGAATTTGTAAGAGCTGACAAACATGTGGATATTTTATTATATGCTAATCGAAACCATGGGATATTTGGCGGTAACACGACTTTTCACATGTGGACAAAAATCATCAATTATTTTAAGGAAAATTTATAGTATAATATTGTTACAAATTTAAATAAGACTTAAATTCGGTCTGTTTTTATATTTCAAATAGGGGCCATAGCTCAGTTGGGAGAGCGCTTGAATGGCATTCAAGAGGTCGTCGGTTCGATCCCGTCTGGCTCCACAGTCTTGCCTTATTTGACTCATCCCCATACACATAACTCATAATCAATCTTGATTATTATCGGTTTTATGTTAAATTAAACTAACATTTTAGTAATCAAACCGGAGCAAGCATGCTTGATAATAAGAAATCTTATACCAGTTGGGCGATGTACGATTGGGCTAATTCAGCCTTTACCACAACGGTAATGTCAGGATTTTTCCCGCTGTTTTTCGCAAATTATTATTCTGGTTCAACGAGTGCTTCAATTAGCACTTATTATTTGGGTTTGGCCAATTCAATCGCATCGATAATCGTGGCAGCAATAGCGCCCTTTTTAGGCGCCATAGCCGATCGCGGCACTTCCAAGAAAAAATTTCTATTTGCATTTGCATTTCTTGGAATAATTATGACCGGCGGCTTGTGGATGGTAGCCCAAGGTCAATGGCAAATGGCCATAATATTCTACATATTAGCATCTGTTGGATTTTCCGGTGGCAATATTTTTTATGATTCACTGTTACCAGGAGTGGCGACTAAAAAGAAAGTCGATTATGTTTCGTCCTTAGGATTTGGATTAGGGTATCTTGGCGGAGGAATTCTTTTTGCAATCAACGTTTTGATGTATTTAAAACCAGCTTTATTCAGTATTCCCGATGGAGCAACAGCCATAAAATTATCATTTTTATCGGTTGCAATTTGGTGGGCTATATTTTCGATTCCGATATTTTTGTGGGTTGAAGAACCCAAAATTCACGATCGGGCAGGAATACTTAAATCAATTAGCTTAGGCTGGGGGCAATTAACTGATACGATTCGAGATATTAAACATCTAAAAATTGTGGGAATATTTTTATTGGCCTATTGGTTTTACATAGATGGCGTAGATACTATCGTACGTATGGCTGTAAAAGTCGGTGATGAATTAGGATTTGATGATAGCGCCTTGATTATCGCTTTGTTGATGGTGCAGTTTATTGCCTTTCCATGCACTTTATTATTTGCTAAATATGCGAAAAAAGTCGGTTTAAAACCAGCCATTATGACCGGAATAGTTGGCTATGGTGTGATAACATTTTTAGGCTATTTTATGACTGAAACTTGGCACTTTTTTGCATTAGCTGGAATGATTGGATTATTCCAGGGTGGAATTCAGGCCCTTAGCCGCAGTTTATACACGCGCATTATCCCAAAAGAAAAATCGGCCGAGTTTTTTGGCTTCTACAATATGTTGGGAAAATTTGCTGCGGTTATTGGCCCCTTCATGATGGGCTATATAACAGCGGTCACCGGAAATGTTCGTTACGGAATTTTATCCATTCTAATATTATTTATAATTGGCGGATTTTTGCTTCTTAAAGTAAATATTGAAGAAGGTGAAAAAATGGCCAAGGACTATTTGGCAAAATAAATTATCGAATAAATTTATAGACTATTTAAAAACAAGATAAAATTATCCATTTTCTTTTGTAATCAAATTATTGTCTCAGTAATTTCCGATATCTCTAAATTAATTAAATTCATATTTAAAGTTTATTAAATCAAAATTATAAAAATATTCGGAGGAAAATAGTGAGTATTAAAGTATTTAATCCAAGTGCGGAATCATCAAAAAAGGCCTGGATTTCCAACCTTGAGCAATATAAGGAAATATATGATAAATCAATCAAGGAACCGGAAAAATTTTGGTCTGAAATTGCCGAGCGAATAACTTGGACCAAAAAGTGGGACAAGGTTCGAACATTCGATTTTATTACAGCTAATATTAAATTTTTTGAAGGTGGAAAATTAAACATAGCATATAATTGCTTAGACCGACATGTGGAGGCAGGGCATGGTTCGCAAACTGCTTTGATTTGGGAAGGCAACAATCCCACAGAAGACAAAAAATATTCATATTTAGAACTAAAAAATGAAGTTTCCAAATTTGCTAATGTTTTAAAATCAAATGGAATTAAGAAGGGCGATAGGGTTTGTATTTATATGCAAATGATCCCTGAACTAACAATTGCTATGCTCGCCAGTGCTCGAATTGGCGCTGTACATTCAATTGTTTTTGGTGCGTTTTCATCGGAAGCATTGCGCGACAGAATAAATGATTCGACCTGCAAAGCATTAATTACGCAAGATACTGGCGTGCGTGGTACGAAATTAAATATTCCAATGAAAGCAAATGCCGATAAAGCTGTACGTGAAACACCATCCATTGAACATGTATTTGTGGTAAAACGCACTGGCGAGAATGTCGCATTTAATCCTGAACGCGATATTTGGTGGCACGATGCGATGACAGATGTATCAGATGATTGTCCACCGGAAGAAATGGATGCCGAAGATCCTTTGTTCATTCTTTATACATCAGGCTCAACCGGTAAACCGAAGGGAGTATTGCACACCACCGGTGGTTATTTAGTTTATGCTTCCTACACGCACAAACTAATTTTCGACTACCATGAAGACGATATATATTGGTGTACAGCTGATATTGGTTGGATAACTGGTCATTCGTATATTGTTTATGGACCGCTTGCCAATCGTGCAACTACAGTGATGTTTGAAGGAGTTCCAAATTACCCCGATTTTGGTCGCTTCTGGGAAATCGTCGACAAACATAAAATCAATATTTTTTATACCGCACCCACCGCACTGCGAGCACTTATGCGCGAAGGTGATGATTGGGTAACTAAAAATGATTTATCTACACTACGATTGCTTGGAACCGTCGGTGAGCCGATCAAAGAACCGGAATGGAATTGGTATTACAAAATTGTGGGCAAAAGTAAATGTCAGATTGTGGACACATGGTGGCAAACTGAAACCGGTGGAATTATGATTACACCGCTTCCGGGTGCCACGCCCTTAAAACCGGGGTCGGCTACCTTACCGTTTTTTGGTATAGAACCGGTTATTCTTACTGATGATGGCAAAGAAAAACAGGGCAACGAAGTGTCTGGTTTATTAGCAATTAAAACTGCTTGGCCTGGTATGATGCGTACTCTTTATGGTGATCACGAGCGCTTTAAGCAAACTTACTTTGCTATATATCCTGGATATTATTTTACTGGTGATGGTGCACGTCGTGATGAAGATGGATATTATTGGATTACTGGTCGTGTAGATGATGTATTAAATGTTTCTGGACATCGAATTGGCACAGCTGAAGTAGAAGGTGCCATTGGCAAAGCAAATGGAGTTGCCGAAGCCGCCGTAGTCGGTTTCCCACATGATATTAAGGGGCAAGGTATTTATGCCTATGTCACTCTAATGCAGGGCGTAGAACCGAACGCTAAAATTGAAACTGATATTCTAAATTCAGTTAAAAAAGAAATTGGACCGCATTCTAAACCGGATAAAATTCAATTTACACCAGCTTTGCCAAAAACAAGATCCGGGAAAATTATGCGCAGAATTCTTCGTAAAATTGCCGAAAATGAAATTGATTCGTTAGGTGATACATCTACTCTAGCTGATCCAAGTGTGGTGGAGGCTTTGGTAGCCGATCGAAAGTAAAATCCAATATACTTTGATGAAGAAAAGGCTCCTTGTGAGCCTTTTCTTTTTGAATTAAAGAGCAATTTTATTTGTAAATTTCATCATGAAAAATGAAACAACTTATTATAAAGAGGAACTATGAGCTACCTTAAAACTATCAAAAATTCGACATCACATTTTTCAAATATCCGCACTGATTTATTTGCAATAGGAATTTTCAAAGATCTAAAATTATCTGATATTGGAAAAGATGCCAATAAATATTTAGATGGTCAAATTTTAATGGCCATAAATAACGGCGACATTAAAGGTAAAAACAGCGAGATACATTTATTTTATGGAAAAAAGAAACGAATTTT
>Ga0056123_1000123_pt1 | contig 15538 bp, 10 predicted proteins | sample WorMetHEROISLAND_3_FD_71122 | JGI IMG/M metagenome (GOLD analysis project Ga0056123, IMG submission 71122) | Marine gutless worms symbiont microbial communities from Max Planck institute for Marine Microbiology, Germany - Olavius sp. 3 HERON ISLAND ...
ATCTGCCGAAATTTGGAATATTCTGTTACTTTCGGCCAAATCACGCCGATGCATACCCAAAATTGGTCGCGTGAGTTTTTACAGGCGTATCATCAATGTCAAAACACCCAAACGGTGTTTGGGAAATAACCGTAAACATATTGCTAACAAGCTGAAATATCAAATATAAATAATTTTCCGGTAAAATTTCATGCAAAATTCGGGTTCAAAGGATGCCGGTTGACCATGAGCGATTTGACTGAGCGATTTGACTTGACTTTTATAAGCGCCTACGGCAACATGAAATTAAAATGAAAGGCGGCTAATTTGGATCGTAAAACCATTTTGCAGCAATTTGATTTGATGGAAACACGGGTAGAGGCGTTGGTGTCCCGATTGGCATCAATGCAGGCTGAAAATATCGGTCTAAAGGATCGTATAAAAATGCTGGAAAAGAATATGGCTGAAAAGGAGGATGAGGCAAGGCTTTTCCAGGCAGAGAAGAATCAAATACGAGAAAAGATCGACGGGTTGTTAGCGAAATTGGGAAACTTTAACAAAGCCCAATGATATTGATAAAACACGACCAAGGCGCCGGACCGAATTCAATTTTTAGTTGAGCTGTCATTTGGAAGAACTTGTTACCTTACATATTTTTGGTCAGCAGTTTATCTTTAAAGCGGGTGAAGCGTATCCGCATCTGTCCGAGGTATCGGTCTTGGTTGAAAGTGAAGTTGAGAAGGCAACGCAGCAGTACGCCGGGTCAAGCCCCAAGGCCTCAAACTTGACGATCCTGCTTTCCGCGGCCTTAGATATTGCCAACAAAAATATTGAATTAAAAAAAAATGAAGCGGCACTCGCAGATTTGATTCGCCAACGGTCCGGTATGATACTAAAAATGCTTGATCAACCATAAAGGTCTCTTTCGACCGCCTGGGTGAATCAATATAGGGATTTGTCAATGTAGCCCCTGTCGTGTTCGTGATTGAAAGTGTGCTTTGTCCCAACAATAATTGTATGGGAGCCTTCCCTGATTTTGGTGTGCAGGTTCCGCTGGTACGGAAAAGCCTAAAGAAATTATCAAGGCGCCCCCTTTGAACATCTGGTTCAAAGACCTATCAACACGGCACAATGGCAGGGGCGCCTTCCAATCCAAACCCGCCTTTCATAAGATTCGGTTCATTTGTACGACTTGTCCGCGTATTATTTGCGGGCTCCAATAGCGCCACTTCGCTTGGGACCTTCAGTTGGGTTCTCAAACGATCAATATATACAATTAGGAGTGTGAACCATGGAACTAATAACCATATTGATGGGCCTGGGTGGCTGTGTTGCGGGATTTGTACTCGCACACAACATGAAGCATCTGAGTGCGAATCGGCGAGCCAAAAGTGCCGAAAACCAGGCAGATCGTATGCTTTCCGACGCGGAGCAAAAATCGGCCAATATTGTTAAAGAGGCCAAGATCAACGTCAAAGATCAACTGTTGGCAATGCAGGTGGATTTTGACAAACAGACCAAAGAGACCCGCCAGGAGCTAAAGGCAAAGGAACAAAAGATAAGTGAAAAAGAGGACCGGCTTGACCATAAGTCGCTGCAACTTGAACGTCGGGACCGGGATCTGACAAAAAAGGAACGGAAGCTGGTTCGGCGGGAAGAGCACGTCCAACGCCGTACCACAAAAGTAGAAGCGTTGATCCAACGCCAAAAAGAGGAGCTGGAAAAGATCTCGGGCCTTACAGGTGAACAGGCTAAAGATCTCCTCATTCATGCCATGGAAAATGAAGCCCGCCATGAAGGTGCGAAACTCATCAAACGCATTGAGGCCGAAGCCGAGGTCGAGGCCGACAAAAAAGCAAAGCATATTATCTCCACGGCCATTGGTCGCTATGCAGGTGATTTTGTGGCCGAACGAACGGTCTCGGTGGTACAGTTGCCCAATGATGAAATGAAAGGGCGCATCATTGGCCGTGAGGGCCGGAATATACGCGCCCTGGAAGCGGCCACGGGAATCGACCTGATTATCGACGATACCCCTGAGGCGGTGATTTTGAGCGGATTTAATCCTGTGCGTCGTGAGGTGGCGCGGCTTGCATTGATGCGGCTCATTGCCGATGGCCGGATTCATCCGGCCCGTATTGAGGATGTGGTCAAAAAGGTGAACAAAGAGATTAAGGGCGTCATTAAGGAGGCCGGTGAGCAGGCCGCCTTTGACTTGGGGGTGCATAGTATTCATCGTTCCCTGGTGAACTATCTTGGCAGGCTCAAGTTTCGCACCAGTTACACACAGAATGTGCTGCAGCACTCGGTGGAGGTGGGCTCATTATGCGGTATTATGGCTGCTGAGTTGGGCCTGGATGAAAAATTGGCTCGCCGAACGGGGCTTTTGCACGATCTGGGAAAATCGGTGGATCATGAGGTGGAAGGTCCCCACGCGATCATCGGGTCCAATTTGGCCAAAAAGCATGGCGAATCCACCAAGGTTGTGCATGCCATCGCCGCACACCACGAAGACGTGCCGTTGTTGAATGTTTACGATCACCTGGTTCAAGCCGCCGACAGCCTGTCCGGCGCACGGCCGGGAGCCCGCAGAGAGCTTTTGGAAAACTACGTCAAGCGGCTGGAGGAGCTCGAAAAGATCGCCAAAAGTTTCAAAGGGGTCACCCAAACGTACGCCATTCAGGCGGGTCGTGAAGTGCGGGTAATGGTGGAAAGCAAAAAGATTTCGGATGAAGAGGCGGTTTTACTGAGCCATGATATTGCCAAAAAAATTGAATCGGACGTAACCTTTCCAGGCCAAATAAAGGTGCTGGTAATCCGGGAAACCCGATCCGCCAGTTATGCCAATAGATAGACCCAAAGCGGACGGTAGCATGGCGGGGATGCCCGGCAGGACCACAATAGATGATGAAACAGAGGGTAAGGTATGAGCGTTTTAGCCGTATTACGGCAGCGGGGATTCATCGAACAGACCACTCACGATGAGGATCTGAATGATTATCTGAAAAATCAAAAAACCACCTGCTACATCGGTTTTGATCCCACCGCTTCCAGTTTACATGTGGGCAGCCTGGTGCCCATTATGTCCCTGGTGCACATGCAGCGTCATGGTCACCGGCCCATTGCATTGGTTGGAGGGGGAACCGGTATGATCGGCGATCCCAGCGGCAAAACGGAAATGCGCCGGGTTTTACAAGTTGATACGATCACTAAAAACGCTGAAGCCTTGAAACGTCAGCTGGCCCGTTTTGTCGACTTTGATGAGGGTAAAGCCCTGCTCATCAATAATGCCGAATGGCTGACAGCCTTGGAATATATCCCTTTTTTGCGGGAGGTGGGGCGCCATTTTAGTGTCAACCGGATGATCAAAGCGGAAAGCTGCCGTCTGCGGCTGGAGTCGGAAGAGGGGCTCAGTTTTCTGGAGTTTAATTATATGATTCTCCAGGCCTATGATTTTTTAGAGTTGTTTAACCGTCATCAATGCCGAATCCAGATGGGCGGCAGTGACCAATGGGGCAATATTGTGGCCGGAATCGATTTGATTCGGCGTAAAGTAGAAGGGAAGGCCTTTGGTATTACTTTTCCACTTTTGACAACGGCCGCCGGCATCAAGATGGGGAAAACCCATAAAGGCGCGATCTGGTTGGACCCCGCGCAGACCTCGCCCTATGAATACTTTCAATATTGGCGGAATACCGATGATCGTGATGTGGTTCGGTTTTTAGGGCTCTTTACCTTATTACCCATGGACGAGATTCAAAAGATAACGGAGCTGGAGGGCGAAGCATTGAACAGCGCCAAGGTGGTCCTGGCCTATGAAGCGACTGCCATTGCCCACGGTGAAAAAGAGGCCCAAAAAGCTTTGGCCGCGGCTGTGGCCGCCTTCGGCGGGGTGGGGGTGCCGGATTCGATCTTATCCTCCAGCTCAATTCCGCGAACTCTAAAGGATGTTGCGACGGACACCATACCTAGGACGGTACTCTCCCGCGCCCAGTTGGGCGACGGTATTCCCGCCTTTAAGCTTTATGTCCAAACGGAACTGGCCCAAAGCAGCGGCGCGGCGCGGCGGCTGCTAAACCAGGGGGGCGGGTATCTGAATGATGAAAGGATTTCCACTTTTGACCAATTGATCAGCGAGGCTGATTTTGAGAATGGCGCCTTGATGCTAAGGGCGGGGCGTAAAAAGTACCATAAAATCGTCTTAGAATAGAATATGATCCAATTTTTTGGTATACATTTGCGCGTATTTTGCATAGGGCTGATATAATCCAAATTTATTTGACACAAAGCGCTTGACACGGCCTCAATGTCATATTATAAGTTACGGTTACGGCTTGAGGGGCACAATGTTATTAAAAGTCCTTCTAAAGCATTGACAAGCAGCCTTTTGCTGTATAAATTGAAAGTCTTTCGCAAAATCATTTTTGCGCATCGGCCGCCAACGGCGGCCATCTTGATCTTTGAAAACCAAATAGTGACAAATTGCTTAGAATTGGGCTCAAGTTAAAAATTGGAAGCCTTCGGGTTTCCATCAATATTTAACTGGAGAGTTTGATCCTGGCTCAGAATGAACGCTGGCGGCGTGCTTAACACATGCAAGTCGTACGAGAAACCCTTAGCTTGCTAGGGAGAGTAAAGTGGCGTACGGGTGAGTAACGCGTGGGTAATCTACCCTTGAGTTTGGAATAACTTCGCGAAAGCGGGGCTAATACCGGATAACATTGTTCAATCTTCGGATTTTTCGATCAAAGGTGGCCTCTACATGTAAGCTATCGCTTGGGGATGAGCTCGCGTACCATTAGCTTGTTGGTAGGGTAACGGCCTACCAAGGCGACGATGGTTAGCTGGTCTGAGAGGACGTTCAGCCACACTGGAACTGACACACGGTCCAGACTCCTACGGGAGGCAGCAGTGAGGAATTTTGCGCAATGGGGGAAACCCTGACGCAGCAACGCCGCGTGAGTGATGAAGGCTTTCGGGTCGTAAAGCTCTGTCAAGTGGGAAGAACCTACATAATACCAATAATATTATGTACTGACGGTACCACTGAAGGAAGCACCGGCTAACTCCGTGCCAGCAGCCGCGGTAATACGGGGGGTGCAAGCGTTATTCGGATTTACTGGGCGTAAAGGGCGTGCAGGCGGTCTTTTAAGTCAGATGTGAAAGCCCGGGGCTTACCCCCGGAAGGGCATCTGAAACTGAAGGACTTGAGTATGGGAGAGGGAAGTGGAATTCCTGGTGTAGCGGTGAAATGCGTAGATATCAGGAGGAACACCTGTGGCGAAGGCGGCTTCCTGGACCAATACTGACGCTGAGGCGCGAAGGCGTGGGGAGCAAACAGGATTAGATACCCTGGTAGTCCACGCAGTAAACGGTGATCACTAGGTGTAGCGGGTATTGACCCCTGCTGTGCCGCAGCTAACGCATTAAGTGATCCGCCTGGGGAGTACGGTCGCAAGGTTAAAACTCAAAGGAATTGACGGGGGCCCGCACAAGCGGTGGAGCATGTGGTTTAATTCGACGCAACGCGAAGAACCTTACCTAGGTTTGACATCCCGGGAATTTTGATGAAAATCGAAAGTGCCCTTCGGGGAATCCGGTGACAGGTGCTGCATGGCTGTCGTCAGCTCGTGTCGTGAGATGTTGGGTTAAGTCCCGCAACGAGCGCAACCCTTATCTTTAGTTACCATCAATTCGGTTGGGGACTCTAAAGATACTGCCCCGGTCAACGGGGAGGAAGGTGGGGATGACGTCAAGTCCTCATGGCCTTTATGCCTAGGGCTACACACGTGCTACAATGGGTTGTACAAAGGGTCGCGAGACCGCGAGGTTGAGCTAATCCCAGAAAGCAGTCCATAGTTCGGATTGGAGTCTGCAACTCGACTCCATGAAGCTGGAATCGCTAGTAATCGTGGATCAGCATGCCACGGTGAATACGTTCCCGGGCCTTGTACACACCGCCCGTCACACCATGAGAGTTGGTTGTACCCGACGTCGCCGGGCTAACCTATCAGGAAGCAGGCGCCTAAGGTATGATTGATGATTAGGGTGAAGTCGTAACAAGGTAGCCGTTGGGGAACCAGCGGCTGGATCACCTCCTTTCTAAGGATTGTATCCTTATATAAAACCTACCCGATTGAACAGTTGTCACTATTTGGTTTTCAGGGATTAAGGTTTGATCCTTTGAAATAGCAATGGTCCATCTGGCATCAGATGATGGTTGCCGGTCTTTTCGAGTCGACAGTGCTGGCAACTGAACTGTACGTATTGCATGGTTCTGTAAAAGGGCCTGTAGCTCAGTTCGGTTAGAGCGCACGCCTGATAAGCGTGAGGTCGATGGTTCAATTCCATCCAGGCCCACCATTTATTTGCAAGGCGGTGGCCTGCAAATGATAGGCATGGGTGCCAAGAACCACGGTCTTACGTTCGTTCGCGTCGAAATCCCGGAGGGGGTGTAGCTCAGCTGGGAGAGCGCCTGCCTTGCACGCAGGAGGTCATCGGTTCGATCCCGTTCACCTCCACCATTACGCCTTTTGGTCATTGTTAGCTGTTCTTTGAAAATTTGGATATTACAATAGTTCTTTAAAAACATTGTTAGCGTGTTTGTGCCAATTGATTTGTAGCCAAGCTATTAAGGGCAAACGGTGGATGCCTTGGTGTCGAGAGGCGATGAAAGACGTGGCAAGCTGCGATAAGCTTCGGGGAGGAGCTAAACATCCTTTGATCCGGAGATTTCTGAATGGGGAAACCCGGCCCGGCTAATCCCGGGTCATCAATAACTGAATCTATAGGTTATTGAGGCGAACGAGGTGAACTGAAACATCTTAGTAACCTCAGGAAGAGAAAATAATAATGATTTTCCTAGTAGCGGCGAGCGAACGGGAAAGAGCCCAAACCGTCATCCTTCGGGATGATGGGGTTGTAGGACCGCCATTAGACGATCCACATAGATAGAAGAACAGGTTGGAACACTTGGCCATAGAGGGTGATAGCCCCGTATTTGAAATTGAAAGTGGCGTCGGCGGCACCTGAGTACCACGGGACACGAGGAACCCTGTGGGAATCCGGGAGGACCATCTCCCAAGGCTAAATACTACTCGGCGACCGATAGTGAACCAGTACCGTGAGGGAAAGGTGAAAAGTACCCCGGCGAGGGGAGTGAAATAGTACCTGAAACCGTTTGCTTACAAGCAGTGGGAGGACGATGAATTCACCGAGGTGAATTCCGTCTGACCGCGTGCCTTTTGCATAATGAGTCAGTGAGTTATTCTGCGTAGCAAGGTTAAGCCGTCAGGTGTAGCCGTAGCGAAAGCGAGTCTTAACAGGGCGAACTTCAGTTGCGTGGAGTAGACCCGAAACCAAGTGATCTATCCATGGCCAGGGTGAAGCGCCAGTAAAATGGCGTGGAGGCCCGAACCGTTGTATGTTGAAAAATGCTCGGATGAGCTGTGGATAGGGGTGAAAGGCCAAACAAACTTGGAAATAGCTGGTTCTCCCCGAAATGTATTTAGGTACAGCCTCGTGTTATTCAGTAACGGGGGTAGAGCACTGGATGGGCTAGGGGTCCTACCAGATTACCAAACCTAACCAAACTCCGAATACCGTTAACTGCTATCACGGGAGTGAGACTATGGGAGCTAAGTTCCATGGTCGAGAGGGAAAGAGCCCGGATCGCCAGCTAAGGTCCCCAAATATATGCTAAGTGGGAAAGGATGTGGAAATGCCCAGACAACCAGGAGGTTGGCTTAGAAGCAGCCACCCTTTAAAGAAAGCGTAACAGCTCACTGGTCGAGTGGGTCTGCGCCGAAAATGTAACGGGGCTCAAGCATATTACCGAAGCTGCGGGTCTGGAAATTGATTCGTCAATTTCCAGGCGGTAGGGGAGCATTCTGTACGGGTTGAAGGTTGATCGTAAGAACGGCTGGACTGTACAGAAGAGATCATGCTGACATGAGTAACGATAAAACGGGTGAAAAACCCGTTCGCCGAAAGCCCAAGGGTTCCTGAGTAAAGCTAATCTGCTCAGGGTTAGTCGATCCCTAAGCCGAGGCCGAAAGGCGTAGGCGATGGAAAACAGGTTAATATTCCTGTACCACCGGGCAGTCGTTTGAGTGATGGGGGAACGCAGAAGGGTAGGTCATCCATCTGTTGGATTAGATGGTTCAAGCCTGTAGGCAGAAGGTGTAGGCAAATCCGCACCTTTATTTCAATGCCGAGAGGTGATGCGGAGTCCTTATGGACATAAACTGATTGATCCCATGCTGCCAAGAAAAGCCTCTAGCGAGACTGTCAGGTGATCGTACCGTAAACCAACACAGGTAGGCAGGGAGAGTATCCCAAGGCGCTTGAGAGAACTCTGGTTAAGGAACTCGGCAAAATCATACCGTAACTTCGGGATAAGGTATGCCCTCATTAGGTGAAGCATTTCGCATGCTGAGCTGAAGGGGGCCGCAGAGAAATGGCGGTAGCGACTGTTTACTAAAAACATAGGACTCTGCTAAGTCGCAAGACGATGTATAGGGTCTGACGCCTGCCCGGTGCTGGAAGGTTAAGGGGATTTGTTAGCGCTCGCGCGAAGCTTTGAACCGAAGCCCCAGTAAACGGCGGCCGTAACTATAACGGTCCTAAGGTAGCGAAATTCCTTGTCGGGTAAGTTCCGACCTGCACGAATGGCGTAACGACTTCCGCACTGTCTCAACCAGAGACTCAGTGAAATTGTATTGGCGGTGAAGATGCCGTCTACCCGCGAAAAGACGGAAAGACCCCGGCACCTTTACTACAGCTTGACACTGAACTTTGAAATATTTTGTGTAGAATAGGTGGGAGACTTTGAAGTGGGCACGCCAGTGTTCATGGAGTCACCCTTGAAATACCACCCTGATTATTTTAGAGTTCTAACTTCGATCCGTTATCCGGTTCAAGGACAATGTCTGGTGGGTAGTTTGACTGGGGCGGTCGCCTCCCAAAGAGTAACGGAGGCGCGCGAAGGTTCCCTCAGGCTGATTGGAAACCAGCCGTGGAGTGTAAAGGCATAAGGGAGCTTGACTGCGAGAGAGACATTTCGAGCAGGTACGAAAGTAGGTCTTAGTGATCCGGCGGTTCTGAATGGAAGGGCCGTCGCTCATCGGATAAAAGGTACGCCGGGGATAACAGGCTGATCGCGTCCAAGAGTTCACATCGACGACGCGGTTTGGCACCTCGATGTCGGCTCATCACATCCTGGGGCTGGAGCAGGTCCCAAGGGTTTGGCTGTTCGCCAATTAAAGTGGTACGCGAGCTGGGTTTAAAACGTCGTGAGACAGTTTGGTCCCTATCTTTCGTGGGCGTAGGATATTTGAGGGGAGCTGTTCCTAGTACGAGAGGACCGGAATGGACGAACCGATGGTGTTCCAGTTGTCGCGCCAGCGGCATTGCTGGGTAGCTATGTTCGGCAAGGATAACCGCTGAAAGCATCTAAGCGGGAAGCCCACCCCAAGATTAGATATCCCTTCTACATTCGTAGACTAAAGACCCCTTGAAGACTACAAGGTTGATAGGCCAGGTGTGTAAGTGTGGCAACACATTCAGCTTACTGGTACTAATGGTCGTGAGGCTTGGCTACAAACCAATTTGCACAAACAGCAATCTTTGTTATCTAAAGAACGTTAATATCCAAATGTAATTTTATCTATACAGTTTTTCGGCGGCTATAGCGAAAAGGTCACACCCGTACCCATCCCGAACACGGAAGTTAAGCTTTTCAGCGCCGATGGTACTGCCGGGGCAGCCTGGTGGGAGAGTAGGACGCCGTCGAAATCTTTTTAAAAGGCTTGGAATCATCCGATTCCCGGCCTTTTTTATTGTCCCATTCGGGGAATGGGAAAAAACCCTCGCCTTTGGGCGAAGGCTGTGGCAGGCCTGTAGGGCCAAGAACGGATATCCTCCGACTACAGTCGAAGATTTTGCGTCTTTCCGGACACTATCGCATTCTGCTTACTTTTTTGCATATCCGTGGCGAATCTCTATAGAAGTGGTATAGTCGATTCCCAGTCCAGTTTTTCTTTTGCTTTGGTAAGATCAGGCTTGCGCTGAATCGGATCGTCTTGAGGAAGTGTTTTGTGGACTATTTTCGATTTTGAATGAGTCATCTCTTTACGGCTCTTCATCATTTCATGTAGATTTGACAACATCGCCCAACGGGGCGGCGGTCAGATAGCAGTGGTGCTGAAAAAAGTTCAGATGACGCGACGTCCGTTCGGCAAAATCATGGACCTTACGAGACGCCCCACACTCCAGAAAGGTAAAGCGCCCCTCACCACGATGGGCAAACACGAAATATCGGCCCCGATAGGTGCCCACGGTGAAGCCGGGACCGGCGTGCCAGATATGCAGGCGCGGCATCTCCGCGATCCTGGGCTCCGCATCCGTGGACCAGTTGGCGTCGGCGCTTTCGAAACGGTTAGGTAATCCCGTCTTGCGGGCGATTTCCCGGGCGCGCCCCAGATCCGACGGGGTGCTCATATCAAAAAGATACTTTTCCAAAATCGCGGGATGATTTATAAATGATACTTGCTTCCTGAGCGATCTGCCGATAAATTTGAGAATCCAATGAATCTGATTAGCGGTGATCCCCATGGAAAAATCATTTTATCAACAGCTTCAAGAAAATCTGGCTTCCGTTAATAATGAAGGTTTGTATAAGGCCGAACGGATTATCACCAGTCCGCAGCAAGCGGTGATTACCACGGCAGATGGCCGCGAGGTGATCAACTTTTGCGCCAACAACTATCTGGGACTGGCCAACCACCCCGATCTTGTTGCGGCGGCCAAAACCGGGCTGGACGATTTTGGTTTCGGCATGGCCTCGGTGCGCTTTATCTGCGGCACCCAGAGCCCCCACAAGAAATTAGAAAAAGCGCTCAGTCGTTTTTTAGGCACCGAAGATACGATTTTGTACAGCTCCTGTTTTGACGCCAATGGCGGGCTTTTTGAGGCGATTTTAAGAAAAGAGGACGCCATTATCAGCGATCAGCTCAACCACGCCAGCATTATCGACGGCGTGCGGCTCTCCAAAGCCCAGCGTTTTCGGTATCTCAACAATGATATGGCCGATCTGGAAAAGCAGCTGATTGCCGCCAAAGACGCCCGTCACAAACTGATCGCCACCGACGGCGTTTTTTCCATGGACGGCATCATTGCCGACTTAGAGGGCATTTGCGATATGGCCCAAAAGTACGGTGCGTTGGTGATGGTGGATGATTCCCATGCCGTTGGTTTTATGGGCGAAGCTGGACGGGGCACTCACGAACATTGCGGTGTGATGGACAAAGTTGATATCATCACCGGAACCTTGGGCAAAGCTTTGGGCGGCGCCAGCGGCGGGTTTACAACAGGACGCAGGGAGGTCGTCGAATGGCTCCGCCAGCGCTCGCGGCCCTACCTCTTCTCCAACGCCTTGGCCCCGGCCATTACCACAGCATCCATCAAAGTGCTGGAGATGATCGGCCAAAACGATGATTTGCGTCAAACATTACGTGAGAATAGCGCGTATTTTCGTGAGAAAATGGCGGTTTTGGGGTTCGAACTGGCCGGTAAGGATCACCCTATCATTCCGGTCATGATCGGCGGCGCCGCTTTGGCTGCGCGCATGGCCGACCGCATGCTTGAAAAGGGTGTTTATGTCGTGGGCTTTTCCTATCCCGTCGTGCCCAAAGGAGCTGCGAGGATTCGCACCCAGATGTGCGCAGCCCACACGAAAGAGCATCTGGACCGGGCCATTGACGCTTTTGGTGCGGTGGGCAAAGAGCTGGCCATTATTTGATGTGAAGGAACATCATGAAAGCATTAGGCAAACTGCACGATAAGCCGGGGTTATGGCTCTACGACGCCCCGGAACCTGTGATGGGCAATAATGACTTACTCATCAAAATCGATACCACAGCCATTTGCGGTACCGATCTGCACATCTACAACTGGGACGCCTGGAGCCAGGCTACGATCCCGGTACCCATGACGGTGGGTCATGAATTTGTGGGCTGCGTGGCTGATATGGGTAAAGATGTGTCAGGTTTTCGGATCGGTGATCGCGTATCCGGCGAGGGCCATATCACCTGCGGCTATTGCCGCAATTGTCGCGCGGGTAAGCGGCACCTATGCCGCAACACCCAAGGAGTGGGGGTAAACCGTACAGGCTGTTTTGCCGAATACGTGGTACTGCCGGCGGGCAACGCCTACCAACCTCCGGAAAGCATCATTGATGATGTTGCCGCGATTTTAGACCCCCTGGGCAATGCCGTCCATACGGCGCTTTCCTTTGATTTGGTGGGTGAAGATGTACTGATCACCGGGGCCGGCCCCATCGGCATTATGGCGGCGGCCATCTGCCGTCATGTCGGCGCCCGCCATGTAGTGGTGACCGATATCAACGACTACCGCCTGGCCCTGGCGCAAAAAATGGGCGCCAACCGTGTGGTCAATGTGAGCCGGACGGGGATTGATGAGGTGCAACAGTCGCTAAAAATGAAAGAGGGTTTTGATGTGGGTTTGGAGATGTCCGGGGCCAATAGCGCCATTTCCAACCTGTTTGAGGCGATGAACCACGGCGGCAAAGTGGCCATGTTGGGTATTCCCGCCGACACCAGCACCATTGATTGGCAAGCGGTGATCTTTAAAGGGCTTTTTATTAAAGGGATTTACGGTCGTGAGATGTATGAAACTTGGTATAAAATGGGCTCATTATTACAATCAGGACTTGATATAACACCGATCATTACCCATCATTTTAACATTGATGATTTTGAAGATGCCTTTGGCATCATGAATTCCAGTGAGACGGGGAAAGTGCTATTACACTGGTAGCGAAATCTTTATGAAAGACCTCGTAACATCATCAAGGTTAGAGGAGGTCTGTATGCGGGTTATAGTACTGGTAGTGTTTTTTCTGATCGGATTGACGGATACACCTTGGGCGCAATCTTCCGATGGGAACCCACCCCATCCAGGGGCTTGGCATAAGAAAATCAAGATCGAGGGTTCCTTTGCCTTTTGTGATGAGCCGGTGCCATTGGACAACCCGGCCATATTCGAAGCTTTTGAAAAAGAGATGCTGCTGGCAGCCTGGAATCAACCCCAGGTGCTTTTGTGGTTAAAACGAACCTATCGTGTTTTCCCGCACATTGAGCAGGAACTGACTCGACGGGGTCTGCCCGATGACCTCAAATATATCGCCGTGGTGGAAAGTGCCTTAAGGCCCCATGTCCGGTCCCATAAAAATGCGGTGGGCTATTGGCAATTTATTCGACCCACCGCCGTACGGTACGGTTTGCGGGTGGATCGGGATATTGATCAGCGGCGCAATCTTTACCATGCCACAGACGCGGCGTTGCGTTATTTATCAGACCTGCATACTCAATTCGACTCCTGGACGTTAGCAGCGGCGGCTTATAACAGCGGTGAAAACCGGGTGGCCTCGGAAATGAAACGACAAGGAGTCGATAATTTTTATCAGCTCTACCTGCCGTTAGAGACCCAGCGCTATATAGTTAAAATCGTGGCGGTCAAAGAGATTATGTCTGACCCGGTTAAATATGGATATGAGTTGACCCCTTCGGAACTCTATCTGCCCCTGGAGTTTGATCGTATCACCTTGGATGCGAAGAGGAAGCTTCCCATCGTAATGATCGCCCAGGCGGCGCACTCCTATTTTAAAGAGATCAAAACCTTTAACCCGGAGATCAGAGGTCATTCCTTGGTTGAAGGGGTCCATTCATTGCATTTACCCAAAGGTGCGGCCCAAGGATTTCACCAGCGTCTTAAAGGGCTGATGGCACGGCAGAAATCGGCCATCAACAAAGTTTACGTCGTCAAGCCGGGGGATACATTGATCGGCATCGCCAATAAGTTGGACGTCTCTGTGGGTGCGCTGTTGGCCTGGAATAATATCTCATTAAAAAAGCGAATCTATCCGGGGGACCGGTTAAAATATAAAACGGAATGATGAAAATCTATAATGAATGGGCTCTTAAAACAGTAGTGATGGTTACGTTAAAAGGCCCATATATGATGGATAAGAAAAGATTCATTCTCAACTTCACCCCCACCGGACTTATTCCAACCAAAGAGATGACTCGGCAGGTGCCTGTGGAGCCAAATGAGATTGTCGAGCAGGTCTTGGAGGCGTCTGATCTGGGGGCTAACATGGTGCACCTTCACGCGCGGGAGCCCGGGTCGGGACTGCCAGCCTATCAAAAGGAGATCTATGCAGAAATCATTTCTGGCATCCGAAAGCATGAGAAGGATTTGATTCTTGCTGTCTCTACGAGCGGCAGGCATTTTGTCGAATTCGAGAAACGCTCCCAAGTCTTGGAGTTGGACGGGGAGTTGAAGCCCGATTTCGGCAGTCTGACCCTCAGTTCTTTGAATTTCAACAAACAAGCGAGCATCAACAGCCCACAGATGATTCAAGATTTGGCACGGACAATGATGATGAGAAACATAAGACCCGAATTGGAGGTTTTTGATCTGGGGATGATTAACTACGCCAAGTACTTGATTAGAAAGGGGCTTTTGAAAGCCCCCTATTACTTTAACCTCATCCTTGGAAATATTGCCTGTGCTCAGGCAAATATGTTGGGTCTGGGGCTGATGGTAAAGGACCTGCCTGAAGGTTCCATCTGGTCTGTGGGGGGAGTAGGAGATTCCCAACTCCCCATGAACGCCATGGCCCTGGTCGAAGGTGGCGGTGTGAGGGTGGGGTTGGAGGATAATATCTGGTATGACGAGGAAAGGACAAAATTAGCTTCAAATAGGAGCCTGATTGAAAGGGTCTTGACTATAGCCAAGGCCATGGGGCGAAAGCCGTATTCTCACGCGGAGGCAAGAAGTCTCCTTGAGGTACAGGGAGAGGAGAGAGGGATATAGCCAAATGGAAACAAACCGAACATCTCCCCGTTCGCTGGTTGGGGAAAATGCGGAAATGACGGGAAAGCGGGTGTGCACTGTTCAGTCAAATTACATACCGTGGAAGGACGGACAGAGAGGCTGGTCGACTTATGTAAACATACAGGAGCAACGGGAGTACCTTACGGGGCCGAAGGCAGCGAGCTATCTGGATGAATCCGTGTTCGCCGAAGAGGGAATTCGGGTCCGCTGGATGGATTACGGCCGTTACAAGGAATACGGGCAGCTTTTTATCCATGGGGTCAGCATGCTTGACCTGATTCTAAATGAGAATATCCCTAGTTTGAGGGAGTACATGTTGAGCTTCGAGCATCTGCTGCTCACTTTACAAAATAGAGCCCAAAGCTATGTTTTTCAGGATCGACCATATTAGGAGTTTGGTGTTTTGAAAAAATATAATTTAGATTGTCTGTTGGTAAATCCACCTGATGTTTTTTCTCGCTATCCTTATTTAGGCCTTTGTCGCCTAGCCGCAGGTCTTCAGCAGAAAAATATTCAAGTTAGCATTCTTGATTCTGCAGCCGAAGGCTTTTTGATAAATGATATTATGAGGTATGTTCTTGATAAAAAACCAAAAATAATAGGCATCAGTATAATGTCTATTACTCTTCATTCTTGTTAC
>Ga0056123_1000124_pt1 | contig 15535 bp, 8 predicted proteins | sample WorMetHEROISLAND_3_FD_71122 | JGI IMG/M metagenome (GOLD analysis project Ga0056123, IMG submission 71122) | Marine gutless worms symbiont microbial communities from Max Planck institute for Marine Microbiology, Germany - Olavius sp. 3 HERON ISLAND ...
CAGAGCCAAGTCCCATACTCAAACCCAGTACGAAAAATAACAATGGCATATTAAATGCTACTGCAGCAATTGCATCTCCACCGAGGCGACCGATATAAATCATATCTACTAAGGTGTATATCGTTTGGATGGCCATTCCGGCTAATATAGGCAAAGCTAAAGTCCACAGTGCTTTTTTGGGATTGGTTGTAAATTGCTTGAGGCGAGATTCTTTAGGTTTAATAGAATTCAAAATACAGTTTAGATATCAGAATATAGAAATAGATCCTTAAACGACTTTCACCCTGTTGTATGATTTTTTATGTTTTCACCTACACCGTAGGTAAATATTTAGGCTCATGTAAATCCGCTTCTCCCACAAGGTGGGGTGGGAATATTTGAAGTAGTTTTTAATGAACTACTCATCGCTACCATTGGTGCAGATAACAATCGCTTGGCAGAATTCTTCTTACACTTTGGACATTTAATTTGTTCATCGGGAATTGCACTTGAAGAAACTAATTCTTCAAAAACTTCATCGCAATTTTTACAGCGATAATCAAACATTGGCATTAGTCTTTTTCCTCTTTTTTCCCTCAACCTGAGGATGACGCGAAACACCTCAAGTAGGAACACCCAGCTTAGGCAATAATACTCTAAATATCAATATCCATAGCGCAAAAATTAATATTATTGATAAGGCATCATTCATAGTTTATTCATCGCATTTTTTAATTTACTGTTTATTTGGTTGGCTTGCGGTTTTAATTCTTCGACACCAGCACTTGATAATTGAGCTGCGAAATCAATTGCTGCAACCGTTGTAGACTTATCTTCATTTTCCCAAAAAGCCATTTTACAAGGGAGTAATAGGCCAATTTGCTCATCGACAGAAATCGCTTGAAAGGCGGTATTTGGCACACAAACACCTAATATTTTATATTTTTTAAAATCTCGATTCAATTTTTGCTTAAATGTTTTTTGCACATCAATTTCTGTTATTATGCCAAATCCCTCTTCCATAAGTGCTTCTCTAATATTTTTATCGACCTTTTCAAACTCCATATTGATCCGCCGTTTAAGTCCATAATTCATTATTTATTTCCCCTTTTTTTTCTTGGAATTGTCAAAAGTACTCCTAATAATATTCCATATAATGTGCTATTAACCGGACTGCCGGTGATTGCACAAGTTCCACTTTTACAACCGATAAAATAGTGGTAAGCAAACCCAATCAGTCCTCCAATTACTACACCAAGACTTAAACGGAACAAATTAAGTTTGTTAAATAAATTTTTCATTGATTAAGACTAACCTCAAACTTACCACATTTAAAGTTATTTAATTACTATCAATTTCCCTAAGTGTGAGGTGTTTTTAGTGCTCAAATTGAAAAAGTACATTCCTGAACTGTAATTATTCGAGTTCCATTTATAGTTGTAATTGCCCGGTGCAAGATGGTCACTTACGATCGTACCAATCAAACGGCCGGTTATATCATAAATTTTTAATGAAATATGTTGGCTTTTATTATTTCCAAAATGGAAATTGACATGGTCATAAACCGGATTTGGATAGGATTCATATAATGTCAATTCACTATTAATTGATTCTATTTCTTGTACTTCAAGAGTTCGATCTCTGACTATGTCATTAACTAATAACCATTTATCAGGATCTATAACAAATTCAGCTGACCCAATTTCAATTGTACCACGCCCACCGGACATATCAACTTTGTGCGGAGTTCCATTAATTACTACAGTTACTGGTAATTCAAAATTAGGAATATTTTTTGTTTCCCATTTTAGAAGAAGTGCTTCATCTTTTGTTCGGTATTTCAGCGTTGGTAATTCAGAACTATAAACATACTGATCGAAATACCAATCTAATTCCTTTCCAGATAATTGCTCCGCTAAATTTATAAAATCATCGGTCGAAACCAATCGGCAGGCAGCACCGGAAGCATCGTTTTCCATGGTTGAGTTCGGATAACACATTTTGCGCAATAAATCATAAAATATTTCGTCACCAAGTAAATACCGTAAAGTATGCAAAACCAAAGCCCCTTTATGATAAATATTAGCTTGAAATGCTTCATTCATGGTCAACGTATTGCGCGAGGCAATCGGAATTGAACCTTCTTCTTTATTCCAAGTTGACACATAGAAATGATAAAGTTCAATATCATGTAAATATTCAACATACATTGCTTCGGCATACGTTGCAAACCCTTCATGAATCCAAGCGTCTTTCCAATCTTCGGCAGTAATAAGGTTCCCCCACCATTCATGGGCAGTTTCATGCAATAAAATAAAATCGAAGCCAAGTCCGTTTTTTTGAAAAATACTTCCATAATATTCACCATAAGATATAACCGTTTGATGTTCCATTCCGGCATAGGCGGTATGTGCATAGCCCATTTTATCAGCGCGAAACGGATAAGGACCGAAATATTTTTCGAAAAATTCTAACTGTCGTGATATTTCAGGAAACAATGCTTCGGCATCGCTCTTGAACTCAGGTAAGACCCAAAAATATAAATCGAATACATCGCCGGTAATACTTTGATATTGGTCTGTCAATTCAGAATATTGAGCAATATTCATCGTTACATTATAATTATTGATGGGCGTTGATACCTTCCAATTAAAAGTATGCGTTCCATCAAAATTATCCACAATATTTTCAAGTTTTCCATTTGATGCGCAATAGTAGGGTTTCGGTACGGTAAAATGAAGTGCCATGGAATCAGCTTCATCGGACGGATGATCTTTGCAGGGCCACCAAACATCGGCACCTTCGCCTTCACAAGATACACCAGTCCAATATTCACCATTATCTGTCAATGACCAATTAATTCCACCATCCCAGGGTGGTGTTACAGCTACACGCGGATTGCCATGATAATAAATTGAAGCAGAAATTCTATCATTGGTATTAGCTGTTGTGGCTAATTTTATCCAAAGACGGGAGCTGCGTCTTTCAAATCCTTGTTTTGTTCCACCTACTTTAATTGAATCAATTGTTAGCTTCGTATCTAAATCCATAACCAACCAACTTAATGTATCTAAAATAGTTATTTCTGCCGATAAAACACCGCTAACCGACATTTTGCTTGGTTCAATTTGTAGATCTAAATCGTAAAATATTATATCGTAGGCCGCCTGTTCCTGAATTAATTCTCCACCAGAATCATAGGGATTAACCTGTGCAACGGTAAACCCACTTAATATAGTTACATATATCCCAATTTTTATTAATATATTTAATTTTAATTTCATATTGATTTCTTTATCCAATTGGTGAAAATGGCCAAAACTTTGGTATTAACCAGGTCGCCATTATCCAAAAAATTAATGCCAATGGAAAGCCTACTTTCATATAATCGGTAAATTTATAACCGCCGGGACCATATACCATCAAATTTGTTTGATATCCAACCGGTGTAATAAATGAAGCTGAAGCTGCGAAGCAAATTGCAAAGATAAATGGTCTTGGATCCAATCCTATCTTTGTTGATACTACTATTGCAATTGGTGTCATCAAAATCGCTGTGGCGGCATTAGAAGAAATTTCTGTTAATATTATGGTAATCAAATAAATCAAACTGAGCAAAGCAAACGGCCGATAAGCTTCCGGTACTAAATCGGCTAATTGGTAAATCGAATTACCGATCCAATCGGCTGTGCCGCTCGTTTGAATAACCTGCCCCAATGGAATCAGTGCAGCGATGAAAACGATAACTTGCCAATGAATTGAATTGTAAGCTTCGTTTGGCGCCAAAACTCGAAATAATAATAGCACGATTACACCAATCAGCGTTCCGGTTAGAATAGATAAAACTCCTAACGCAGACAATACTACAACTGTGATTATTACTACGATTCCCAGCCACCATAAGCGATGTTTTTTTAAACGAGCATCAATTTCCTCTAAAACAATGAATCCATCCGATTTTGATATTCGATCAATATTTTTGCGTGAACCATACACCAATAATGTATCGAAAGTTCTTAAAATTATATGAGCAATTTTTTTATGTAAAATGGCACCTTCGCGTTTAATTGCCAATACAAAACCACCAAAAATCCGACGGAAATTAACTTGCATTAAACTTTTTCCAGTTAATTCCGACTTGTCAGTTAGCAAACATTCAACGAGAACATTATCGTCTTGTTCTAATTCAATTTCAGTTAATTTTTCGTCGGTTAGCAGCGCGACTTTTTCTACTTCTTTCATTCTCAAAAAATTTTCAACGGTTCCACGTACAAATAAAGTATCATTTTCTTTAAGAACAATATTCCTAATATTTTTTGAGATCATTTTTTCATCACGGATAATATCCAAGACGGTTACATCAAAATTGCGATTCAAATTCCTTTCAAGACATGTTTTATCGATTAATGGCGAATTCTCAGTAATCTTCATTTCAGTAAGATATTCGCTCATTTGATAACTTTGCGTCAAACTGGATGGAATTGCCCGCGAGGGTAAGAAGCGGTAAGCAATTAAAATTATATATAATAATCCAATTGCTAATTGAATTATACTGTATTTGGTAAATTCGAACATACCTAATGGTTTAAAATTGCTTTCTTCAATTAAAAGTGAGTTCACTAATAAATTGGTTGATGTTCCTACCAAGGTCAAAGTTCCTCCCAAAATTGCAGCATAGGACAACGGTATAAGAACCTTAGATGGATTTACATTAAATTTTTGAGCAACTCTAATCGTGATTGGAATAAATACGGCAACAATTGCAGTATTATTTACGAATGCTGAAGCTACCGCAATTGCGAACAAATACACGATAAGCCCCAACGATTTTGACTTAGAACTGATTTTTATCAATCGCAAAACTAAATATTCCAAAACGCCCGATTTCTGTAGCGAAAAGCTTAAAATAAATAGCGCGGCAATTGTTATCACTGCCGGATTTGAAAACCCGCGAATTGCATCTTGAGCAGAAATCAGTCCAAGTAAAATTAATATGCCCAAAATTGTTAGAGCTGTGACATCAATCGGCAGTGCTTCCGATACAAAAAGTATAAAAGCAACGGTGATGATAATTAATACTATGGTAATTTCGAAAGTCATATCGTAAATTTACAGAAATTGACCGAATTTAGGATATAATTAATACAAAGTACTTTTAAACTGTGATAAATTATTGAAACAAATTTTAGTTAACTGATGATAAAGGAAATCAATAAAATCATTCATTTAGCTCAATCAAATGCAGAGCCGGATGCTTTATCATTATCGTATTTATTAGAATTTGCAAAAAAATTAATAAAAAATAATTGCGCTAATAATGCAATTCACACTTTCCTTGAAGTAGGACATTTTTCAAAAATCAACAGATTGTTTAATCAATCAGAATTGCAAAACGCGTGGGTTGAGACATTATTCGAATTAATTAAGAAATCTAAATTTCATACCGGTTGCCTTTTCAAACAACGAGCCGAGCGTTATTCCAATCAATTTCTATTTCAAACGATAAATGGGGAAAAAATAAATAAAATTTCATATCAACAAGCATGGAATGAAGTGCAAGAATTAGGTGCTTCAATTCATAAAATATGTCATAAAACCAAGCAACCGGTGATTGGATTGTATACTCCCAACTCGTTAGAGTCTGCGTACATAGATTTAGCATGTTTATCCTTTAATTTTAAGATAGTGCCGATACCGGCAAATTCCTCAAAAGAACACTTATTATACATAATTCAACATGCCGGAATTACACATCTATTTATTGGCGGTCAGAACCAATCTGACTTGATTAATTCGGTAGCCGATGAATTAAAAAATGTAGAAACAATTACGCTGCCCAATAGTGGTATCATAAAATATGAACATATAGCATGGAAAGATTTCGTACAAAATATTTCAAATAAAGATTTACAAATTTTAAACAAACGAGCTGATACTATTACCATGGATGGTAGCTCAACAATTATGTACACTTCTGGCACTACGGCCAATCCTAAAGGTATAATTTTTACTCAAACCAATATTATTACCAAAAGATTCGCACGTGCGATTGCTCTTCCGGATGTTGGCAGCAATGATACCTTTTTGTGCTATCTTCCTTTATACCATACCTTTGGCCGATATTTAGAAATGATGGGGGCACTTTTTTGGGGTGCCACTTATACGTTTGCTAAATCACCATCTTTTAAATCATTAGTGATGAATATGCAAACTGTTAAACCTTCCATCTTTATTAGTATTCCCAAACGATGGTTGCAATTATACGAACTAATTCTCTCAGATAATACCATTGGTGTATCTAATAAACAGGAATTTCAATCATTAATCGATCGACAAACCGGAGGAAAATTGCGTGTGGGATTATCGGCTGCCGGTTATCTTGATCCTGATGTATTTCAGTTTTTCCATAAAAATAATATTCAATTATTAAGCGGTTACGGAATGACTGAGGCAACCGGTGGAATTACAATGACCCAACCCAATAATTATGTTAAAAATTCAGTTGGGATTCCACTGCCTGGGATTGACTTAAAATTAGGAAAAGATAGTGAATTACTTTTGCGCGGGGCTTACGTTACTGTAGCATATCATGGCAAAAAAGTAACTTCTTCTTTGAAGCGCGGATGGTTCCATACCGGTGATATTTTTGAACAAAAAGATGGACACTATTTTATTATTGATCGAAAAAAAGAAATATATAAAAATAGTCGCGGATTAACTATTTCACCGCAAAAAATTGAGAACATGTTTCAAGATTTTGATGCAGTAAAATCAGTTTTTCTCGTCGGTGACGGGATGCCCTACAACACAGTACTTCTATATCCGGATGTGGAATGGTTACAATCAATTGAAAATGAACAGGATTTTATTTTGCATGAATATTTTAGTAGTCTGTTGCAATCGGTAAATAGTTTTTTAGCGCCGTATGAACGGATTGTTAATTTTGCCATAATTGATCGTGATTTTTCAGTTGAATTAGGTGAATTAACCAAAAAAAGAACTTACAAACGTAAAGTAATTCTTAAAAATTTCGCTGACAATATTCAACCAATGTACGAAGTCGACTACTATTCATTTATCTACAAAACAAATGAAATCCGTATTCCTAAGTGGATATTGAGCAAAGCTGATATTATTGCAAATCATTTAAAGTGGGATGGAAAAAAATTATCATTGGTCAACTCTAACAAGTCCATGCCACTTAAATTTGGTAAAGAGAACGTCCGAATTGGTGATTTTCAATTCAAAAATAGTGGAAATTACATTGACTTAAGAAAAATTATTTTATCGCCCGAACTGTGGCTTGGCAATATCGGTTTTGTAGAATTTTTTGGGTTCGAAACAGTAACTCCAAAATATTTTGAACAATCTTCTGGGTTAACTTTTGATAATTCTTCATTCAAATTTATTAAAAATGAAATTGATCAAAATATAATTGACGCACTAAAACATGCCTTGCGTGATAAAATTTTTAATCTAAGAAACATACACTATGCCGCAACTATTTTATACAATGGCCAAGGTTATAATCTTTCAAGCGCAATTAATTATTTGGCAAAAGTATTGGCTATTGACAAAACTGAATTAGCTGATATTATAATCGTCCTATTATCAAGATTGCGCTACCATCCATCGTACAAAGTACGAATAAAAACACTCGAAATTTTAACTCCTAAAATCAGTGGTGAATTATTTATTGAAATGTTAATGGAAATATTTTTGTCTGCCGATAACCCCGAGAATATAAAAGAGTATGAATTGGATGTTAGAATTTTAAAGACAGACCATTTTAAAAGCATTCTAAATCAGTTGGAAATATTAAGGCAAAATATACATAATCTAAATCCTCAACAATTATTTTTCAGCGAATTATTATTGAGAGCTATTACAGAATATGGAGTTAGGCATCCAATGGAATATAAATGGGCTAGAGCCGAAATTGTGAAATGGAATTTATCACCTGCACCGGAAAATATTATTTTAGTTACTAATTCAGCTATTGAAAAACTGATTAGTGGATTTAGAGCCTGGCTGGGGCCAAATCGCACAATTGCCATTGATAATAATTCAAACGAAGAGTATTCCTGGAAAGATACGATTAACTTTGATCAGAACGTTCTCAGCCAATATAAAGATATTTTATATGATGTAATATCTAATACACACTTAGTCAAAGAAACCATTTTTCTGTTGTCCAATTACCAACTTGTTGATCTTGATAATATTCAAACCCAAGGAATATGGATCATTTTGCTTCGACAGGGACAGGGTAAAATTATTTTTCGAGTTACTGTCCAAACTCGCGACAATAAAACTTATAATTTCGTCATAAATTTATTTGAAACTAAAAATACCGACTTTATTTTGGACGAAATTAAACATTTAATCGTTACCGGTTCGGCGAGTTATGCTTCTAAACTCGTCGAAGATTTTGGTGGGTATTGGCTTGAATACAAAATATTTACCGAAGAATATGTCCGAGGAGAAACACTATATCAATATCTCGAACGAAATCGCTATCAAATTGAATTGAAAGAAAAAGCAAATCTCTGGCAACTACGCTGGCTACATTTTATTTGGAATGGAGCAATAGCTTATTTCAATTTTTTCCGTAGATCAAATTTTAAATATTATATTTCAGATTCTTCACCAAGAACTTTAATAATACCAGAACGCGATTATGAAGTCGGGACGCGATTAATATCTATATCACATAGGATTCCTGTCGAAACCGTAACAGCAGTGATGTTATCATTTTACGTTAATTATATTATTAAAATTGAACAACGCTACGATGGATTAGAACATGTCGCGGATTGGGAAGTACTTTTTTGCGCATTATTGCAAACGGCTACCGTTAAAAAAGGTATTGAATTATTGAAACGACTTACCGTGGAATTGGAAAATCACGATAATAAAATTCAGGACAAAAAATACAAATTAACAGAAAATCGTGTAACGAAATTTATTGATGACGTTAATGAAAACGGATTATTAATTAAACAAGTCGTATTTGCATCGCTTCGATATGAACGGTGGTTGGCACTCAATCCAAAAGCAACAACTGAAGCGCGCGGTTCGATACTAAAACAACTGTATATTGATTATGAGCTTGAAAATTTAATTGATGATTATCCTGAAACTCGCATACGATTTTTCTTAATGACGGCTTTCAAAGATTCAAAAGAAAATGTTAAAAATGAACTATTAGCGCTTCAAAAAGGATTGCGCGCCAAAACCATTTCTGCGCAAAACCTTGACACCCATTTAAATAATGTATATAAAAAGGTAGCGCTATCAGACTATGAGAAATATTTTTTAGCACGTTTGGCATTTGCGCACATTGACGCTTCCGGCAAAAGCGATGAGTTTGTTTGGGATTCTGGCACCGAAGGAAAATTAGATTTAATTTCTGCAATTACCGATAATATGGGTGAAAAACATCAAATTCGTGAACCGCTGCATCCTAAGGAAATCGCGAAATTTCAAACTTTATTATTTAATGCAAATCTGATGGCAACATTTAATCAGCAGCACGAATTCCTATTTTTGTTTAATTCAAATAATCAATTAATCGGTGGCGTATATTGGATAAAAACCGACGAAAATTCTGTATATCTTGAACGAATTGTGATACATCCGAATTACCGTAATAGGAAATTAAGCATTGTTCTGTTAGATGAATTATTTAACCGCTTGAGAAATAAACATTACAAATATATAACTGTCGGGTTTTTCCAAGCCGGATTATTTTATAATAAAGGATTTATTATTGACAAGCGCTTTGGTGGTTTGGTGAAAGATTTAAGAATATGAAATGAGTACCGGGAAAGGGACTCGAACCCTCACCTCACGAAGAGACTAGATCCTAAATCTAGCGCGTCTACCAATTCCGCCATCCCGGTATTAGGATGTAAAATTTACAAATTTTCATGAAACTTGGGTATATCCGCGATTTTTATATTGTTGCAATTTTTTATACTTTACTTCCACTTCTTTACCATCAGGACTAACCATTTTGATTTTTGTATTGCGTCCAATTTTTTCTTTTGCAATGACCGGTGCGCGTGTTGCCTGTTGCGGCTGATTAGTTTGTTGGTCTCCTTCTGGCTGTCCGGCAAAACCCATTCCTGTTGTATCTTGATGTTGAATTCGTACATTCCTTGCTCCGGATTGAATAGTACCTGGTGCTTGCTCAACGCCCTGTATTTGTGTCCGGAATAACCTTTGAATTGAATTGCGTGTTAAATCTTTCATCATTCCTTGAAATAAATTGAATCCTTCCGATTTATACTCCAACAGCGGGTCTTTTTGACCGTACGCTCGCAAATTAATTCCTTCGCGGACTTGGTCCATGGCATATAAATGGTCTTTCCACTTTTCATCAATCGTTCTTAAAATCACATACCTTTCAAATTTTCGCATTATCTCAGGTGGTATCAGGGCTTCACGGGCTGCATACATAGCATGTGCTTGATCCAATGTAAATTCTCGTACGTCGTCATTATTTAAATCTTGTTTATTTGAGGCCTTGATAACATCATCCCTGTTAACGTCTACCATCAAATGTGATGCAAAATTTTGGCGTAAATCATTCCAATCCCATTCTGAAATATTCTCTTCAGTTTGCTCATTTAATTGATCATCAATAAAATCTTCGATAAATCCCAACACTGTATCTTTCATATTAGCACCGTGCAAAGCTTGGTTACGCAAGTCGTAAACAACTTGTCGCTGTTGATTCATCACATCATCGTATTCAAGTAAATGCTTACGGATGCCAAAATTTCTTGTCTCAACCTTTTTCTGTGAATTACTAATTGCTCTGGTAACCATACCGGCTGTAATAACTTCACCTTCCTCAACACCAAGGCGATCCATTATTGCAGCCACCCGATCACTTCCAAATAATCGCATTAAGTCATCTTCTAATGATAAATAAAATTTTGACGAACCTGGGTCACCTTGCCTGCCTGCACGACCACGTAACTGTAAATCAATCCGCCGTGACTCATGACGCTCCGTTCCAATAATATGCAATCCACCTAATTCAACCACACCTTTACCTAGTTTAATGTCCGTACCACGCCCGGCCATATTGGTTGCAATAGTTACTGCTCCCTGTTGACCAGCACGTTGGACAATCTCGGCTTCGCTTTTATGCTGTTTGGCATTAAGAACATTATGCGGAATTCCTCTCCGTTTTAGCATCCTTGATAATAATTCTGACACTTCAACAGTGATTGTTCCAACCAGTGCAGGTTGCCCTTTTTTGTAACTTGCCGCAATTTCTTCAATAACAGCATTATATTTTTCTCGCTTGGTTTTGTAAACTAAATCTTGTTCATCAATTCTAATAACTGGAACATTTGTTGGAATTACGGTCACATCAAGCTTGTAAATTGATCCAAATTCCTCAGCTTCTGTTTCAGCTGTTCCCGTCATGCCGGACAATTTGTCATATAACCGAAAATAATTTTGAATAGTAATTGTAGCAAGCGTTTGGGTTTCGCGCTCGACCGTAACATTTTCTTTAGCTTCTAACGCTTGATGCAAGCCCTCACTATAACGCCGACCGGGCAAAATTCTACCTGTAAATTCATCTACGATTAATACTTTGCCGTCTTGTACCACATATTCAACATCTTTTTCATACATTGAATAAGCACGCAATAATTGATTGAAATTATGGATTTTACCGCTGCGTTCTGCGTGCAATTGGTGTGCTTTTTCTATTTCTTGCGCTTTTTCTGTTTTCGACAGATGGGTTTGGTCATCAATATCATTTAACAATTCACCCAAATCAGGAATTACAAATGTTTCCGGATTATCTGGCGATAATGCCAACCTACCTTTATCGGTGATATCTAATACATGCGATTTCTCATCAATACTAAAAAATAAATCATCATCAACTTCGTGTAATTTTTTATCACGGATGAAATCGGATTCTACATTACGCATCAATTTAATCATACCAGATTCTTGAAACAATTTCATCAATCGCGGGTGTTTTGGCATACCACGATTAGCTTGCAATAGTTTTAAACCAGCTTCATCATCCTTATTTTGCTTTAACAATTCTTCTGCTTCTCGTACTAATTCAGATACTAATGTATTCTGTCGACGATATAACATTTGAACAGCTGGTTTTAAATCTTTATATGAACTATCGACCGGTGCATCGACCGAACCTGAGATGATTAAAGGTGTTCGTGCCTCATCGATCAATACGCTATCGACTTCATCAACAATTGCAAATGAATGACCACGTTGCACTTGATCTTCTGGTGCCAATGCCATATTATCGCGTAAATAGTCAAACCCAAATTCATTATTTGTCCCATAAGTAATATCACAATTATAGGCTGCTCGACGCTGAGCATTGTCCATTGTATTTAGAATAAAACCAACTGAAAGCCCCAACCGTTTGTATATTTCACCCATCCATTCCGCGTCGCGCTGAGCGAGATAATCATTTACTGTAATCAAGTGGGTACCGCGCCCAGTTAGAGCATTAAGATACATTGGCATAGTGGCAACCAGCGTTTTTCCTTCTCCAGTTTTCATCTCGGCAACTTTTCCACGATGGAGAATTATCGCACCAATTAGCTGAACATCATACGGATCCATTTCCCAATTAATTTCTTGCCCAACAACACGCCATGATTTACCGATTAATCTACGGCAAGTTTCTTTAACCATGGCAAAAGCTTCCGGCAAGTATTCATCTAATTTTTTTTGCTCAGCCTTTACAATTTGCTTCTTTTTTTCATCTTTATCTATTTTGCTATTTGATAAATCTTGCTCAACTTTTTCTCGGGCAGCAATTATCTCTGATTTAATTTCATTGGTTTGGTTTATAAGCTCCTCATCACTTTTCGTTTTTAGTGATTCGGCAATTGATTTAATCTCTTTAACAAGCGGCCAAAGTGATTTTATTTCTCGATCAGATTTTGTCCCGAATAATTTTGTTAATACGCTCATAATTTGTTAAATATTTTTAATAATAAAAGTATGTAAAAAAACTGGTGTTAATTTAATTGGATTTTAATCGAATTAAAAATTAGATAGGGAATTTTATCAATTTTGAATCTTTATTTTATCACTTTTTAAATCTTTATAAATAGAATCCAATATGCCATTCACAAAGGCAGAACTCTCACTGGTGCTGTAAAGTTTGGCTATTTGGATTGCTTCGGCAATAGTAACCTTAGCTGGTACATATTCTATATAAAATAATTCAGCTGTAGCCATTTGCAGTATTAATTGATCAAGTAAAGCTACACGTGACCATTCCCAATTTTCTAAAAATTTGGTGATAGTTTTAACGATAAACTCTTTGTGCATTATGGATTTGGTAAACAAATCGGAAACGTAATCTTTAGTTTCATTGTCAAAATTGTAGCGTTTATAAATGTCTGCTAATATTTTGTCCTTATTTTCTTGGCCTATATGCGCTGAGTATAATGCTTGCATAACAGCTATGCGTGCTTTATGGCGTGGATGTTTACCAGTGGGCATTTTTTAATTTATCGGATATATCCACTCAAACGGATCGTCAATTTCTTCTCTTTGAATTCCGAATAATATTTTACGCAATTTTTTTGTAATTGGTCCAATTTTATTATTATTGATTGTTGTGGAGGAATTATGCGTAGTAATTTTTCCAACTGGTGTTACTACAACTGCTGTTCCGCTGCAAAAAACTTCGTCAGCTTTCAATAAATCTTTAACGGAAATTCCACGCTCACGAACCTCCATGTGTAACATTTCACGGGCTATGGTCAATACCGAGTCGCGAGTTACACCCGGTAATATTGAGCCATCTAATGATGGTGTCATCAACACTTTATCTTTCACGACAAATAAATTAGCCGAGCCTACCTCTTCAATATACTTTTCATTTGCGGCATTAAGATAGATAGCTTCATCAAATCCAGTTTTTTTGGCAAGTTTTTGTGGATAAAGTGAAGCAGCATAATTTCCAATTACTTTATGTCCACCAGTTCCTTTCGGCGCCGCACGATGGAATTGATTGGTGACGCGCAGATTTAAACATCTCAATCCTGTTTTGAAATAGGGACCAACCGGTGAAACAAATATTAAAAAAGTGTATGATGGTGCCGGACTCACTCCTAATACTGGACCGGTTCCCCAAATTACAGGTCTCAGGTATAAACTTCCTTTACCTTGTGGCGGTACATAATCGATATTATCGCGAACAACTTTTTCCACTGCGTCTAAAAACATTTCCTTTGGCACTTTTGGTATGACAACTCTTTCAGCGGAAGATGCCGCACGAATTGCATTTTTTTGCGGACGGAATAATACAACTCTATCTTTTTTTGTACGGTATGCTTTCATTCCTTCAAACACGCCCTGACCATAATTCAATACCCCTGCCGCTGGGGAAATTTTAATATCGCCATAGGGAATTAATTTACCCTTGCTCCATTTTTCGCCAAGTTTACATTGTGCTAAATACATTGATCGCGCTGGTGTTAAACTAAAAGTTAAATTATCCCAATCAAGATTTTTTGCCAATTTTTGTTTTGTAATCATTTTATTCTCCTAAAACTGAACGTGCAATGACTACTTCCTGAATTTCGGAAGTACCCTCATAAATTTGTGTGATTTTGGCATCGCGCATTAAACGCTCCACGCCATATTCCTGCATATAGCCGTAGCCGCCATGAATTTGCACACATTCGCGCGCAGCATCTACCGCAATCTGCGATGCGAATTGTTTTGCCATTGCGGCTTCTTTAGCGAATGGCTTGTGTTCATCCTTTAATTTAGCGGCCCGAAATGTTAGCAATCGTGCAGCATCTAGATTTGTCGCCATAACTGCAATTTTTGATTGAATTGCACCAAATGAAGCAATGGTTTTGCCAAACTGCTTGCGTTCCTTGGTATAAGCGACACTTTTTTCTAATGCAGCCTGAGCGATTCCGAGCGCTTGGGCAGCAATTCCTATTCGACCACCATTCAAGGTTCGCATAGCAATACGAAAACCCTGGCCCGGAGTACTTACCATATTTTCAGCCGGTACACGACAATTGTCAAAATATAACTCGCACGTTTCAGATCCACGAATTCCTAATTTATCCTCCTTCCGTCCACGCGAAAACCCTTCCATCCCATCTTCAATAATGAAACAAGAAATGCCTTTGTACCCAACGCCTTTAGTCGTTGGTATCATCAACATTACAATATCGCAGGTTAATCCATTTGTTACCCAATTCTTCGTCCCATTTAAAATATAGCTGTTGCCATCCTTTTGAGCGAAAGTAGCCATATTACTGGCATCGGACCCTGATTGTGGTTCACTCAAACTAAAAGCACCAATATATTCACCGGCGGCAAGTTTGGTAAGGTATTTTTCCCTTTGTTTATCATTTGCCCAATCCAAAAATATTTGACAAACCAATGAGTTGTTTACCGACATTATTACTCCAGCCGACGCATCAATCCGTGAGATTTCTTCCATGGCGACCACATAACTGACAGCATCCATTCCGGCACCGTTCCAATCTTCCGGTACCATCATACC
>Ga0056123_1000125_pt1 | contig 15510 bp, 11 predicted proteins | sample WorMetHEROISLAND_3_FD_71122 | JGI IMG/M metagenome (GOLD analysis project Ga0056123, IMG submission 71122) | Marine gutless worms symbiont microbial communities from Max Planck institute for Marine Microbiology, Germany - Olavius sp. 3 HERON ISLAND ...
CGTGTTGTATTTATAATATAATACCTAACACAGCATCAACTTTTTGGCAAGAGCTTTTATCACTTATGTTCAACTTTTTCAGATAATTATGCCGTTTTGACTTTTTACAGGTGCATCATCCTTAACGAACCCAACGATACATGTGTTGGGCCAGTTTGCGGGCTGTGGCGCACAAGACCACCGAGGCGCTCTTACGACAAGAGATACGGCGATAGCAGGTGCCCGACGCTGTTTTGGAAAACTTCAGGGCAACTGCCGCCATCCGCAGCGTCTTGCAGACTCGTGTACAAGTCGTAGCGCTGTAACTGGTGCGAACCTTTTTGCCGCCACCAACCGATATGTCGGGGGCTAACCGAAGACAGGAGACAAATCGACTTTCGGTCTCAAATGACGAATCATCTGTCCCCGACGCACGCATCACTCTAGCGGCAGTCTCCACACCACTTCCGTCCATCGTCGTCAAATCAGCACCGGACATTCGGTACAGCGCCTGACTTAACGGTTCCTGTCTTCGTCTGACAAACGCACTTTCCCTGCTCTTTGTTTCAGGTGGCGGCGCGCATGCGTCACCGCCAGCCGGAGGCTGTAACGATTCGAGACCTTTGCATAACACCCCTTTTGGCCCGATTTCGGCGTCCGGCTCAAAATGGTATCCTCGAAATATTCAATATATTCATCCGGTTACATTTTTCGCCTTCCTCGAACGTGAACAAAAATAGATGTCCTGCGAAGGTCTCTAAAAATTAAGGGCATGTTCCTGGATTCGACGCTTTTCGGCATGGGAATACCAACACCCCTCACCGCTGGCACATATACCCCACCCCCGGATGGGTAATGAGATATTTGGGGTCAGCCGGGTCGGTTTCGATTTTGGCCCGCAGGTGCTGGATATGCACATCAATGGTGCGGGTGTTTTCGTATAATCCCGCGTCGGGCCACAACTCGTTGATCATCTGTTCGCGAGGCACCACTTGACCGCAGTGACGCATCAGAAGCTGCAACACTGCCTGCTCTTTGGGGGTCAACTCCGCTTGAATCCCGTTGATGAAGACCTTGCGGTGTAAAAGATCAAGCCGTAATGGTCCACACGTCAAAACGGTATCCGGATCTGCGGGGGCCGGGGTGGTCGCACTTCGCAGACGAACTTTGATCCGGGCGGCCAGTTCCAGATAATCAAAGGGTTTGACCATATAATCATCGGCGCCGGTCTCCAGACCGAGTACTTTATCGGAAACGCCGTCTTTGGCTGTCAGCATGATGATTGGCATCCGGGTTTTGCTGCGAATCGCACGGCAAACCTGGAGGCCGTCCATATCGGGCAGTATCAGATCCAAAATCACCAGGTCGGGCGCTCCTGTTTCGGCTTGTTCCAGGGCCGCCGCACCGCTTTGAGCGGTGAGTACGGTATAGCCGTCTAAAACCAGGTTGCCCCGGATGACTGTTAAGATATCGGGATCGTCATCTACCACCAAGATGGTTTTGGGTTCGTTCATCATCTTTACAATGTCGTTGAAATCACCCGGACTTCAGGCAATGTAAAACAAAAGCGGCTGCCCCCTGCGGGCCGATTTTCCATCCAAATCCGGCCGCCATGGGCCAGCACCACCCCTTTGCAAATGGCCAGACCAATGCCGGAAGAGGCCCGTTGCCCGGTTTTTTTCTGATGCTTGTGTTGGGGGATCTGATAAAATTTATCAAAAATGAACGGCTGTTGCGCAACGGGGATGCCCGGACCCTGGTCCGACACGGCGACCTTGACCGCATTTTCCATTTCCGTGATGGCGATGGTGATACGGCTGTTTTGAGGCGCAAAGCGAATGGCGTTGGCCAACAAATTGGCGATTACCTGATAAATGCGATGCCCGTCGGCGGTCACCTCGGTTTGTGGCTCACCTTGCAGAGCAATGGTGATCCCCTTTTTGGCGGCCATCCCCTGATAGGCGCCGATGACGTCGGTGGCGACATCCGTTACGGAAAGCCGGCTTTTTTCAAGCTCCAGGCGGCCCGCCTCAATCTTTGCGTAATCTAGAAAGTCGATAATCGTACGAATCAAAAAGGCGCTGTTTTTATGTATGATATCCAAGTACTGCGATTGAGCGCCATCTTGTTTACGCCGCAAAATGTCCACAGCACCTTTGATGGCGGTCAGCGGTGTGCGCAGCTCATGGGAGATGTCCGATAAAAACTCCGACTTGGAGGTATTGAGGGCCGCAAGGACTTTGTTGGCCTCCAGCAGCTTGATGTTGGTGGCGGAAAGGTTGGCGGTGGCCGCGGCGATGCGCTTTTCCAAATCCGAATGCTGGTTTCTTAACTGTTCGTCCAAAAAATAACAGACGTTGGCAAACTCGTGGAGTTCGTCTTTGGGCGTTTTTCCCAGGTCGGCATCGGCGGTGTTGATGAGATTACGGGTCTGCTCGCGAAGATTGCGAATGGGCTTTAAAAAAAAGCTGCCCGAAAACCATAAAATCGAAGCGACCACAGCGATGGTGAGACCGGTCATCCAGCCCAACAGCGCCCTGTTGTTTTTGTGGATGGCGGCCTGGGCGTTTTCAAAGGGGATCTGCACACTGATGCAGCCGCCCACATCCCCTTCCACAAACCCTTGATCCTGATGGCATGCGAAGCAACTTTGATTGATAAAGAGCGGAGCAGCGTAACGCAGTTGCACTTTATCGCCATGGGTCTCAATCCGGCTGACCCCTTCATGGCGTCCTTGGCGAAACCGAACGATCGCTTCGGTTTCGAAAGTGTCGGGCCGGTTGGCGAGATTCAGGCCGTCCGTGCTGGTTACATTAAAGGCGTAGAGCGATTCCTGTTCAGCATAGGCGGAGAGCCGCCGGGTCAGCATGGCCGGGGTCATTTTGGTGTATACCTGCCCCCCGGGGCCCGTTTCAAAGGGCGCCTCCAAGGCATCGTGAAGCTTATCGTCGGTTTTGCCCGCTACCATAATATAATTGTGATCGGCCACCCACTGGCGGGTCAGGGTGATCTGCTTGTGCAAAATCACGGCCTGCTTTTCCACCTGGGCAATAAGCATCTGACGTTGCTGCCGCGCCATCCAGAAATAGAGCAGCCCAAAAACCAGCACGATTGGAATAGTGGTGGCGAGCAGGAACTTTAAAAAGATTCTCTGGCGAATATACTGTAGCAATTTACTCGCGGTCACCTCATGTGAGCGTGTCAAGAAAACTCATTCTAATGTGCATGCTGCGTCACACGTCCGGTACTTTATCAAAATAGTCGCAAAGGTTCAAACCGCAGGCCTTTTAACGCCTGTGTAAAGAAATATTTACACACTTTTACCCCCCTTTTACACGGCTGTTTGATAAGAATAATTTCACCAAATATTGTTTGAAAATGGTGTTATGCAAGCATGCCAACCCCCAATAATGGACAGGCGGTATGAGAAAAACCTTTAAAGCCGGTTTATGGATTACGGTGGGTATCTTGATTGCGTTCCCCCTGTTTAGCATGTCCTACTACACCATGGTGCGCACCTCCACGCCCAATTTTTGCGCTTCCTGCCACGAGATCACACCCGCTGTGGTCGCATGGCGTGCCTCCACCCACTTCAACAACGCATCCGGCGTTGTGGTGGACTGCATGGACTGCCACTTGCCCGCTCCCCATAAGACGTTCGATTTTTTCTTCGCTAAAACCTATCATGGCCTGAAAGACATCGTCCTCCACTTCTTTGGTGACGGATACGACCGTGAAGAGGCGCGCGAATCGGCCTATGCCGCCTTCGATAATGATGTGTGCCAGAAATGCCATCGTAACTTGCTGCACATGCCCACACAGCGGGGCGCCATGTTGGCTCACCGGTCGGTTATACACGCACGGCCGGGATATGAAAAAAAATGTGTGGACTGTCATTATGACCTGGTTCATTCCAATAAGGGCCGGGTGATGTTCCGCCAGAGCAGGGAAACGCCCTATCAGGCCAAGGGGTTGCGGAAACTATAAACCTGTTAACCAACATCGGAATTTCTATTTCGCATTATTTGCCAAACTGAAAGGAGCCGGACCCATGAGGAGAACACTACTGTTTTTGACCATTGGAATACTGGCCGTCGGTCTGTCGGTCGGAGCCATGGCCAAGCAGACCAATTTCCCCACGGTCAAAGAGTACCGGATTGAGCGTAGCGTCCCGCCGGAAGCTCAAGCGTGCATTGAGTGTCACCGCCAGACTACGCCCGGGGTGTTTGCGGATTGGGCCAAGAGCCGCCATGCCAATGCCAACATCACCTGTTTGGACTGCCATCTCGTTCAGCCTGGAGACCAGGATGTGGCTCAGGATCACGAGAAGTATTACGGCCGCTCAGACCTTCCCATGGGCGAGGCCAAGTACAAAATGCAGGTGGCATCTATCGTCACGCCCAAAGACTGCTCCCGCTGCCATCCCGACGAGGCGACTCAGTACAGTAAGAGTAAGCACGCCAACACCATTGAAATCATGTGGAAGCTTGATCCCTGGTTGAACAACGGGATGAACTCGGATAACGAGCGTAAAACCGGTTGTTTCAACTGCCACGGTACGGTGATCAAGATTGATGAAAAGGGTAAAATCGATCCCGGTACCTGGCCCAATGCCGGAGTGGGACGGCTCAACCTGGACGGCAGCAAAGGCTCCTGTACCTCTTGCCACACCCGTCATCGCTTCTCGGTCGCTGAGGCGCGCATGCCCGAGGCATGCGATCAGTGTCATTTGGGGCCGGATCATCCCCAAATCGAAATTTATGAAGAGTCCAAGCACGGCACCATTTACCATGCCTACAAAGATGAGTACAATTTCGATGCCGCCGGCGGCACCTGGACAGCGGGCGTAGACTACCGCGCCCCTACTTGCGCAGCCTGTCATATGTCGGGCTCGGGTACGGAACCCACAAGTCATGATGTGACGCAACGGCTCTCCTGGGAAACCCAAGCACCCCTGACAGTACGGCCTCAGGATTTCAAACCCTTTCCCTCGGGTACCAATTGGGAAGACGAACGCAATAAGATGAAAAATATCTGCCGAGCCTGCCATGGCGACTCCTGGATCAATGACTTCTACGACGGCTTTGACAAGGCTGTAGAAGAGTATAACGAAGTCTATTTTAAACCGGCCAAAGCCAAGCTCACCGAACTCTATGAGAAGGGCCTGCTTGACAAAACCAAGTTTTTCGACGAGCGCCTCGAGGTCGAATACTACGAGCTGTGGCATCACGAAGGCCGCAGGGCTCGTATGGGCGCCATGATGATGGCGCCGGATTATGCCTGGTGGCACGGCTTTTACGAATGCAAGCTGCGTTTTGCCAACTACATGGAAGAGGCCAACCACCTGATCGAAACCGGCGAGAAGGCCTATGTGGCGGAAGATTTTCCCAATGCCACGGGTGACACCACCAAGCCGCCGCTGATCTTTCCGGAAGGGTAAATTTCAGCTGGACATTTTTAACGACCCGCAAACCCCGCCGTCTAACGGCGGGGTTTTATTGTCCCATTCGAGGAATGGGACAATAATTCCAAAGATAAAATCAACTTTTCACCAAAAAAATTATCAATCCGTGTGGCACGAAATTATCATTTGGCTTGGCATCTTACAATGAGTTGAAAAAACAGGATTTGGTTACCCATGCGGGTACCCGCAACAAAAAACGGGTTACCGTCAAAACGATATCCCGTTGACTATACCCGTTGATTATATTTGGTGGGCCGTGAAGGAATCGAACCTTCAACCTTCTGATTAAGAGTCAGCTGCTCTGCCTGGTTGAGCTAACGGCCCGCCGGAAGGCAAGCGTTGGGCTTGTACCAAGCCTGCGGAATGTTGTCAAATAATTTCCGGCGCCCAAAAGCCTTGACTTTATTGCCCCATTCGGGGAATGGGAGAAATACCACCGCCTTTAGGCGGTTGAGAATTCACTTACCTCCGCCACGGCGGCTTTTCCCGTTGCCACGGTTTTTCTTTGCGGCGGCGTTGATCTTTGGATCTTCCCGGTGACTCCCCAAATGGATCATCCGGATTACCCGCCCGGGCTTTTGGCTTTACCGTAAAACTGCCCGGGGTCTGGGGCCGAGTTTTCGGCCTGGTCTTTTTCCTTTGCGGCTCTTCCTTTGGTAGGGGCGGCCCGCTGACAGCCTTGGCCGGAAGGTAGGCGGTAAGGTAAAGCAATTCACCATATTGTTTAAATAGAGCGCCCTGCTCTTGGGAAGCGGCCGTGTGGATTGTCACCAAGACCGGCTCCGGATCAATCCTGCGGCCCCGGCGCAGGGCCATCGCCTGATCGATAGTTGCCACAATCGGTGGTTTTGCCGGATCGTCCGCCCTCAAACCGTGGGCAGCTACCACCGGCCAGGCGCGTCTGCGGACACAGGTATAGAGCAGCTTGGGTAATTTTATTTTTACTTGAGGAACCGGCAGGTGCGTTGTGTCCGTTGCGCGGACGCGATTGTTGGCCAGCTCCAAGGGGACTTCGGGCAATATCCGGAACAGGGCCTCCAGGTCCTTTTTGCGGACATGCCGCCATTCCGCGTCTTCCCCCAACGCCTGCAACAGTGACTTAATCGTAATAAATCCGTCGAAATCGGTCACCAGCCCGAATTCATCGGGCCGCCGACCCAGTACATAGGTTAAAAATTTCGCAAGCTGCTTTGCTTTTTGTTGCGGTTTCATTATGAAACAATAGATGGTTGAATTTCTAAACGGACCATTTACTACCACAATTTGGGCCAGAATGGGCAACAATTCAACACCTTCGCCAAATCATTCTTCCCACGGAGAAACGCACCCTGCATATTGACCCATTCCACCAGCTTTGATAGCTAAACCGGATGATATGATAAGGTTTTTCCTTAAGGGTGCACAGTATGCAGATTAATCAATCCCGTAAACTTTTCCAACAGGCGCAAACTCTTATTCCCGGCGGTGTCAACAGCCCTGTCCGGGCCTGTCGATCAGTGGGAACCGACCCCCTGTTTATCGACCGGGCCAAAGGTTGTATGGTGTACGACAGCGACGGCAACGAATTTATCGATTATGTGGGTTCCTGGGGACCCATGATTTTAGGACATGCCCATCCGGCTGTGGAAAGCGCCGTCAATGCGGCGTTAAAAAATGGCGCCAGCTTTGGCGCCCCCACAGCGATGGAGATCGAATTGGCGCAACTGATCCAGGAGGCGATGCCCTGTGTGGAAATGGTGCGGATGGTCAATTCGGGTACCGAAGCCGCCATGAGCGCTATCCGCCTGGCGCGCGGTGTCACAGAGCGAGATGTAATGATCAAATTTGACGGCTGTTACCACGGCCACGCCGACTCCCTATTGGTGGCCGCCGGCTCGGGGGTTGCCACCTTGGCAATCGCCGGCAGCCCGGGTGTACCCCAAGCCTTTGTGGATCTGACCCTCTCTTTACCGTTTAACGATGTCGAAACATTTACAAAAACCATGGTCGCAAAGGGTGATCAGGTGGCCTGCGTGATTGTGGAGCCGGTGCCCGGCAACATGGGGCTGGTCTTGCCTTCCCGGGAATATCTGGACGCCTTGCGTCAAGAAACGGAAAAATACGGCGCTGTCCTGATTTTTGATGAGGTGATGAGCGGCTTTCGGGTCGCCCACGGCGGCGCTACGGCCCGTTACGGGATTACCCCCGATTTGGTTACTTTGGGGAAAGTGATTGGCGGCGGCATGCCCGTAGGCGCTTACGGCGGTAAAAAGGCCATAATGGAAAAGATCGCACCCACCGGGCCCGTCTACCAGGCGGGAACGCTTTCGGGCAATCCCCTGGCCATGGCTGCAGGGATTGCCACTTTATCCGAAATTCGCAAACCAGGCGTCTACGAAGATGTAAGCGCCAAGGCCGACCGGTTGAAAGAAGGACTCAACCAGGCGGCCGCCGAAGCGGGTGTTACCGCCAGAGCCTGCGCCGTCGGATCGATGTTCGGGTTCTTTTTCACTGATCAGCCGGTTGCCAATTTTGAAGACGCCAAACGTTCCGACTTGGGGCTCTTTAACCGTTACTTTTCCAGGATGCGCGAAAGCGGGATTTATTTGGCGCCGTCACAATTTGAAGCCGGTTTTGTTTCCACAGCGCATACCAACGATCATATCAACGCCACCGTTGCCGCTGCCGGCAAGGTTCTGGCGGAAATTGCCAGGGGACGACCCGGTCGTCCCTTTGGCGGCCCGGTCGAAAGGAGAGAGCCTCGTGGAGCAACCGATTGATCCAGAAATAGAAAAGGGAAAAAGAGAAAAAACCGTTTCGCGGCTTTGACCGCAGGCGCCATCCTTGTGGTGGGCCTTCTGCTCAGCTTTTACGCCTTCCTTGAACATGAACAAAAATAGATGTCCTGCAAAGGTCTCAATACGTGCCTGAAGTTTCAGCAGCAACGTTCATTCGGGTAACGACAACTTGTACCCTTTTTCTTGTTTTACCCTCTGTTTTTGCAAAACAGAGGATAAAACAGCCCAAGGTGAGGATGTAAGAGGGGTAAAAACCTGTTCTTGCAAATCTGCAAAAAACTTTACATATCGCTGATATAATCGGTCAGCCCGGGTAAAAAGCCCAGTATATTGGTCACAATACCCACATCGGCCACCTGAAAGATCGGCGCCTTGGCGTTTTTGTTGATGGCCACAATAAACGGATTTCCCTTGATTCCGCCCATATGTTGAAACGAGCCGCTGATACCGCAGGCCAAATAGACCTTGGGGCTGACCGTCTGACCGGAGGTGCCCACCTGTCGTGATTTTTCCAGCCACTTGGCATCCACAATGGGCCGGGAACAAGAGACCGCCGCACCCATGGCGTCGGCCAGATCCCGGGCAATTTCAAGATTATCCTCGTCTTCAATCCCTCGGCCCACCGACACCAGCACATCTTCCCTGGTAATGTCCACATCGCCCATTTCCGCTTCCACCACTTCCAAAAAACGGCGGCGGGCCGTGAGATCCCCCACTTCGCCGGATTTATCTTCGATGGCGCCGGAAACCTCGTCTTCCGCGGGTTTAAATACACCCGGCCGGACAGTAATCACCGCACCGTTTTGGACATCCACGCTCATGTGACAACTCACCTGCCCACCAAACTCCTGGCGAACAACAGTCAACTGATCGGCGGCGCCTGCCTCTATTCCCACCACATCCGACACAAAAGCGGAATCAAGCTTAACGGCCAGACCGGGGCCCAAATCCATTCCAAAGGTGTCGTGGCTAAACAGGACGGTCGCACTGTCCGGCAGCAGCGTTACCAGGGCAGGACGAATCACTTCGGCGTTGGGATAGGCAAAAACCTCCCGGTCCAACAGCCAGACCGTTTTGTAAATCTTGGCCGCTTGATCCGCGGCCGCTTTTAGATCAGCGCCACTGCCGGTTACAACCGCCGTCACTTCCGCTGCCGGGTCTATAGTGGCTGCCGCACGGGCCAGTTCTCCAGCGGTATCATCAAGGGTTCCCTGCCGATGGGTAATATATGTAAAAATCGGGTTGGCCATTATTTTAATCCCCCCTTGGCTTTGAGCATTTCCACCAACCTTTCAATAATCTCATCGGTGCTGCCTTCCAGCATCTCGGCGCCTTCGCCCAATTCCGGCACAAAGTAATCGACATGCTTGACCTTGGCTCCCGCCGCACCCACCCGCGCCGCATCCACACCCAGATCAGACGCCCCATGTACGGGAATATCCACTGATGCCACCTTGCGAATCCCCCGGATCCCCACATAGCGCGGTTCGTTAATGCCGGTCTGGATGGAGAGGACGCAGGGCAGATCAATCTCGCTCATTTCACTGTTGCCGCCTTCAATTTCACGGCCGATGATCAAAGTGGCATCACTTTTCTTTTCAATGGAATTGACCAGGGAGGCATAGGGGATATCCAGCATGGCCGCCAACATACCGCCCACTTCGCCGGCCCCCCCCTGGGATTGCGCACCGGTGAGAATCAGGTCGTAAGAGCCTTTTTCCACAGCCATTTTTAAAATCGCGGCGACGCCTCTTCCATCGGAACCTTCAAACGCGTCGTCAGACAACAGCAGCCCGTTATCGGCGCCCATGGCCATTTCACGACGCAGGACCTCTTCGTCATCTCCGCCTCCCACCGTGACCACGGTGATCTTCCCGCCATGGACGTCCCGCAACTGAATGGCCTCTTCCACGGCGTAGTTGTCCCATTCATTGACCGAATAGACCAGATCATTCCGTTCAATATCGGTTCCATCGGCATTGACTTCAATCTCATTTTCAGCCGTGTCCGGCACCCGGGTGACACACACCAGGATGTTCATATACGCCTCCTTTTCAATAAACTGTCCTTTGTAAACGTCACAACGACAAGCTGTTTACCGGCGACATCAACAGGTGATCATCTGCATCGCTACCAATTCGCTTAAATCAATCACCTCCATTTCACCTTCCAGGCCGGCCACTTTGATGGCATCTTCAATATTCACCAGACAAAACGGGCAGGTTGTGACCATGACATTGGCGCCTGCTTTTTTGGCCATACGCACCCGCAAGACCCCCATGCGCTCTTCTTCCACCGGTTCGTAAAAGAGCATCAAACCGCCGCCGCCGCAACAGAAAGAGCGGTCCCGACTGCGTTTCATCTCAACCCGATTGAGGCCGGGAATGGCATCCAATACGTTCCGGGGCGCTTCGTACACCTGGTTATGGCGGCCCAGGTAACAGGGGTCGTGAAACGAGTAAACTTTCGTTTCATCCTCTACAGGATGAAACCGCAAGCGGCAATCTTCCACCCCCTCTGCCATTGCTTGGCTGATGTGTTTGGTGGACGGAATATTGTCATAATCCTTTTCCAGGGCATTGAACGCGTGGGGATCGGCGGTAACAATGGCGCTGACACCACTCCGGCGGATAGCGTCGCTATTCTCCTCTTTAAGCGTTTGGAACAGCATCTCTTCGCCAAACCGCCGCGCCTCGTGACCGCTGTCCTTTTCAAGGGGGCCCAGCACACCAAAATCGACGTTCATGGCATCCAGGACACGCGCCGTGGCCCGGGCGACCTGTTGCATACGATCGTCAAAGGAGGTGATGGAATCGACAAAGTAGAGGGTCTTGGCGGTAGCGCCTTTGTCCAGCACCTTGACAGACACCTCTTGGGAAAACTCCTTATCCTTGGTCCAGGCAGCCCGTTTGCGTTCCATTTTCCCCCACGGATTGCCCCTCTTTTCAAGGGAGCGCAGCGGCTTTTGCAACGATTGGGGGACAGCGCCTTCGTCAACCATACCGCGCCGCAAATCGACGATCTTGTCGATATATTCGATGAAAACCGGACACTCCTGCTCACATGCGCCGCAGGTGGTGCATGACCAGATTTCATCCTCGCTGTAAATGGAACCGATCAGCGCTTCACTACCGGGACTGATATCGCCCCGAATGGGATAATGGGCAAAGGCAAAATCCCTGGCTTTAATGGAAATAAAGCGTGGTGACAACGGCCGGCCCGCCGTATTGGCCGGGCAATTGTCCGAACAGCGACCGCAGTCGACACAGGTGTAAAAATCAAAAATATGTTTCCAGGTGAAGTCCTCAAACTTTTTGACCCCGAAGGAATCAAGATCGTCCAGTTGTTCATCGCTGAAGCCCCAACGGACCGGTTTGACCCTACCGCGACTGAGTTTCATCATGAAAACGTTAGGAAACGATGTAATGACATGAAAATGTTTGCCCATGGGCAAAAAGCAGAGAAAGGAGAAGAAGATCAGCTCATGTAAAAAATAGCTCCCCATATGTAACGCCTGGAGGATACCCGGCGGTTGACTGCTCAATAGCCCGGCCACGGCCCACCGGCCGGTTCCGGGAACCAAGCCCTCGGGGGTGAGTTCGACCTGATGAGTGGCCGCATCGAGACTGCCTTCAAAGAACATATCGGCCACCAAAAGACCCATGATCAGACCCAATACCAACACCGCCTCCCGGGTGTGGTCTTTGACACCGGTTTGAGGCGGGACTGTATATCGCTCCGGCTTAAAAATGCCCCTCCGGATCATGGCTACACAGACGGCAAGAAATACCAGCGTGGAGGCAATATCTTTCAGAATACTATAGAGGCGCCCACCCCAGCCGTTGAGTCCCGGCAGGGTAAAGGTGTCGCTGATCCCGATAAATACGAGGGTTATTGAACGTAGTGATAAAATCATAAAACCGGAAAAGAGAACAATATGCAACAGCCCGGCCAAAAGATAGCGCGGATGCCGATACTGCCCGAGAGCGTACTTTATCATCAACCTGAACCGTTTCAGCGGCTGATTGAACCGGAAATCCTTTTCCGCGCGAACCAATGGCGCTGAGCGCTTTACCAAAATACAAATAAAAGCGGTAATCCCGACCACGGGAATAATCCACGCAAAAAGCGCCGCAGGAAGAAAACCAAGCTTCGCGGCGGCGGGGGAGGTCAGTACAGGCGTCATTTTTGGCCTTTCCTTTTCAACCGGTGTGTTATATATTCCAGGTATGCCTATTTTATCTGAAACATTAAAAATGAATGCTCATTCATTTTTTTCTCCAACCTCTACCCGCTCGATTTTCACACGATATTTCCTGGCAATGAAACTCCCGGCATTAAGGAGGGGTGTATGACAGCAGAGAATCCGTATCAAAAAAAACCGTGGCTGGCAAGTTATCAGAATGGTGTTCCCGAAAAAATCACCTACCAACAAATCTGCCTTCCCGAAATTCTGGAAAAAACCGCTGAACAATTTCCCAATCAAACCGCGTTGATATTTCAAGGATATAAAGTATCGTTTGCCCGGCTAAAGGAGATGGTCAACCGTTTTGCCACCACCCTTTCCGCAATGGGCATTCAAAAGGGCGACGCGGTTGCCATTATTCTGCCCAATGTTATCCCGTGTGTGGTGGCCTATTACGCAATTTTACGCCTCGGCGGAATCGCCGTGATGAACAATCCGCTCTACACCGATCATGAATTAAAGCACCAACTAAACGATTCCGGGGCCAAAGTATTGGTCACCCTGGACCTATTGGCTCCGCGCATGTGTGCTGTAAGACCCGAAACCGGGGTGCGGGAAATCGTCTACTGCAGTATCGGCGATTATCTCCCATTCCCTAAAAACATACTCTTTCCGCTAGCGGCCAAAAAGAAAGGACTGGCGGCGACGGTCCCGCCCGCTGAAAATCTTTTTCAATTCAAGCCGCTGTTGGCTCAAACGGAGAACAACCCACCGGAAGTGAATCTTGATTTTGAAGATATTGCCCAATACCAGTATACGGGTGGCACGACGGGTATCTCCAAAGGCGCCGTCTTAACCCATCGCAATTTAAGCTCGAATGTACAGCAAGCCGTTGCCTGGTTCCCCGATCTGGAATCAGGGGCCGAGGTGATGTTGGGAGCCCTGCCCTTTTTCCATGTATTCGGGCTCACCGCCTCCATGAACCTTTCCATTGCCAAGGGATGGACCAATGTATTGGTGCCCAAACCTCAACCGGACCCGCTGATGGCGGCCATCACAAAATTTAAACCAACCTTTGCGCCGCTGGTCCCCACCATGTTCATCGGTCTGCTGGCTCATCCCAAACTCAGTACAACGGATATCTCTTTTATGAAAGGCAGCTTTTCCGGCAGCGCACCATTGCCGCTCGAAGTGATTCGGGAGTTTGAAGAAAAAACCGGCGCGGTGGTTGTTGAGGCCTATGGTTTAACCGAGACGTCACCTGGCGCCATCATCAACCCTTTTGTGGAAGGAAAGGGAAAGGTGGGTAGTATCGGTGTTCCCATTTCCGACACCGAGGTCTGCATTGTCGATCTGACCGACGGGAAAACAGTCATGCCTGTTGGGGAAGCCGGAGAACTATTCATCCGTGGGCCGCAAGTCATGCAAGGCTACCACAATAAACCGGATGAAACCGCCGCGGCGATTGACCCGGAAGGATGGTTCCATACCGGCGATATCGCCACCATGGATGAAGATGGTTATTTTTATATTGTCGATCGCAAGAAAGATATGATTCTATCCGGCGGCTATAATGTCTATCCCAGGGATGTGGAGGAGGTCTTTTTCCAGCACCCCAAGGTCATGGAGGCTGCCGTCATTGGTATCCCCCACCCCAAACGCGGTGAAGCGGTCAAAGTCTTTGTGGTGACTCAGCCGGGGGAATCGGTTGCGGAAGACGAGCTGATGGCCCATTGTGAGGGCCGGCTGGCTAAATATAAATGGCCGGTGGAAATCGAATTTCTGGAAGAGCTCCCCAAATCCAATGTGGGCAAAGTATTGAAGAAAGAGTTGCGGAGGTAATTGCTTTTAAAAGGAGCGAGTATGCGCACCCGATTGACAGTGTTGATAGTATTACTATTCCTGACGGGCTGTACCCAGGAGGCACAGAATAAAATCGGACGATCCATTCAGAACTGGACCGGCACCGACGGCGTTCTGGATATTTACGCGGGAGAAAAGCTGGTGAATCGCTTTATCAAAATTGATAAGCTCTCCACCGCTTACGGGACATCGGATAACAAACCAAGGCCCTACCGGTTTGGTTATGGCTTTGGCGATCTGAACTTCAACTTTACGGTCGATAACGGCGAAAAAAAAGTCTACTTTGAATTCAGCGATTATTCAACGAGCTATGTCTTTTATCAAAGCCCTTGAGCTTTGCCATGGACAATCAGGCGATGATAGGATCGCTTTTTAGTTCATTGTAATCAACATTGCGAAAGGATCTCTTCCAACAATCCCGGCGATTCATCGTTTTATGTGGAAAAATAAAGCCTGATAAAAGTAGGGCGGCAACCCTTTGCCGCCAGACAAAGCGTCAGCGCTTGCAGGTTGCAAACCCCGCCTGTCGGCATGGGGATGCCGACCTACGAAAAGCTGAGACACCTGGTAGGGCGGTAACCCTTTGCCGCCGATGAGGATGGTAAAAGGCCTGGGAATCCATGCCGTATTGTCGGCATGGGGATGCCGACCTACGAAAAGCTGAGACATCTGGTAGGGCGGTAACCCTTTGCCGCCGATGAGGGTGGTAAAAGGCCTGGGAATCCATGCCGTATTGTCAGCATAGGGATGCCGACCTATGCTGCGGTACGAGTGAAACAGTCGGCACTTTATGTCAAATCCACACAAAACGTCGAGGAACCACAATTCCTTTACGGCTTACTTTTTTATAAAAACTGACGCTTTAAGGGAACAATTATGGTGAAAAAGAGCCTGGTCAAATCGACATCACAAAAGAAAAGCGACGCCAAAAAGAAGACTCCTTCGAAAAAGGCGGCCCCGAAAAAGAGTGCCGTAAAAAAGCAGCGCCCAAACCGATTGCTGAAAAGAAAACAACGGCTGCCGCGAACGCCGAGCATGAGGGGCTTTTGTGGAGCATAGCGCAACAAAAGTCCCACTCGATGCTCATGTTAGCTTTTTCTTTGTCCATGACAAGTATGTAACCCAAAATCCGCGATTGATTTTTTGCAAACCCGTCCATGGGCCCATGTTGGCCCAAAAAACAGCGCGAATCGCTATAAAATCATCCCGGCATGATGATTATGGAACAGCGACGACGCGAT
>Ga0056123_1000127_pt1 | contig 15341 bp, 11 predicted proteins | sample WorMetHEROISLAND_3_FD_71122 | JGI IMG/M metagenome (GOLD analysis project Ga0056123, IMG submission 71122) | Marine gutless worms symbiont microbial communities from Max Planck institute for Marine Microbiology, Germany - Olavius sp. 3 HERON ISLAND ...
AAGTCGGCCTGCCGAGCCCACGACGCGGCGAGGCGCTTCGCGTCGGCGGGGTCGGCGCCGCAGCCGACGAGGCGACCTTCGATCAGGCGGCGACTTGCCTCCACAGCTTCGGGGAGGAGGTCGAAAGCTCGAATCGCGTGTTGGGCCTCGAGAAGGTCGCGATCGAATCTCTCGCATGAGGCGATGAGGCGATCAACGATCGGTCCGAGGAATGCCCCGGCCCCGCACGCCGGCTCGACGACCTGCAAACGAGCGAGGTCGCGGTCGGCCGTGTAGCCGCAGAGATCGAGGATGAGGTCGACGACCCAGCGGCGTGTGAACACCTCCCCGTTCTCGGCGGGACGCCCGACCGGAGAGTCGGCGCCCCCGAGGCCCAGAGTCGTCTGTGCCGCACCCGGAGCGCTCATATGGTCGATGATAGAACACACGTTCGACGGATGTCAAGGGTCATGTTGACCGGGGAGCGGCCACTTGGCGGCGCGAAGCGCGAACAACCGCGGCCCGTGGGCCTAACTCAGCCGGAGATGTGATCTCGCCAGGAGTGCTTGGGTTCGTAGCCGAGCCGTTCCCTCGCCTTGTCGATGGCCAGAAGGGTGGTGTGTCCTGCAACCGGGCCGGTGACGGGGACGTCGGGGTAGACATCGGCGAGCAGCCTCTCGTTTGTCTGCGTCATGCAGGTGTCCGCCGCCGCGATCAGAAACACCTCGGCGCCGGAGATCTCGCCGACGAGCGCGAGCCGGGCCGCCTGAGCCACATCCCGGGAGTCCACATAACTCCAGAGATTCCAGGCCCGCAGCGTCGGGTCGTCCCAGAACGTCGGGAACCTCGGGTAATCGTCCGGCTCCATGATGTTGGAGATCCGCAGCGACGTGAACGACCTGCCCGACCATCTGGAGAACTGGGCCGCCATCTCCTCGCCGACAAGTTTGGAGAGCGCGTAGTGAGACTCGGGCAGCTTCGGGTGGTCTTCGTCGATCGGCGCATATCGGGGCCTCTCGCGGTCGAAGGGCAGGCCGATCAGCGTCTCGGACGACGCCCACACGACCCTCCTGAGATTGAGCTGCACCGCGGCGGTGAACACGTTGTAGGTCGAGATCGTGTTGATTCGGAAGGTCTCGGCGGGCGTCAGGATGTTCGGTGCCGGGATTGCGGCCAGGTGGACCACGGCGTCGAACCCGGACAGCGCCTCGATGGTCGGGCCGAGTCCGGTCAGGTCGGCGAGAAGCGTCGGCTCGTCGGGATGAGCAGACGCGGCGATGTCGATGTCGACAGCCTCGAGACCTTGAGTCCTCAGATCCTCGAGGACGGCTCGCCCGGCCTTCCCCGAGCCTCCCGTGACCGCAACTCGCTCCACTCTCATGAGGCGTCTCCTCCGTCCGCCGGCCGCCTTCAACCGATGAGCGGCTGCAACAGGGGCACAGCGCGCGACGCTTGCCCTGGCTCGGCTCTCTCCGGCGGGTTGACCGGCGAGGGTAGCGTCGGCCCGTCCCGCTGTCCTTGTGACGCCCCTCTTCCCGGAGGGATTGGGGGCCGTCGTCGACCGTCGGCGCCGCGTCACCGGGCCTCGGCGCCGTCCCGTCGTCGGGTGGGCGGCTTGATCCCGAACAGCGCCCGGGTGAGACGGGTGCGTTTGACGACTTCGAACACCAGCCAGCACCCGGCGAACACGAAAACCGTCACCAGCACAAGCTCGACAGGCCACCAGAGACTCCATGTGCGGACTACGGCGAGCCCGGCGAACACCAACGACAAGTGGGTCACATAGAAGGGATAGACCGACTGATTCAGGTAGGGGAGCCGCCGGTGCGGTCGCGCCAGGAGCTTCGCGCCCCAAGAGAAGATGACGGCGCACCACGCCCATGAGCCGAGCGCGTGGGCGATGGACGCTGTGAATGTGATCGGGTTCCAGAAGACGTCCCCTTCGGGGACCCAGCCGCCGTAGAGCACCAGGTCGCCGTATCCCGGCTCAATCGAGTCGGCGACTGCTCGGAGCAGGAACAGGGTAGCCGAGGCGGCCGTCGCCAGCCCGAGGGCGCGGAACCGAGCCGCCGCTAGCGTCTCCCAGTAGGCGTCGCCCGCCTGCATCAACAGGTACCCGGCGCCGAAGAACACGAAGTACCAGAAGAGCTCGAAGCCCTGGCCGGTGAACCCGAACCAAAACGGCTTGATGAGCAGCTCGACCGCGACGAGCGGCAACGGCGCCAGCAGCAGCAGGCCCCACCCGCCCCAACGGCGGACCGTCGCTCGGACCGTCCGCATCACGGCCCCCTCCGGCCGGTTCCGGGCGTGCAGGAGCAGCGGAGCGGCGATCAGCGAGTAGATGAACAGGTTGATGATGAACCAGAGGTGGTAGGCCCCGGTCGGCAACCAGAGGGAGGGGGCCTTCTCGAGCCAGCCGAGCTCGGCGATCCAGCTCCGGGCATGCTCCGTGAAGGAAGCGTCGGCGTGCGCCTGGAGCGTGATCCACGGGATGGGGAGATTGACGATCATCATGCCGAACACGAGAGGGATCACGAGGCGGCGGAAGCGCTCCCAGACGAACTGCCCGCCCGTTCTCCGGCGCAGGGCGAAGCTCGTTCCCATGCCCGAGATCATGAAGAGGACCGGCAGGCGCCACTGGTGAGTGAACTCGAGGGCGAATTCGAGGCCCGGCCCGGCCGTTGCCTCGTTCTGCAGGTCGTACAGGCCCCAATCCACGAAGCCGATCGCAACGTGGAAGGCGATCAGCAGCCAGAAGGCCAGAACCCTGATCCAGTCCAGGTCATGTCTGCGGACCCGCTCGGCGGGCGAGGACGGCGCGGTGTTGGTGCTCATTCGGTTCGCGCGCTGAGAGTTTGGCCGCGGCCGAGCGCCTCCGCCATTCCGAGCCCGGGCAAGAACCACATCCGTGACTGAGCGGAGCGTGCGGACGGCGAGGCTGGGCCTAGGACGTCCATGAGTAGACCCACGACCATGAACCGGAGCGAGTTCGGCGCAAGCTTGGCCAAGGAGCTGTTGGATCTGCATTACCGCGCGTTTGGGGAGTTCAGGTCGTACGCCGAGAAGACAGGGCACACGGTCCCGTCGGACACCAAGTCCACATCGGAGATTCTCGTCAGTCTCCTCACGGGGATTCCCGGGCTAGTCAGGCGGAAAGGGCCAGACCTGGAGGACGGCTCCGAGGTCAAGGCGGCGAACGCCTGGAGCGCGATCGACAAGCCGAGGTTCAACGGGTGCGCGCCGTCCGGGAGAGTCTCTGAGACGGCAAGGAGGCCGGATGATCTCTCGGCATTTGACGACGTCCCCCACCTCTTCCTGGTGCTGTGGGACGAGCGGCCGCCTCGGGGAGTCCCCAGATGCCGTGTCTGGGCGGTGAGCCCACGCAGGGATGAGGCTTTCCGGGAGGTGGTCGGCGGTTGGTACGAGCTTCGGAGAGTCGGGAAGGTCAGCCGGAATTTCCAGCTTCACCCGCCGATCAACGACGACTCAAATGTGATTCGCAGCAGCTTCGGGAATCTTGAGTATCCGCTGTTGTTCAGCGCCGAGATGCGATCAGGGGGATTCGAAGTGATCCGATATGAGCCCTCGAGCTCGCGTCCGGGGAGTGCGCCGCCCCTTGAGCCGCGATCATGCGCCCGCTCGACTGGCGTAGATCGCGCTCAACTCCTCACGACTCTGAGCGATCCGGTGCAGCGCCTCCCGCGTCGCCTCGCCTGCTGATGCGACCCAGGCGGATGTGAAAGACGGGATCACGAGATCGAGGATGTCGTCGGGCTGAACGCGCCTTCGGGAGCTGGAGGTCCCGCGCCCCAAGGGAGCGGCTTGGGCGCGAACCGACTCGTGCTGCAGGAGGGCGAGAGCGGCGTGCGGGTCGATCATGCTTCGGAAGACCCCGAACTCGGCTGAGCACTGCACACAAGGCTTGTCATCCGGTATCACCGCAGCGCGGAATTTCGCGGGGTTCAGGAGAGAGACGATCACATCGCCGCCTTCCGCGAGTTGCCCCGGCGTGGACGGCCGATAGCCATCGGCCTCCTCCCAGTCGATGCCGCCCAGCTCATCGATGTGGAGGACGCTGACGAACGGGAGGCCGTCGGCGACGGGGGTCCGCCGTCTCCCTTTGTGCTCAAGGATGCCGCGCAATGCCCTTCCGCCTGTGTCAAGCAGGTTCCTGCGCGCTGACGTCGCCTCGGCGCTGATCGACGACGCGTCAAGGGAGACAAGGTCGCTCAGCGCCGGGCGGAACAGGTTGCCGGTCGGGGCGGCGGCGGCTGAGATGGCTGTGCGCCGAATCGCGTCGACAACGCCAGGCAGATCGTCGCCGCTGGGGTCGGTCGCGACGGATCCCCGGCGCATGAGATACCCGACGTGGTCGGCTCGTGCGAGGAAGACGCACCTCTCCGGGGCCGGTTGCGCTCGTCGCAGAAAGATCACACTGGTCTTCGCGGTCGTCCCGGCGGGGGCGAACGTCGCTGGCGGCAGGCTGACGACACCCTCGAGACGGATGCCCGACCGGATCGAGCCCGGGCCCAACACGAGGTCTCTCATGGCAGGTCCGTCGAGCACTCCGTCGGGGAGGATTATCCCGGCGACGCCGCCGGGCGCCAGGAGCTTGACGCACTTGGCTACGAAAGCCAGCGACGGGTCGATTCGCCCGGCGCCGGCAAGTGCGGGGAAGACGGTCGACGTGTGAGCGATGCCCTCCCGGTCGTCGTACTTGCCGTCGCCGAAGGGCGGGTTGGTGAGGATGAGCGAGAAGCGGCTGTCGAGTCTCGCCACCCACTCGTCGGTGATTGAGTCCTGAACCGCAAGCACCTCGTGTGCGTCGAGCCCGGCCGCCATAAGGTTGACTCGCGTTGTGGCGACCGCCGATGTGGATTGGTCGGCCCCGAAGAGCAAGCCGGAGAGGTCTTCATCGGAGGCGGCGATGGGGGCGCGGCGAAGCCGGTGCGCCAGCGCGATCAGGAAACGCCCGCTGCCGCAACATGGGTCGCCCATGAGGCCGACGGGGCCCCCCGGCGCGGCCTCCGCCTCGACCAAGGAGAGCCCGATGGCGACCATCGCATCGACGACGGAGGCCGGGGTCAGGTATGTGCCCAGACCGTCGGCGTTCTCGTATCGCCCGCGCAGGAAGACGTCGAATGCCGCGCCGATCGGGTCGTAGCCGGCGGAGCGCCCGTGGTCGATGCTTGCCAGCATGTCAATCGCCTCGGCGAGCACGTCGGGTCGCGAAACCCGCAACGGCTCATCGACGGGCCAGACGCTCTGGCGGCCGCCGTCGGGGAGTCGGGCGGCGAGATGCGACGACGAGACGGCGCTTGTGAATGCCGCCTTGGCGGCGGCGATCGCCTCGCCGGAGCCGGATGAGGCGGTCTCCATCGCCTCTCCGATCGCGCCGTAGCCGGGCGTCTCGATCTCCGGGCGCCGTGCTGCGGCGATCCTGAGGAAGAGCAGTTTCGAGAGCTCCTCAACGGCGGCGTTGGCTGGGCGAATCCCTCCTCGCGTGTACAGCAGGTCGTGCAGAGAGTCGAGGCGCCGGCTGAGGCGGAGCGCCTCGTCTTGGGGTTCGAGAGTCGGTTGGCTAGTCATGTTGCGTCATCGGCCTCCCCGTGCGGCTGCCGGAAGGACTCGACAAAGGCCACGACGTGCGTGATACGATTTGGGCTGTGACCCTCCCGGCAGTCTACTCATCGAGAGCTCTCAGCGCTGCGTGTGGCGTCGCGGCCCGGCGGCTCGACTTCCAGGCTCCGGTGGAGCTCCGACGCGGCGAGGCTTCTGCCGGGGCCGGGTCGGATCGACGGATCCGCAAGACTCTTGAGACGATACGATCGGGTTTCGGGCCGGTCTCGGAGTCCGGCGGGTGAGGCGAGAGTGGACTCTGCGGCCCTACAGGACCTCCAGGCTCATCTCGACTCTCTCCGCTCCGAGCATTTAGAGGCCCTCGCCGCCTTCACCCTGACGAAAGGCGCCGGGTTCGCGCGCACACTTGACGATCAGAAGCGTGAGAGATTATGCGAAGCCTCAACCGCGTCTGCCGTCATCTCGATCTGCCATGCAGAGGGCTGGGACCGGTGGTTGGAGGTTCTCACGCCGGAGGGCGAAGAGGCGCCCGAAGAGTGGGCGAGCGAGAAGCTGGAATCGCGGCTGCTGCGAGGGGAGGCTTGGCGCTCGGAGTCTCTCGCATCGACGTCGGGTGGCGCTGGGAGGAACCCTTACCACACAGCCCGGGCAACTGAGGCAGCCATGGCCGTCGGACCTTCAATGGAGCTGTGTGTGCTTGATCGCCTCAGTGTGGCCGCACGCTACCTGAGAAACGAGCTGGGCCGAAAGGCGGAAGGCGACAGGAGCCAACCTCGAAACGAGCCGGGATCGATCTCAATCCAGTTCGCGCCTTCGGCGCATCCGACACACCTCGCTGTGCGTGCGTTGCGTCGCATCGACGAAGTGGTGGACGGCGGGCACACGAAGGCAATCGAGGCCATGTGTCGAGACTGGGCCTGGCGCCGCATGGTGCGCCAGGTGGCGCTTGCCGCGGCCGAGAGCCGGACCGCAGATCCATATGAAATGGCCTACGCGGCGATGATCGTGGCGTCATTCGGGTTGTCCGAGCTGGCCCGCAGCGATGCTCAGCTGGTCTCGGCGGCGATTGACGGCGTCTTCGCCTTCCAGACCGACGATGGGCTTTGGCCGAGGAGCAGCCCATTGCTCGCTCACATATATGTGGGCACGGAATACTCATACGAGTACGAGATGTTGAGCCGGATGCTCCAGGAGCCGGAGCTCGAGGAGCACCTCCTGCGCCACGTCGATGGCCTGGCCCGGGCCGCAAGGGCGTTGGAGACGAATCACTACGACGTGAAAGGGGTTCGGACCTGGTCGGGCGGCCGCATCCCGGAGCAGCAGAGCCCGGAGTCGTGGGCTACCGCGTCGGTGTATCAGTTCGCGTACGACTTGAGCCGTCTCGTGGCGGAGGCGACGAGGCGAGCCCTGTTCAGCGCCATCGGGTCGGAGTACCGAACGGGGAAACGGCCCGCCGCGCCCGCGCTTCTCGACTCTCCGCTTCGTGGGGGAAGGGACAGCTCCCTTCTCAGGACACTCGACGACTGTGTGATTGAGCCGCTGCGGAACGCGTCGAGAGGTGTGAGGAAAGGTCGCGCCCTGCCGCTTAGAGTCCCGGCATCCATTGTCCTCTACGGTCCCCCAGGCACCGGGAAGACGACCTTGGCCCGTTGGATAGCCTCAGAGGTGGGATGGCCGCTTGCGATTATCAAACCTTCGCATGTCATAGGCCTCGGGGCCGATGGCGTCAAGGAGGGCGCCGACGCCGTTCTAGGCCTCGTCTCGCGGGCGGAGGCCGTCGTCGCGCTCCTGGATGAGTTCGACGAGCTGATGCGAGACCGGGCGAAGAATGGGCCGGTGTCGAGGTTCCTGACGACCGCAATGCTCTCGAAGTTGGCGACCGTCAATGCGTCTCGGCGCGTCGTCCTCATTGTGGCAACCAATCATCTCGACCTCTTCGATCCAGCCATTACGAGGCCGGGTCGATTTGATGCGCTGATACCCGTGCTGGCCCCGTCAATCGACGAAAAGATGGCTCTTCGCGATCCCAGAGACCGACTGTCGGATTGGAGCAAGATCGCCCCGTGGGTAGATTATGTCCGTTGGGACGAGAGGATTCCGCAGGTGGCGAGATGGCTCGATGCGAGCGAAGCCAACCCCGACAGGTTTTGGCTCGAGAACCTCACCTACGCTGAGTATGACCGGTTCGCGCGAGATGTCGTTGATCGCCAGAGCGCGGGATTGAGGCTGGGGGAGCAGGAGGTCGGGGAAATCCTTGAAGATCGCTGGAATGCAAGCGCGAGCGGCCAATACTTCTGCGAGAGGGGAGGACGACGGCCAAGCGGTCAGTTCGCGGCGTTGGAAAGGCTGATTGAGGCGTCGCGTCTGCCGCACGTTCCAAGCGATTAGAACGGCGGAGCGAGGGCGAAGCGGGCTGGGCGGTCCCCCAACCAGGCAGGGGCCATTCTCGATGCACAAACTACGGTACAGGCGAACCCAGAGCGTCAGGAAACCAAGTGGATGTTCGGGGCGGCGGGGCGGCGGCGGCCCTCCCGGGTCGGGGCGATGCGCGACCGGCGGGCCGGCGGTGGGCCCACCTGGACTTGAACCAGGGACCTCATCCTTATCAGGGATGCGCTCTAACCGGGCTGAGCTATGGGCCCTTGACCCGGCGGTCAAAGCCGCCCGGCGGTCAAGGCGGCTGATTGTATCGACTCCGCCGAGCGAGGCGAAGCCCCTACGGTCGCGCCCTCCTCGGCGCCGCCCGGCGGGTCAAGACCTAGACTGGGCGCGGGGGGACGTAGCTCAGTCTGGAAGAGCACCGGCTTTGCAAGCCGGGGGTCGTGGGTTCGAGTCCCATCGTCTCCACGACGTCGGCGCCCCGGCCGACATCGACGATTCAGGTTGAATCGAAGGACATCGACAGGAGAGATGATGAGAAACGCAGTGATCGTGGACGCAGTCCGCACACCGGTCGGCCGCAGGAACGGCGCCTACAAGGGAACGCACGCGGTGGACCTCGCCTCTATCCCGCTCGAGGCACTCGTCGAGCGAAACGGCCTCGATCCCGAGTTGATCGACGACGTGATCGTGGGCGCCGTTTCCCAGGTCGGCGAGCAGTCCTGGAACGTCGGCCGCAACGCGGTTCTCGCCGCCGGGTACCCGGAGTCGGTCCCCGCCGCGACCGTCGACCGGCAGTGCGGCTCATCGCAGCAGGCCGCCCACTTCGCGGCTCAGGCGATCATGTCGGGAGCGCAGGATGTAGTGGTGGCGGCGGGGGTCGAGCACATGACCCGCGTCCCTATGGGAAGCTCCATGGAGAAGGGCCCCGGGCAGCCATTCGGCCCCAAGGTCGTCGAGCGGTACGTCTCCGGCTTGGTCCCCCAAGGCGTCAGCGCCGAGATGATGGCCGAGAAGTGGGGCATCTCCCGCGAGGAGCTGGACGAGCTTTCGCTCGAGTCGCACCGGCGCGCCGCGCAGGCCGCCGACGAGGGCCGTTTCGAGGGCCAGATCGCGGCGGTGAAGGTCGCGGCCGAGGACGGCGCCACCGAGACGATCACACACGACGAGGGGATCCGGCGGGACACGTCCCTTGAGAAGCTCGCCTCGCTGCAACCCGCCTTCCAAGCCGACGGCAAGGTGACGGCGGGCAACTCCTCGCAAATCTCCGACGGCGCGGCCGCGGTCCTCATCATGGCCGAGGACAAGGCCGAGGAGTTGGGCATGGCGGCAAAGGCCCGGATCCGCGCCATGGCGATGGCCGGCGTCGACCCGGTGCTCATGTTGAGCGGGCCCATCCCCGCTACGGAGAAGGTGCTGGCGAGAGCGGGCCTGAGCGTCGACGACATCGATCTGTTCGAGGTCAACGAGGCTTTCGCCTCGGTCGCGGTCGCCTGGAGGATGGAGCACGGCGGGGCCGACCCGAGCGCCTTGTGGGACCGCACCAACGTGAACGGCGGCGCCATCGCGTTGGGCCACCCGCTCGGCGCCTCCGGGGCGCGGCTGCTCACCACCCTCGTCTGGGAGCTGGAGCGGGTCGGGGGCCGCTACGGGTTGCAGACGATGTGCGAGGGCGGCGGCATGGCCAACGCGACCGTCATCGAGATGGCCCGCTGACTCGACCTACCATCAGAGCCCATGACCGGCGCCGTCGTCCTCGACGTGATCGTCGCTCTGCTCATCGGGCTGGTGATCTGGAGAGTGTCGTGGTCCACGATCAGGCTCTTGGCGAGTCCGCCCCCCGACGTCGACCCCGACGATGTGGTCGTCGTCGATCAGGACTACCACTGCTCCGTGTGCGGGGCGGAAGTGACGCTGAGGGCTGTGAACACTCGCGAGGGTTCTCCGCCGAAGCACTGTCGGGAGGAGATGATAATGGTGTGGAGACCGGCCCAGGCCCCGTCGCCGTGATCGTCCCCTTCTCGAAGAAGCCGGGCGCCGGCGGCTCAGCCCGAGCCGGGGGCTCAACCCGACCTGGGGAGGATCCCCGTTAGGGTCGGGCCCATGCCGGTCTCGAAGCGACGGAAGCCGAAGCGTCGCCCCCCGCCGCAGCGGGCAGGCGAGCCCGCTGCCAAGGCCAAAGACAAAGGCCCCAGCCCGACGTGGTATGTCGTCCTCATGGCCGCGCTCATGACGGTGGGAGTCGTCCTCGTTGTGCTCCGCTTCATCCTGGAGCTTGACCAGCTCGTCCTCGTCGGCGGCCTCGCGGCGATCGCCGCCGGCTTCCTGATGACCGGCAACTACCGCTGACGCCCCTCAGGTCAGGCTGAAGGGAGGGTATCGATCCGTCGTCAGCAGCACGGCGTAGGCGTGCACGCGGAGACACCAGCGGCCCACCCCCACCACATAGTCGAACAGTCCCCGAGGGAAGCGACCGGTGAACAGGACGGCGAACCAGGCGATCAGGACAGCAACAGCCGCCCCCGTCACCAGGAACGCCAACACGACGTAGTGGGGGATGGCCAGGAACCACTTCACCAAGGGGAGCCAGCGGTTGAGATCCCGGTCCGCGTCGGGGTAGTCGACCTCGATGCGGACCGACTGCTCCTCATCGGTGGAGGGATACCGGTCGGTCAACAGCGCCAGGTAGGCGGCGAACCTCGCCCCGAGCCCGGTGAGCTCGCGGGAGAAGTCGAACCACCAGCGCGGGTACTTCCGGCGGAACAGGATCATCAACATCAAGGCGGCGCCCAACCCCTCGCCCGTCGCGGAGACGAAAGCGACGACAACGGCGATCGGAAGGGCCCAGATCGGACGGAAGAACGTGCTGAGGCGGTCGTGCTCTCCCTGGTAGTCGACTTCCAGGCGGGCCGGGTAGGGGTCGGTTTGGGTTGTCATCGGTCGCTCCCTTGCTGTGGGTTGTCGTCGTCGGTGCAGACGTTGGGTTTGAGCAGGTCGGTCAGGGCTTCCTCAGCCTCCTGAAGGCGCGGTGGTGTCAGGTTGTGTGGTCACCGTCTCCGTGGTCGTCGGCTCGGGCGGCGCCGTGGTCACAGTCGTCGGCGGGGTGTACTCGCCGAGGGTCACGGTGACGATGCTCTCGGGGAGGATCTCGGTTCCCGGCGGCGGGGCCTGGTTGACGACTGTGCCGTCCTGGGATTGAATCGCCACCGGTTGCCTGGTGTTCAACACGTTGAGGGTGAGGCCCAGCTCCTCGACAAGCTCCCGGGCCTCGTCTTCGGTGAGGGTGGCGAGGCTCGGCGCCTCGACCGGCTCCGGCCCGAGTGAGACGACGAGGGTGATCGTGTCCCCGGAGACGGCGGCCTCGCCCACCTCGGGCTTAGTCTCGATCACCTTCCCTTGGGCGACGGCGTCGTCGTAGCGCTCCTCGACGGCCCACCTCAACCCGAGCTCGGAGAGCTTCGTCGTCGCCTCGCGTTCGGAGGCGGCGACAAGCGCGGGGACGGTCACCGTCTCCGGGCCCGACGAGACGACCAGGTTCACCGGCGTCTCGTACCCGACCTCGACGCCCGCGGCGGGATCCTGCTCGATGACCGTGCCCTCCTCGAAGTCGGCGTCCGGCCTCGTCTCCACCTGCCCCACCTTCAGGCCGATGTCCTCAATCTCCTTCTCGGCCATGTCGACGGTCTTCCCGATCACCGCCGGGGCCGGGATCTCCTCGGCGCCCGTGGAGATCACCACTTGGATGGTCGAGCCCTCTTCCGCCTCGTCGCCTTCCGGCGGGTCGGTCCTGATCACGTCGCCGGAGTCGACTTCGTCGCTGGTCTCGAAGGTGGTCGAGACCAGGAACCCGTCGCCCTGCAGTCGCTCAAGGGCCCTCTGCTGGGTCAACCCGGTGACATCGGGCACAGGCGCAAGCTCGGCGTCGGGGTCGGAGTCGTCTCCGAGCAGGGTGAACATCGTGATGAGGAGGATGGCGAGGGCCGCGACAAGAGCGGAGGCCGTGATGATGAAAGGCCTCTGCGACGGCGGCTCCTCTTCGATCTGCCGATAGGTCTCATCCGGGGGCACGGTCGGCGGCGGCATCGGCGCCATGACCTTGGTCCCCTCGGAGGCGGCCGTCGCCGGCTGGGCGGGTGCGGGGGCGCCGACGGCGGCGGGGGGAGGCGCCACCACCGCCCCGCCCCTGAGGACCGCAAGCAGATCCTGGCGCATCTCCTCAGCGGACTGGTAACGGCCGCCCGGGTCCTTGCGGAGCGCCTTGACGACGACCGAGTCGAGGGATTGGGGCACGTCCGGGTTGAGCGACGACGGGGAGGGGGCCTCGGACGAGACATGCTGGAAAGCGACCGACATCGGGCTGTCCCCCGTGAAGGGAGGGCGGCCGGTGAGCATCTCGTAGAGCACGACGCCCAGGGAGTAGACGTCGCTGCGGGCGTCGGCCGCCGCCCCCTGCGCCTGCTCGGGGCTGAAGTAGGTGGCGGTCCCGATCACGGCGCCGGTGCGGGTCAGCTCCTGGCTGTCGTCCCAGGCGCGGGCGATACCGAAGTCGGTCACCTTCACCGTGCCGTCCTTGGCCAGCAGGATGTTCCCCGGCTTCACGTCGCGATGGACCAGGCCCGCCCGGTGGGCGATGGAGAGGGCAGCGGCCGTCTCGGCGGCGATCTCGACGGCCCTCCTGGCCAGGATCGCCCCCTCCGACTTGAGCACGTCGCGGAGAGAGCGCCCCTCGACGATCTCCATCACGATGAAGTAGGTCCCGTGGGCTTGGCCCCAGTCGTAGATGCCGACGATGTTCGGGTGGCTGAGGCTGGCCGCCGCTTGGGCCTCCCGGCGGAATCGTTTGACGAAGGCGTCGTCCGACGAGTACTGGGAGTGCAGGACCTTGATCGCGACCTTCCTGTTGAGGAGAGTGTCCAAGCCTTCGTAGACGTCGGCCATGCCCCCGCGGGCAAGGTGGGAAGCGGTGTGATAGCGGTCCGTGAAGGCGACGGGCGGTTCCATTGCGGTCAACGGATTGTAGGGAGGGGCGGCTGAGAGTTCACGGCCTGCTCAACCACGCGGAGAACAGCTTCGAGGCGATCGGCGCGGCGACGCTCCCCCCGGTGGCGGACTCGCCCGAGACGGGGCTGCCTTCGACGAGCACGACAAGGGCGATCGTCGGGTCCTCCACCGGGGCGAAGCCGATGAACCACGGGTTGGGGAAACCGCCTTTGCCGGTGGCCGTCCCGGTCTTCCCGGCGACTCGCACCCCGGGGACCGCCGCCCGACGGCCGGTGCCCTCGGTGACCACCCGCTCCATCATCTCAGCGAGGACCGAGGCCGTCTCCGGCGCCATCGCCCGCCCGCGCTCGGCCGGCTCGGTGGCGTCGACCGTCTCCCCGTCGGAGTCGAGGATCCGCCGGACCATGAAGGGGCGGGACACGGCGCCTTCGGCGGCCACGGCGGCGGCGACCATCGCCATGTGCAACGGGGCGGCTCTCACGTCGCGTTCGCCGATGCCGCTCTGGGCGAGAGCGGCGTCGTCCCTCAGCAGGTCGTCGGTGGGCCAGACCGCTTTGGGGACGGCCCACTCGAACTCGATGTCGCCGTTGAACCCGAGGGCTTCGGCGACGGCGGCTATGTCGGTCGCCCCGAGCTGGATCGAGAGGTCGGCGAAGACGGTGTTGCAGCTTCGGACGAAGGCCTCCAAGAGGGTGACGGTCCCGCCGTCGCCGCACGGCCCGCCGTCGAAGTTGGAGATGGCGGCAGTCGAGTCGGGAAGGTCGAACTCGTCCGGGTCGTCGAAGACCGTCCCCGGCCCCGCCCATCCCGTGTCGAGGGCGGCGGCTGCAACGACGGTCTTGAACGTCGAGCCGGGGGCGTAGATCTCCTTGGTTGCCCGGTCGATCAGCGGCTCGTCGGCGTCGGCCAGCAGGGCCTCCCATTGAGATGAGGCGTCGTCTCCGCCGAGGAGCCGGGGGTCGAAAGCCGGGGTCGACGCCAACGCGAGCACGGCGCCCGTCTTGGGGTCGAGGGCAGCCACGGCGCCCGGGCTCTCCCCGAGCGCGTCGAAGGCGACTCGCTGGAGACGGGAGTCGATGGTGATCTCAAGGCTGTGAGGCCTGAGGTCCTGCCCCAGGATGGCGGCCACCAGGTCGCTGATGGTCAGGTCGCGCCGGGAGCGCAACTTGGGCGAGTAGGCGGCCTCAAGTCCGGTCTCACCCACCAGGAAAGACGAGAAGCCGACGACGTGGGCGAAAGCCGGGCCTTCGGGGTATTGCCGGCGGTAGTCCCTGCCCGTCTCGCTGGGCGTGGAGCGGGCAACGACAGCGCCGTCGACGGTGACGATCAGCCCCCTCTCCTTGCCCCGCTCGGCGAGGGCGGGCCGCGGATTGAGCCGGTGGTTGCGCAGGTCGTCGGCTCTCACCACCTGATGCCAGGTGACGGCGAGGAGCAACACCGTCATGGCGGTCAGCAACCCGACGGCCGCTCTCCGGATCGGGCCGTTCATCAGGCCTCCTCGTGGCTGATGCGGAGGAGGAGGGCGACAAGCAGGAAGTTTCCGACCAGGGCGGAGCCTCCGTACGACATGAACGGCAGGGTCATGCCGGTCAACGGGACGATCCTCAAGATGCCGCCGACGATGAGGAAGATCTGGATGGCGAGGATGAAGGTGAAGCCTGCTGCCGCCAGCTTGCGGAACGTGTCGCGGCTGCGGAAAGCGATGCCCAGCCCGACGCTGACGACGAGCGAGAAGAGGGCGATCACCGCCACGCTGCCCGCAAGGCCCAACTCCTCGCCCACCGCCGCGAACAGGAAGTCGGTGGAGGCGTTGGGGATCAGATCCGGGCGCCCCAGGCCGGGGCCGGCGCCCGAGAGGCTCCCCGAGCCGAGAGCGAAGAGGCCTTGGGCGATCTGGAACCCCTCGTCGGAGTAGTGCTCGAACGGGGCGACCCATGCGACGACTCTTCGCCGCACATGGCCGAAGGCCGCGTAGCTGAAGAGGCCGCCGAGGGCGGCGAGGAGACCGCCCGCGGCCAGGTACCCGGCGGTCCCGGTGGCTGCGTAGAGCAGGAGGGTGAACCCGGCGAACAGGAGGATTGAGGCGCCGAGGTCCCGTTGCCAGACGAGGATGACGACGCTGGCCCCCCATGCAATGAACAGGGGCAGCAATCGGCGCGGCTCCGGGAAGCTGAGAGGGCCGAGCCGCCTTCGGGCCTCGCGCAACGGCCTCTGGTGGTCGGCGAGGTAGGCGGCCGCGAAGACGACCAACCCCAGCTTGGCCAACTCGCCCGGCTGGAACTGCACTTCGGTGAAGCCGAGGTCAAGCAGCGTCCAGAGGCGGGCGCCGTTGACCTCGCGCCCTTTCAGCGGGAAACCCCAGCCCGAGGGAAGGGCCGGGAGCAGCAAGAGGCCGACGGAGG
>Ga0056123_1000129_pt1 | contig 15258 bp, 11 predicted proteins | sample WorMetHEROISLAND_3_FD_71122 | JGI IMG/M metagenome (GOLD analysis project Ga0056123, IMG submission 71122) | Marine gutless worms symbiont microbial communities from Max Planck institute for Marine Microbiology, Germany - Olavius sp. 3 HERON ISLAND ...
TCCCCGTCCCCGCCGTCCCGGCACTTGCGGCCGGGTCAAACAAGCCCCAGCCTACAATCTCATTCGGCGGCTGCGCGAGCGCTGCAACGAGGTCCTTCCTGCGCTTCCTCACCGACCTGCACGTCCCTTTGACAACAACCAGGCCGAACGCGACCTGCGCATGCCCAAGATCAAGCAGAAAGTCTCTGGCCGCTGCCGCTCCGATACCGGCGCCGAGAACTTTGCCATCCTCCGCTCCTACCTCTCAACTCGCCGCAAACAATCCGACGATACTTTCAACTCGCTCGTCCTGACCTTCCAGGGCAGCCCCTCAATGCCCCCATTGGAGTAGCTGAATAGTTACTATTTGCGGCTGAATTTTCTCCGCGCAGCCCTTGCTCGATTTTTCCGGTGGGCACAGCCCACCCTTGTCGAGGTAGGCGCGGGATTGCCCGCACTTCGCCCAGCATCACACGGTCATAGCTCCATACCTATGGGGACCCCACCTTTAGCGCCGGCAAGCCGGCGCCTACATCGTCGCGTACCTCCCCCGTATGGTTACCCGGTAGCTCCGGCCTGGGGCGGATGCACAGGGCCAGCTCGTCGAGCTGGCCCTGGTCCACTTTGGAGGGCGCGTCGGTGAGCGGACAGGCCGCGCTCTGGGTTTTGGGAAAGGCGATGACGTCGCGGATCGATCCGGCCCCGGTCATGAGCATCGCTAGCCGATCCAGGCCGAAGGCGATGCCGCCGTGGGGCGGACAGCCGAATTTGAGGGCCTGGAGCAGGAATCCGAAGCGTTCGTCCGCTTCTTGGTCGTCGATGCCGAGCAGGGCGAAGATCCGGCGCTGTACCGATTCACGGTGGTTACGGATGGAGCCGCCGCCGAGCTCGGTGCCGTTGAGCACCAAGTCGTAGGCCCGGGATGTGCAGGCCCCCGGATCGCTGGTGAGGAGCTCGAGCTGGTCTTCCCGCGGGGCGGTGAAGGGGTGGTGTAGGGCGGTCCAGCGGTCGGTCTGCCGGTCGCGTGCGAACAGGGGGAAGTCCAGGACCCACAGGGGCCGCCAGTCTCCCGTGATCAGGCCCCGGTCCCGGCCTAGCTCGACCCGCAGGGCGCCGAGAGATTCCTCGACTATGGCGGCCCGGTCGGCGCCGAAGAAGATGAGGTCTCCGTCCTCGGCTCCAGTGCGGGCCATGATGGCTTCGACCGTCGCATCGGGCAGGAATTTGAGGATGGGGGATTGGAGGCCGTCGCGGCCCTTGATAGTCCACTGGTTGACCTTGATGTAGGCTAGGCCCTTGGCGCCGTAGGTGCCGACGTATTTGGTGTAGTCGTCGATTTCTTTGCGGCTGAGGGTACCGCCCCGCGGCAGGCGCAGGGCCACCACACGGCCGTCCGGGTCGCGGGCGGGTCCGGCGAAGACCTTAAAGTCGACGGTCTGCATCAGGTCGGCCAGGTCGACCAGCTCCAGGGGTATCCGTAGGTCCGGTCGGTCAGAGCCGTAGCGGCGCATGGCCTCGGCATAGGTGAGGCGCGGGAAGGGGTGCAGGAACTCGATATCGAGGACGGCGCCGAACAGCTCCCGGATCATGGCCTCCATAAGCCGCATGAAGCCGTCTTCGGTCATGAAGGAGGCTTCGATGTCGAGCTGGGTGAATTCGGGCTGGCGGTCCGCACGCAGGTCTTCGTCCCGAAAGCAACGGGCGATCTGGTAGTAACGGTCCAGGCCGGCCACCATGAATAGCTGCTTGAAGATCTGGGGCGATTGGGGCAGGGCAAAAAATTGGCCCGGGTGGGTGCGACTGGGCACCAGGTAGTCGCGAGCACCTTCGGGGGTGGATTTGGTGAGGATCGGGGTCTCCAGGTCCAGGAAGTCGTGGCGGTCGAGGAAGCGGCGCAGGACGCCGGTGATCTGCCCACGGATGCGTAGGCGTTCCTGCATCTCCGGTCGGCGCAGGTCGAGGTAGCGGTAGCGCAGGCGGATTTCTTCGGAGGCATCTTGTCCGTGCTCGTCGGGCTGGATGGGTGGGGTCTCGGCGGCGTTGAGTAGGGTGAGCGCTTGGGCCAAGACCTCGATCTCGCCGGTGGCCAGGTCCGGATTCCGCGTCCCTTCCGGGCGCGGTCGGACCCGACCCCGGACTTGCAGCACGTACTCGCTGCGTAGCTGTTCGGCGAGCCGGAATATCTCCGGTCGGTCGGGGTCGAAGACTATCTGTACCAGGCCCTCCCGATCCCGTAGATCGACGAAGATGACCCCGCCATGGTCGCGACGGCGGTGTACCCAGCCGCAGAGTTCGACCTCTTCGTCCGTGTGACTCCCGTTCAGATCTCCGCAATAGTGACTGCGCATACTCGTCCGTCCCGCATGTTGTCGTGTGTGAGGCCGCGGGCCCGAAGCGGCCGCACGGAAACGATTCACATACCCGTCACACATAGATTTTTCGTCGCGAGGCCCGCCGCTCGTACCCGATAGCGGCGTTGCGACTCGTTACAATCGGGGGCTGGCTATGCCTCCTCGTCGCACCTTGCTCTCGGGAACTCGCTTTCCGCAAAACCCATGTGCAACAAGTGTAACTATACCTGTTGCCCGTGAATATTTCGCCGCGATGCACGCCGCATCGTACCCGATAGCTGCGTTGCAACTCGTCACATCGGGCTGGCTATGCCTCCTCGTCTCGCCTTGCTATCGGGCACGAGAGACCCACCTCGCTAACCAAAATATTCACGGGCAACGGATATACCGGGAGGATATACAGGGGATCTTCGCTTCCGACGTGGCGGGTAGTACGAGATGGTATTCATACTCATTACTTCGCCATTGAATGCAGCCCCTGCTTCAATGGGGTCCCCTATCCCACCATGATTGCCCACAAGCTCAAGCTCGATCGTTAGCTGGCGTGGGTCTTTTCCACCCGCTACCGTTCCCTCGCTTTTTTGCAATCGGCCGGGATCGAGTACAATCCTGGGCACGGTGAGGGGATGATCCTAGTAGGTAAGATCCTTATGTTTGACCGCCGGATCGGAAGCAGTCCGGCACCGGATGACTCGGGAGCTTCCAAGGCGTCTTTGATCGCTGCTCGAGCAGCGAGGCCGGATCGGACGCTCGTCCCGGTTCCTGGGGCGAGTGAGTGCCGGTAGCCCTTATTCTCGGGGACCTGTGTGCCTGAAAATGGCGGTGCATCCCAGTACCGCACGGGCACCTTAGGATTGCTCAAGGCGACCTCGAGTGACTGATCGTCGATCAATGATGGACGCCAAACTACCCTACCCCCACGACCATTTCATCGGGATAGGGGCGGTCAGGATACCTGACCGATCCCCTCCTACACCACCCGGCATGCGGGTCCGCACCGGGCGGTTCGAGAAATTGAGGTCATGAGAGGCGAGGTACGCCACACCAATCAAAGTAACGAATCGGCATGACCATGTTTAGCCACAGGTGGCTGTTGCGCCACTAGCGCCGACTGTTCGCCGCAATACGATGGGCCACTTCTGCCGTGGCTCCCATCGCTCGCAGTTCACGATACATCGTTTTACCTCATTTCCAGCGCTTGAGCTGCAAGGCCCGTAGCCGAAGACGCTCTACCACCTCGTCCTGGCTGCGTCCATTCGAGCGCCGGGTGAGTTGCTGGATTCGCTGTTTATAGGTGGCTAATGCCGACTTGGCTACCGCGCGTTTGATTTCGCCTCCGGGAGTCAACCAGAGACTGAAACCCAGAAACTTACGGCCAAACGCCGATCTATCGCCGTCCCGGTGGCCTCGACGTTCCCGTTCCCGGTCTACTTCATCCAGCAACACATTCGCCAACAGGGGCGATAGTGGACCACCTTAATGTCGTGGTTGACCCGGTCGAAGAACTCCTCTAAGTCCACATCGACGACCACTCGATAGCCGGTTTGCACATGGCGTTGTGCTTGCCGCACCGCCTGATGTGCCCGGCGAACCGGACGGAAACCGTAGCTGTGTTCGGAGAATGTCGGATCGACCGCTAGCTAGATCGCTTGCCGCAAGGCTTGTTGGATCCGTCGAGCAACGACCGTCGGTATCCCCAGCTCGCGTGCCTCGCCTCCGGGCTTGGGAATTTGCACACACCGTACCGGCTGTGACCGATAACGCCCCGTGCGCGAGGGTGTCAAGTAAAGTGTGTATCTGGAGTTATACAGGGACACGATCGAGCCTGAACAATTATACATCCGAGCCTACCGTTACTTGGTATCTTCCGTGAAAAAGCACTGCACGTCCTGCAAGTCCCGCGAGCGGAGCATGGGGGGGAGGCTATCGAGAAAGGCGCGGGTTGCAGACTACCAGCACCCCGCGGTCCCGGTCGTCCCGGATTAGCCGGCCGGCTCCCTGTTTGAGGGCGATGACGGCCTGGGGTAATTGAAAGTCCCGAAACGGATTGCCGCCCTGGTGCCGCAGGTCCTCGATGCGGGCGGCGAGGACCGGGGCCTCGGGCGAGGCGAAGGGTAGCTTGTCGATGATGACGCAGGACAGGGCCTCCCCACGCACGTCTACCCCTTCCCGAAAGCTCGCGGTCCCGAGCAGCACGGCGTTGCCTAGGTACCGGAAGCGCTCCAGCAGCTCAGCCTGTGGGGCGCTGCCCTGGACCAGCAGCGGATACGATACCCGCGATTCCAACGCCTGTGCGGTGGCACGTAACGCCCGGTGGCTGGTAAATAATAGGAAGGCGCGGTCGCGGCTGTATTCGAGGATCGGCACGCCAGCTCCACCACCGCGGTGCCATAGTCCTGGGTGCTGGGGTCGGGCATGTCTTGGGGTACGAACTACAGGGCCTGGCGGCCGTAAATGATCGAACCGCTTCCCCACGGCCAGGGTCACGGAGGTGAAGGCCCTGGCCGCCGGATGCCGTTCCCAATAGGGCTGAAAGATGTCCGCTACCTGCAACGGTGTCCGGTGGAGCCGAAATCCCTGACCCAGAGTCTCGTACCAGCGGATATCCTCCGACGCCTCGTCTTCCGTGAGCCGGGGCAGGTTCTGCTCGAATTCGGCACTGCGGGCGATACAGCTATCGAGTCCCTTGCCACGCCCCCGCAGGGGGGCGAAGACAAGACACAGGTCGTGCAGCTGGTTGCGCACCTGTTCCAGCGCCTGGAGCGTATCCGGGTTCTCAGCTAGGTCGCGCCAGGGCCCTCGCCGCGACTCCTCGCCGAGGTACAGGCGCAGATCCCGGACCCCGCGCCGCAGCTCGGTGGTACGGTCCGGGAGCTCGGGCATATCGCCGGCCTCGCGCCGATAAGCGAGCTCTAGGTCCCGCGTCAGGTCCAGGAGTTGGCGGCCGCTGACCGCCAGGCCGAAGAAGCTGCTCGCCACCTCCGGCAATTGGTGGGCCTCGTCGACGATGAAGCAATCGGCACCCGGGAGGACCTCGCCGAACCCCTCGTCCCGGAGTGAAAGGTCGGCGCACAACAGATGGTGATTGACGACTACCAGGTCCGCCTCTTGGGCGCGCCGCTGGGCCTCCACCATCCACCAGGTGACAACGTCCCCAATTCGGGCACTCCTGGCCGAGGCAATTGTCGCTGTTGGAAGTCACCACCGGCCATACCGGGACATCCTCCGGAAGATCTAGCTCGGCCACATCGCCACTGTGCGTCACCGTGGCCTATTGCCGCACACCAATAGTTGCCGGCATAGCTCCGCAAAGCGATTCCGGTGATCCTGCAGGGCCGTATCCAGCCAGTAGCGACATAGATAATTGCTCCTCAGAACCGCGCGCACCAATGGCAGATCGCACTGGAACAGCTGGCCTTGAAGATTGCGGGTACCGGTGGAGATCAGGACCTTGCGTCCCGAGAGCAGGGCTGGCACCAAATAGGCGAAGGTCTTGCCGGTGCCGGTACCGGCCTCGCAGATGAGGGTATCGCCGGCTGCCAGCGCCGCGGCCACCGCTTCCGCCATGGCTTGCTGCTGGGGTCGGTGGCGATAGCCCCTCTGGTGCTCGGCGAGCAGTCCCGTGGAGCCGAGGATCGCTCCGATCCGGTCCATCTGGTCGGCGGCTAAACCCACCGGGACCTAAGGTGAAACCGGGTGCTAGCCGCCTTGGGCATGTCGCCGTGCCTTGCGGGCACCGACCGTGTCGCCGGCAGCCTGTCGAGCGGCGGCGATGATGGCCCAGTTGTCGCGTTTGAGCGCGACCTGATCCGACCCCGCCAGGGTATTGGAGCGTGCGGCCAGATGACTCGCCTGGGCGTAACGCCCCTGCTCCACCCGCACCCGTGCCAGGCGGTTCCAGATATCCGGTGCCTCGGGCTGGATCCCCAGGGCTCGCTCCAGGGTTGCCGCGGCACCCACATAGCTCCGCGTCCGACGCTGCTGCTCGGCCTGCCGGAGCAGGGTGCCCGCTGCGGGCGACAGGCCCGACCCCAGCGGGGGTGGGGGAGCATAGGCCACCCATGGTGGTGTGGGTGCCTTCGGGGATTTCGTCACCTTGGCCGGACCCCCGGTACCGGGGTCGGAGGGGAACCGGGTCATGCCGTTGGTCGCCGACACGGAGCCGGAGCCCCCGGTAGCCGACGAGGTTTGCGGGGCCTCCGCGGTCGAGGCGGTACCGATCGGGGCCCCGGCGTCCGGCGCGGACGTGGGTGGCCGATAAGGATAGACCGCCACCGGCTCCGAGCCAGGACGCAGTACATCGGCTCGTGGTCGCGGCGGGATCGACCGGTGTCCCGGCCCGCCGGGGGTTATGATCAGGGCCGGCGGACCGACCCGGACCGGGGGGACACAGGCGGCCAGGCTCGCCGCCAACGAAAGGATCAGGAGCAGTCTTTTCATCGGTCACCTAAGAAAACATTCGTGGACTCATCGGATTCGGCCTCCGTCCGCCCACCGTCGCCCCACGGATCGGACTCCGGCCGCAGGTTCACCGTGCGCACCGGGGCACCGCACCTGGAAGTTGCCCGAGGTACGCCCGTCACCGCGAAGGGTACCGGGATTCCCCGCCGGCAGTCGACATGCGCCCGCAGGCCGTTCTCCGGATCGGCCCGCACTAGGGTCACCCCTTCCGGCAACCTATCGGACAGCGACCGCGTCTCCACGGCAGCCATGATATCGCCCCAGATCTGCAACGCCCCGCTGGCTCCGGTCAGCTTGGTGGGTCCATTATCGTCCCGTCCCATCCATACCACCAGTACCTTGTCGCCGCTGAAGCCGGCAAACCAGCTATCCCTCAGACCATTCGTGGTACCCGTCTTGCCGGCCACCGCCAAGCCTTTGGGCAGATGCCGTTGCAGCGCCCGCGCCGTCCCCTGCCGGACCACCTGCCGCAGGGCCCAGGTCGTGAGATACACGGCCGTGGCATCCGCGGCCGGCTCGATGGCCAGCGGATAGCGGCTCAACGGCCGGCCGGAGGCGTCCAGAACCTCGCGGATGGCGCGTAAGGGCGTCCGAAAGCCCCCCGCGGCCAGGGTCTGATACAGCTGGCCGACCTCCAGCGGAGTCAAGGAGCCGGAGCCCAGCAGCAGCGCCGGCACCGGCTGCACGGGCCGCTGCACGCCCAGGGCCGCCAAGGTTTTCATCACCCTGGGGATACCGAGCTTCAGCCCCAGATCCACGGTCGCCAGATTGTAGGACTTAGCCAACGCTTGGTAGAGAGGTACCGACCCGTGGCTCCTACGATCATAGTTGCGGGGCTGCCACAGCTTACCGTCCCCGGTGCGCAGGCTGATTGGGTGATCCGCCAGGGGGGTCACCAGGCTATAGTGTTGCGGCTGCGATAGGGCGGTGAGATAAACCACCGGCTTGATGAGCGAGCCGATAGGCCTCACCGCGTCCAGGGCCCGATTGAACCCCGCATAACCCGGATTGCGTCCCCCCACTAGGGCTAGGACCTCCCCCTGGGCGACGGAGGTCACTACGACGGCGGCCTCCAGGGTCCCGGCGGCCAGCCCCTGCGCGCGCTCCAGATCTGGTACCCGCTCCCGCACCGCCGCCGCGGCTACCGCCTGCACCAACGGGTCCAGCGTGGTGAAAATGCGCAGTCCCTCGGAACGCAGGTCCGCCTCCCGATAGCCCCGCTGCAGCTGCTTCCGCACCAGCTGCAGATAGGCGGGATAGCCCCCCGCCGGTCGGCCGCCCTGATCGCTCACCCCCAAGGGTACCCGCTTGGCGGCCGCTGCCCGGTCGGCATCGATGACCCCCTGCCTCCGAAGCATATCGATGATCATGTCCCGCCGCTTACGGGCACGCTCCGGATACCGTCGCGGATGATAATAGGAAGGCCCCTTGATGAGGGCTACCAGCAGGGCCGTCTCGGCAATCCCCAACTCGTCCGGAGAGCGGTTGAAGTAGAAACGACTCGCCAGACCGAAGCCGTGGATCGCCCGGTTGCCGTCCTGGCCTAGGAAGATCTCGTTGGCATAGGCCTCCAGGATCTCGTTCTTGTCGTAGTGCAGCTCCAAAATCAGGGCCATGAAGACCTCGTTGATCTTGCGTGCCAGGGTGCGCTCATCGGTCAGGTAGAACTTCTTGACCAACTGCTGGGTTAGGGTACTGCCCCCCTCCACCACCCCGCCGGCACGTAGATTGCGCCACAAGGCGCGGATAATGGACCGGGGATTCACGCCCCAGTGTCGATAAAAGCTCCGGTCCTCCACCGCCAGCAAAGTCGTGATCAGGAGCGGCGGCAGGTCCTTGCCGCGGATCAGCACCCGATCCTCGTTATGGGTGGGATAAATGCTGGCGATCAGCGCCGCATCCAGACGCACCAGGTCCGGGTCGATACCACCGCTGATATCCACCAACCGGGTCACTCGGTTGTCCTCGATCTCGAGGTCCAGAATGCGCTCGGGCTCCGGGCCGTCCCAGAACCGGAAAGGCCGGGTGTGTACCAGAAAGCGACCGGTCTCTCGAGAATAGGTCCCCATATATTCGGGAATCCCCGATATACGGCGATACTCCGACCGTTCCAGCTCGCCCGCCAGGGCCTCCACACTCAGCTTCCGGCCCACATAGAGCTCCAGCGGCCGAGCATACACCCGCGCCGGCAACGCCCAGCGCTTACCTTCGAACTTGGCACGCACGGTGCCATCCAGGTACAGGGCATAGAGCACCCCGGCGAGGCCGGCGGCCACTACCAGAAGCAAGGCCCAGCGGACGACCGTGCGCAGCGGATGACGGTCCCTGGCCCTACGGGTAGTGTATCGTCGGGTGGTATCTGTCTTGCGGTGGGCCATAGCTCAGCGGCTCCCTGTTGCCCGCCGCCGGATCGGGCATAAGATGACAGCGGAATCTCCCATGACCTGTTCGGTGGCTCCTTTCCGGCTCTGGGTAGGGGGTGCGTAGGAGGATGTAGAGGAGCAGCGGGTTTCGAGAAGGATGGAGACTTCCATCTCCTTGAGTAAGGATATACCGGCCCACGGAAGATCGCTACCGAGCTGGGCACCTAAGCAGGGCTACCGAATGATCATCACTGCCGAAACAAGCTGTTGGCCGGTAAGCAAGTCGGATCGGAAAGGTTGGGTTATCCACTCGACGCTTCGGAGTACGCTGGCTCGAACGCCCTAGCCTGATCGGACCCTGAGAATAGGGGTTACCGATACGGCAATACCGAACGATCGATAACATGGGTTCGGCTCTTCCATCGGAAGCCCTTTCTTTGTCGCCAATGAACGCAAATCAACGCAAATCGGTCGAGATCGGCCCGCTATCCGCGAGGCTTCCTGGTCCATCGACTTTTATTTGCGGCTGAAATTTCCGTGAAGGTCCTGCTCGCTCGATGTTGCCGGTAATCGAGAGCATCCGTAATTTTCTATCGAGTTACTATATCGGGAGCCTGCCCGACCCTGCACGGCCACCTTGAAAAATTCCAGGTGCCCTTATAATGGGCGCCCTGAAAAATTCAGGGCCCCACGATACCAGCGTGCGGCATTCGGAGAACGAGGCCAAATCCCATGCCGGCTACGGACAACCCCTTCCTCGCCCTCACCGCCCCCGGACTGTCGGGGTTGCAACCCTATGTCCCGGGTAAACCCATCTCCGAGCTGGAGCGGGAGCTGGGTATCCGCGATGTGATCAAGCTCGCGTCCAACGAGAACCCGCTGGGGCCGGGACCCAAGGCACGGGCTGTGGCCACCGCGGCCATGGCGGAGCTGGGCCGCTATCCAGATGGCAGTGGCTTCGAGCTGTGCCGGGTCTTGGCGCAGCACCATGGCGTGGACCCGGCGGCCATCACCCTGGGCAACGGTTCCAACGACGTGTTGGACCTGGTGGCCCGAACCTTCCTACATCCCGGCGTCGAGTCTCTGTTCTCGGAGCATGCCTTTGCGGTCTATCCCATCTCGACCCAGGCCGTCGGGGCCACCGCCCGGGTCGCACCGGCCCGGGACTACGGCCACGATCTGGAGACCATGAGCGCCCTGGTCACGGCACAAACCCGGGTGGTCTGGATCGCCAATCCCAACAATCCCACCGGTACTTGGCTCCCGGCCGATTCCCTGCACGCCTTTCTGGCTGCCCTGCCGACGACCTGTATTGCCGTGGTGGACGAGGCCTACTTCGAGTACGTACACGAGCCCGCCTATCCGGACACCACTACTTGGCTGGACCGGTTCCCCAACCTCATCGTGACCCGGACCTTCTCCAAGGTCCACGGTCTGGCCGCCTTGCGGGTGGGCTATGGGGTCAGCGATCCGCGCATCGCCGAGCTGTTGAACCGGGTACGCCAACCCTTCAACGTCGATAGTCCGGCCCAACGGGCGGCGGTCGCAGCTCTCGGCGATGCCGACTATGTGCGGAGATCGGTCGCCCTCAACGATGCCGGGCTCGCTCAGCTAGCCGCCGGCTTCGAGCGACTCGGGCTGAGCCATATCCCCTCGGTGGCCAATTTCATCACGGTGGACCTCGGCCGGCCTGCGGGGCCCGTGGATCGAGACTTGCTGCGCGCGGGCTGCATCACCCGCACCCTGGCCAATTACGGGCTCCCCGACCATCTCCGGGTGAGCGTCGGACAAGAGGCGGAGAACGCCCGGCTGTTGGCCGTGTTGGCCTCGGTATTGGCCCGATGATCGCGCGGTTGGCTATTATCGGAGTCGGCTTGATCGGCGGCTCGCTGGCCCGTGCTCTGCGTGTCGCGGGGACGGTGGAAGAGGTGATCGGTTGCGGGCGCTCCGCCGCCAATCTGGAGCAGGCGGTCGAGCTAGGCGTGATCGACCGCTTCGTGCAAGACCCGGCGCAGGCGGTGCAGGATGCCGACATGGTCTTTATCGCCGTCCCCCTCGGTGCCATGCGGGACGCCTTTGCCGCTATCCGGGGGCGGCTGCGAGACGATGCGGTCATCACCGACGGGGGCAGCGTCAAGGGCAGTGTGGTGGCGGATGCCCGGGCGGTCTTCGGCGAGATGCCGGCACGTCTGGTCCCCGGTCATCCCATCGCCGGCACCGAACACAGTGGAGTCGCGGCTTCCTTGCCGGACCTGTACCGAGACCGGCGCGTCATTCTGACCCCCCTACCCGAGACCGATCCGCAGGCCCTGGATCGCGTGACCCAGATGTGGCATCACTGCGGTGCCCAGGTCACCTGCATGGATGTGGTCCACCACGACTGGGTCCTGGCCGCGACCAGCCACCTGCCCCACATATTGGCCTTCGGCCTGGTGGATGCCCTGGCCCGGCAGCAGGAGCCGGGTGAGATTTTCCGCTATGCTGCAGGGGGATTCCGGGATTTTACCCGCATCGCATCGAGCAGCCCGGTCATGTGGCGGGACATCTGCATCGCCAACCGGGGACCGCTGGGGGAGAGACTGTGGCAGTTCGGCGACGAGATGCTAGACCTGGCCGCCGCCATCCACCGCGGTGACGGCGACCGTTTGCTGGCGATCTTCCAGCGCGCCAAGGCGGCCCGGGACGATTATGTGGATGGGGAATCTTGAAATCTTTGTAGGGGCGACCAGCCGGTCGCCCCTACAGTCTATTCCGCGGCCAACTGTCCTCATCCACCTCCGGCGTATCCGATGGTTTGCAGTGCCGCTTCGATTTCTCTCAGGATCTCGGGGTCGTCGATGGTCGCCGGCATCTTGTAGTCTTGGCTATCGGCGATCCGCTTCATAGTACCGCGCAAGACCTTGCCGGAGCGGGTCTTGGGCAAGCGCGCGACGACCGTTACCTTCTTGAAGGCGGCCACCGGGCCAATCTTGGCACGCACCAGGTCGATCAGCTTGGCGAGGATCTCTTCGGTCTTCCTATCCACATCCGCCTTGAGCACCACTAGGCCCACCGGCACCTCGCCCTTGATCTTGTCCTCCGCGCCGATGACGGCGCATTCGGCCACGTCCCTATGGGCAGCGAGGACTTCTTCCATGGCTCCGGTGGAGAGCCGATGCCCGGCCACATTGATGATGTCGTCGATGCGGCTCATGATGAACAGATAGCCGTCCTCATCCATGAGACCCGCGTCGCCGGTCAGGTAGTAGCCGCGCTGGGGATCGAGATAGGTCGCCCGGTAGCGGTCGTCGTTCTGCCACAGGGTGGTCAGGCATCCGGGGGGCAAGGGCTGCTTGATCAGGATGCGCCCAAATCGGCCCGGCCCCTGCTCCACTCCCGCCTCGTCCAGGATCCTCACGTCATAGCCGGGGACGGCCCTGGTGGGGGAGCCGGGCTTGACCGGCAGCCGTTCGATCCCGAGGCAGTTGGCGGCGATGGCCCAGCCGGTCTCGGTCTGCCACCAGTGGTCGATCACCGGGACACCCAGCAGCTTCTCGGCCCAGATCAGGGTATCCGGGTCACAGCGTTCGCCGGCCAGGAATAGGGTTCGATAGTGGCTCAGATCATATTCGGTGAGCCATTCCCCCTGGGAATCCACCCGCTTGATGGCGCGTAGGGCGGTTGGGGCGGTGAACATGACCGAGACCCGGTGCTCGCTGATCACGCGCCAGAAGGCACCGGCGTCTGGAGTCCCCACCGGCTTGCCTTCGTACAGCACGGTGGTGCAGCCGTAAAGCAGGGGCGCGTAGACGATATAGGAGTGCCCCACGACCCAGCCCACATCCGAGGCGGCCCAGAAGACCTCGCCCGGCGTCATAGCGTAGATATATCGCATGCTCCAGTACATGGCCACCGCATGCCCGCCGTTGTCATGCACCACGCCCTTGGGGATGCCGGTGGTGCCGGAGGTGTAGAGGATATAGAGGGGATCGGTGGCTGCCACCGGCACACAGGGGTGAGGCCGGGCCGCGGCCATGGCCGTAGCCCAATCCAGATCCCTTCCTGCCACCAAGGTACCGGGGCACTGCTCCCGTTGCAGCAGGATGCAATGCTCCGGTCGGTGACCGGATAGCTCGATGGCCTGGTCCACCAGGGGCTTGTAGGGCACTACCCGGTTGGGCTCGATGCCGCAGGAGCCGGCGACGATGACCTTGGGTTTGGCGTCGTCGATACGGGTGGCCAGCTCCTTGGCCGAAAAGCCACCGAAGACGACCGAGTGGATCGCCCCCAGCCGGGCGCAGGCGAGCATGGCGATGGGGGCCTCGGGCACCATGGGCATATAGACGATGACCCGATCGCCCTTGGCTACGCCCAGTCCGGCCAGGACCCCGGAAAAACGGGCGACCTCATCCCGCAATGCCTGGTAGCTGTAGGTGCGCTTGGTGCCAGTAACCGGGCTGTCGTAGATCAGGGCCGCCTGGGCACCCCGTCCCGCCTCCAGGTGGCGATCCAAGGCGTTGTAGCAGGTATTGAGCTCGCCGCCCGCGAACCAGCGGTAGAACGGCGGATTATCGGTATCGAGCACGCGATCCCAGGGTTTCTCCCAGTGAATCGCACGCGCCGCTTCACCCCAGAAACCGTCCGGGTCGGCAAGCGAGCGGGTATGGATTTCGGCATAGGACACGGGGATCTCCTCTTCGGCAGTTGGCTCTGGCTACCGGCGACAGTCACCGACCGAAGACGGTAGGTAGCGGATATGGTTCCCTGGAAACTTCGGACATGCAAGGGTACTTTCAGGAGAGATCGAGAGGCGGTCTCGCAGGTTCCCGCATGTACCAAGGCCCCTGTTCTGTTCCCGGTTTTCAAGCATTGACGTACTGTGAGAGCAGATTGGTCATCCCTACCCCATACGACCGCTTCGAACGCTATGAGGCGCCCTTTCTCCGATCCGGGTGTCCAGGTCCGGCAACAGGTCCGCACAATAGCGGATGGCGGGGAACTCGCCGCTCATCCCCGGCACGAGGGCAGGGCTTCGAGAATTGGGGGCAAGCACCGCCAACAGCCAACGGAACCCATAGCTTTTTGCCGCCTGCAGCACCCTGGGACTATCGTCGACGAACAGGATCCGGACGCGGTCGAACGGCTCGATGGTCTGCAACCGGGGCAGAAGCCGTCTGCCTCTTTGGGAAGTCCCAAGTCGTGGGAGCAGATCCGATGCTCAAAATGACCGGCCAAACGGGTCTTCTCCATCTTGAGCGCGATCGACTTCGGGTGGGCGTTGGTGACCAGTACTCGTCGCTTGCCCAAGGTGGCCAGGGCCTTCAGAAACTCGATCCCCGCGGATGCAGGGCGATGAGGTGGACGACCTCTCGCTTGAGCTGCGCGATGTCCAGGTCCAGCTCGCGGCTCCAATGATCGACGCGATGCCAGGCCAGGGTGCCTTCATGGGCACGGTAGCGTGCATGGAGCTCTGTCCGGGCCGTGGTCAGGGGCAGCCCGCGCGCCTGGACAGAGCACCAAGGTACGTACTCGCGCCAGAAGTAGTTGTCGAAGTGGAGGTCGAGCAAAGTACCGTCCAGATCCAGAAAAACCGTGTCAACGGCGTTCCAATCGATCATTATTCGTAACTATTCAGGACCCCTTGACAAGTGGTAAGCTACACATGAAACCTAGGCCCATGCTGGAATAACCCACCCTAACCCATTCTCTGGAAATCCCTGACGACAAGCTGAAGCGGTTGCGTGAACAGGTTGCGGAGTAGACGGCACTCATTGAGCCGCTGCGCGAGCACATCCGGGAGTTGGAAGCACGCTTGGCCAAGGATAGCCACAACTCCAGCCGGCCGCCATCCTCGGACTCACCGTTCAAGACGCCGCCACCACGCTCGCAACGCCAAACCAGCGGGTGCAAGCCCGGTGGACAACCGGGCCGACGCGGTGTCACTCGCTCCTGGGTCGATCACCCCGACTAGTGCGTGATCATCCCGTTGACGGAGACCTGTGCGGGCGGACGTTGCGGTACCGAGATCGCGGCTACAGTGCTCGCGGAGCGACGCCACGTGGTTGAGGTGGTGATCCAGCGTAAGGTACATCGAGTACCGCATTGTCGGCGGAACCTGTTCCTGT
>Ga0056123_1000130_pt1 | contig 15234 bp, 8 predicted proteins | sample WorMetHEROISLAND_3_FD_71122 | JGI IMG/M metagenome (GOLD analysis project Ga0056123, IMG submission 71122) | Marine gutless worms symbiont microbial communities from Max Planck institute for Marine Microbiology, Germany - Olavius sp. 3 HERON ISLAND ...
CATTATCAAGTTAAATTTATCAATAAAATTCATTCAATCATCAAATTAGGAATAGAACAAAATGAGTTTCCGCAAATTGACAGTCGATTGACCTTACAAGCTTTCGGGCATATGTTTCATGGAATGATATTAATTGGCAAGGATCGCGATAATATTACTGAAAAAGAAGTTGAAGAATTATTTGTAAAATTGCTAAAAAAGAAACAATCGTGAGCTATATAAGTCGAATAATTATACTATTTTTATTGCCATTGCTTCTCATTGCTGATGAATCCGATTTATCTGGCTACGTTTCCGATAAAATGACCGGCGAACCTTTAGCGCTTGCTAATATCTATTTTAAAGATTCACAAATTGGTACAATAACAAATGAAGATGGATATTTTTCATTATCAAGTATTCCATCAAACGAGAGTGAGTTAATTATTTCTATGATGGGATACGAAACCTTGGCAAAAAATATTCAATTGCCAATTAAGGCACCGTTGCAAATTCAATTAGAAAAAAATTTAATAGAAATGTCATCGGTTGTAATAACGGGTACGCGAACGGAGCGCTATTTAAAAGACACGCCGGTTACAACGCAAGTCTTGAAAGGTGCAAAATTGGGTGATTCCGGTTCGGTGGATGTTTCTCAAATTCTCGGTGATTTAACAGGCGTATCCATTGTTGAAAATCAATTTGGCACCGGAATCGAACTGTCCGGTTATGGCGCAGATCATGTTTTATTTTTAGTTGATGGGATGGAAGTATTGGGTCGAGTTAATGGTCAGTTAGATATATCGCAAATTGCCAGTGATCAAATTGAACGGATTGAAGTGGTCAAGGGTGCTGCATCTGCTCTGTACGGAAGCGAGGCTATGGGCGGTATTATCAATGTTATTACCAAAAAGCCGCAGAAAATATTCGGATTTTCCGCCAATAGTATAGCGGGGAGTTACGGGCGCTACAATGGCAATCTAGCTGTGACAAATGGTTTAGGTAATTGGCAGACTAAATTTAATTTGGGCGCCCGGCGATACGGTGGCAACGATGTTAACAGTAATAGTTTATGGGAAAACGGAAACCAGTACAAAAAATATAGTGCGGGATTAAGATTGGAAAACGCCGAATTCTTAAAGGGAATTTTAAGGTTTGATAATAGAATATTTTTTGAAAAACAAAAGTTAAATAACGAAAATATTTTTGAAGATGTTACGGACAATATCCGTTTCTCAAGTAGAATGGAATATGAAGGTAAGCGCAAAAATTTAAAATATAAAACAGGACTTGAATATTCTTACTATGATCATTTATATAAACAAATTGTTGTGTCCTCCGGCAATACAAAATCAAGCGATGAAACTATCAATGACCAATATAAATCTGATATTACCTTTCAAACAGCAATTCTAAATCATCAATTAAATGGCGGACTTGGTTTTGAAAATGAAACAATTAAATCAGGCCGAATTAATCCTAATCAAAAAAGTTCAAATTTACTATTTGGTTTTGCCCAAGATGAATGGCAACTTAGCCAGAAAACAACCTTGCTTACGGGTTTTAGAATTGATAATCATTCTTTGTATGGCAATTATTTGTCACCGAAAATTTCGGCGATGTATAAACCTGAACCGATTTCGCGCATCAGATTATCATATGGTAGGGGCTTTAAAGCACCTACATTTAAAGAAATGTTTTTAGATTTTACAGTATTACAAATTAATTATCACATAATTGGAAATCCGAATTTAGAACCTGAAATTTCAAACAGTTTTATTTTTGATATCGAAAGATGGCGCACTGCTCGCTATCATGGTAGAATAAATTTATACTACAATGAGATTCAAAACTTGATTGATTTTACTCGCAAAGGTATTGATGAAAACAACAGGCCGCTTTGGCAATACGCAAATATTAGTAAAGCAATTACTAAAGGGTTTGACATTGATTTCACCTATTTTTTTTCACCGGATCTTGAGTTTATAATTGGTTATAGTTATTTAGATACTTGGGATGTTAACAATGAAAGTCCGATCAATTTAAAGGCTAAGCATAAAGGAAATTCCAAACTTCGATTCCGATTTCCGCACGGGATAAACTATAATATCCGCGCTCAATATGTTGGTGAAAGATTCTTTGGCGAGGAGGGTGTTGCAACTGGTGAAGTGACAAAAAACATAATTGAAGATTATTTTTTACTGCATACTCACATTAGTATCCCGCTTTTGGATAATCTTGAGGCGCAGGCTGGAATAAATAATCTCACAGATTTCTATGATGATTTGTACGGACCAATGCCGGGTCGCGAATGGTATTTTGGATTTCAATACAATTATAAGAGAGATTAGTAACAGGATAAATAATGAAAAAAATATTTGCAATATCAATATTATTATTGTTAGTTGTAACAAATTGTGAAGACAACTCAAACGACACCAATCAAACTGAAGATATAAAAAAGCATTCTACTTTAAATGTTAAAACCGGTTCCGAATATTTCAGCTTTGCTACTAATTCCGGCTCAACTAATTCTGCATCAAATTATGATATTGAATTTTATTCTGTATTTTGGCGACCAGCACCCAGCGCTCCTGAAATTTATGATCCAAGATTTCGCTCCAATGACGGGATTGATATTGCTGTAATTAAGAACACAAAGTCACTCGACGATGTCACAGAAATACCCGATTCAGACAAATTTATGTCAAGTTTTTCTACAGAATTTGATCTATGGTTCTATACCACAGCTGCGAATATTGTAGTTCCTTTCGATTATGTTTATGTTGTCAATACCGCAGATGGAAAATTTCCGGTTTTTGAAATTACAAATTACTATGATGACGACGGTAATTCCGGTGTTTTTTCGATTGAGTGGAAATATCTATCCAATTAATATTTATAAAATTTGTTCTATAACAAAGATATAGTATGAATACTCAAACAGGAATGCTTGGAATTGATATAGGCGGGACAAGTTTAAAATCAGCAATTGTTAATTCCAAAAAAGGTGCAATAGTGGGAAAAACGGTAATTTATAAATCGCCGCAACCATCTACAGTTACAGCTATGCTGAAAATATGCGAAAACATCAAAAGTGATTTTGCCTGGGATGGCCCTGTTGGAATCGGATTCCCAGGTATTGTTAAACATAATATTGCATATTCTGCACCTAATCTATCAGAGCTTTGGGTCGGAATAAACCTGCAAGAACAATTTGGATCAGTTTTTACATCAGGATTGTCAATAATTAATGATGCAGATGCCGCCGGTTTGGCTGAAATGAAATTTGGTTCTGGACAAAAATGGAATATAAAGCATGGTGGCACGGTTTTTTTTATAACGCTCGGGACCGGTATTGGTAGTGCTCTATTTATCAATGGACAACTCGTGCCAAATATGGAATTTGGTCATATTCAAATGGATGGTGTCGAGGCTGAAAAATTAGCGGCCACGGTTGTTCGTGAAAAAGAAAATTTAAGTTGGGCTGTATGGGGTAAGCGTGTCAATCAATACTTAAATATGATGTCAGAATTGTTATCTCCCGATGGCATCATAATTGGTGGTGGTGTAAGTGCCAGTCCGGAGAAATTTTTTAAATATATTGATGTTAATGCAGAAATTTTACCTGCTAAAATGGGCAATGCAGCTGGAATCGTCGGAGCCGTATTACCTTTATTAAATTAACTTTTGTAAATACCATGAAATCAAAAATTGAAAATAATCAATTAGCAATCAATACTATACGTGCATTAGCAATGGATATGGTACAAAAAGCTAATTCCGGACATCCCGGCACAGCGATGGCGCTTGCCCCACTTGCTTTTACATTGTACAATAATTTTATGAATTTTAACCCAATTAATGCTAATTGGGCGAATCGTGATAGATTCATTCTTTCTGCTGGACATGCTTCTACGCTATTGTATAGCGTTCTTCATCTTATGGGGTATGATGTTTCAATGGATGATCTAAAAAATTTTCGGCAATTACATAGCAAGACTGCCGGGCATCCTGAAATCGGATTAATGCCGGGGATTGAGATGACTACTGGTCCATTGGGGCAAGGCATTGCTACAAGTGTTGGTATGGCAATCGCCGAAAAATGGTTGAAGAATTACTTCAATAGACCTGGATACGATCTTATCGATTACAATATTTTCGCTGTAGCTGGCGATGGATGCATGATGGAAGGCATCTCACATGAAGCAGCCTCATATGCTGGGCATTTAGGGCTAAATAATTTGATATGGATTTACGATGACAACGGAATAACTATTGAAGGTGATACTAATTTGACTTTCTCAGAAGATATTATTAAAAGATTCGATTCTTATAATTGGCAGGTCCAAACGGTGTCAGATGTTAATGATTTAGATGCTTTAAATAATGTGCTCACTAATGCCATTGCAGAAAAATTCAAGCCATCATTAATAATCGTAAAAAGTCATATTGCTTATGGTAGTCCGAACAAACAAGACTCACATCACGCCCATGGCGAACCACTTGGAGTTGAAGAAATTAAAGCAACAAAGAATAATTATGGGTTGGACCCCAAGCGGCATTTTTATGTTCCAGATGAAGTAAAACACCTTGCGAAATTAAAAATTGCCAATGGTAAAAAACTTGAAAAAGAATGGAATGAACTTTTTGAAAAATATTCAGATGAATATCCTGAATTGGCAAAAGAATTTAACCAAATTCAGGTTCAAAAATTGCCGGTAGACTGTGAAAAGAATTTACCTCAATTTCCAATTGATTCAATTGGCACGGCAACACGAAAATCAAATCATAAAATTTTGAATTATGTAGCAAGGCGGATCCCATGGTTTTTAGGTGGTGCTGCCGACTTAATGCCATCCACAAAGACAGGGATTGATACTGAAACTGACTTTAATCGTGAAAATTGTGGTCGTAATTTTCATTTTGGAATACGTGAGCATGCAATGGGTGCTATTGTCAATGGAATGGCTTTAAGCAAATTGCGCACATTTGGTGCAACTTTTTTGGTGTTTTCTGACTATATGCGGGCTTCAATTCGATTAGCTGCGTTAATGAAAATTCCGTCACTATTTATTTTTACCCACGATAGTATAGGTGTAGGTGAAGATGGCCCGACACACCAACCAATCGAGCATTTAGCAGCTCTGCGTGCGATGCCGAATTTAGATGTGATTAGACCAGCTGATGCTAATGAACTTTCAGTTTTGTGGAAACAAATTATTGAGACTAAAACGAGACCATCGGCTTTAATTCTTTCTCGTCAAGCTATACCAACAATTGATAGAAATAAATATAAATCAGCTAAAAATGCATTAAAGGGTGGATATATTTTAGCCGATAGCGGTGGGAAACCTGAGATTATTTTACTATCAACCGGTTCGGAAGTTAGTATTTGTATCGAAGCATATGAAAAGCTCATTACACAAAATAAAAAAGTCAGAGTTGTAAGTTTACCGTGTTGGTCTGTATTTGATCAACAACCTTCAGAATATCGTGAAAAAGTTTTACCGAGTGATGTTAAAATTAAAGTCGCAGTTGAAGCCGGAGCTGCCTCAGGTTGGCACAAGTATATCGGAAATTCAAATTATAGTGCAGTAATTGGAGTGGCTCGATTTGGCAAATCAGCACCGGCCAAGCAAGTTTTTGAGGAGTTCGATATAACATTTGAAAAAATAGTAGATATGGTTGAACGTTGCTTAAAGTTGCACATTAGAGATCTAAATTTCAAATAAATTAGCTCTTGTAAGTCATTCTATAATGATAAACTAATGATTCCAAATAATTATAGAATTTTTGAGGATCCAAAGGTTTTAGTTTCTACTTTAGCACAAGAATTTAGAAAAACAGCATTAAAATTATTATCTGAAAACAAACCATTCAATATTGCCTTATCTGGTGGAAACACACCGAAAGCGTTTTTTCAAATTTTGGCATCAGAAAAATATAAAAAAACCGTCCCCTGGGAAATAATAAAAATTTATTGGGTCGATGAAAGATGTGTTCCTCCCAACCACAGTGATAGCAATTATAAATTGGCACATAACAAATTGCTAAATAAAATTGATGTTCCAGCCGAAAATGTTCATCGCATATGTGGTGAGAACAATCCAGAAATTGAAGCAATACGATACTCAAGTGTGGTATTAGAAATTGCAGATTCTCAGAATAAGAAAATTCCGATATTCGATTGGATTTTATTGGGTTTGGGGACAGATGGACATACGGCATCTATTTTTCCAAATTCAAATGTTTTCAAGGAAAATGATTTATTATATTCCGCAGTTAAACACCCAACTACTCAGCAAAATAGAATAACAATGACATTATCGATAATTAATTCTGCTCGTAGTGTCATATTCTTAGTTATGGGAGAAAATAAGCAAAAAATATTAAAAACTATTTTGCAAATAAAAATACCCTCAATAAAATATCCGGCTACATATGTTCGTCCGAAATACGGTAAAATGAAATTTTATATTGATAGTTTTGCCGCAGGTGATTTAACACCGAAATAAAATTTATTCAGGTGTGCTTATTAGAAATACCAAAATGATGAATGTGGCTCGGGGCGGAATCGAACCACCGACACAAGGCTTTTCAGGCCTCTGCTCTACCGACTGAGCTACCGAGCCAAAACAGCAATAAAAACGATGCTAAAATTATTAGTTACTTCGGCATAAAGCAAATCTAAATTCACATGTAGAAATTATTATATACTATTGTACGCCTGTACGCCGCTTGAAGCGGCAATTAAAATAAACTAATTTTATATATGAAAAAAATCGTATTTGCGACTCATAATCAACATAAATTAGAAGAAGTAAAAACCTTTTTTCGAGGTTATCCGTATCAAATAGTTGGTTTGGCAGAATTTCCGGAAATATCAGAAATCTCGGAAACCGGACAAACATTTTTAGAGAATTCTTTAATAAAAGCTCGATTTGTTTTTAAATCAACCAGTTTGCCAACATTTGCTGATGATACCGGATTAGAAGTTGATTATTTAAATGGCGCTCCTGGTGTTTTTTCGTCCCGGTATGCTGGAGAAAATGCAACCGATAAAGAAAATATAAATAAACTTCTACAGGAATTAGATGGTGTACCAATCAAAAATCGCTGTGCGCAGTTTAAAACAGTTATCTCGTTGGTATCTAAAGATAGGGAACAATGGGTGGAAGGCAAAGTAAAAGGTATTATACTAACTGCATCAAAAGGAAAAAACGGCTTTGGTTATGACCCCGTTTTTTGGTTAGAAAATAGAAACAAAACCTTAGCTCAATTAACTATGAATGAAAAAAACAGTTTTAGTCATCGTGGATTTGCATTGCAAAAACTTCGTAAGCTTTTGGCTAAGGATGGCATCATATAATTATTACTGAGTAGTTTATAGAATTCTATCGTTAATTAGTTGAGTGTCCATCCGTAGAGGCACGATCAAGATTATAGTAACTGGGAGACCGTTTTTGAACTTTGGGCAGAAAAAGGGTTTTTTCTTCACGATATTTATTTTTTTGGCATTAAATATTAATGCGCAAACAGTAGCGTCAATTTCCGAACAGAATATTTATCGAGGATATTCGTCTCAATTTGTTGTAAATCCGTTTGAAAATTTACCAACTTTCGGCTCGCCGGGCGATTCATTGACGAAGTGTCGTGGCTTTCTAAAAAACGATTATATTAAAACACATACCACTGTAAATATCGATGATAATTGGGAATTCATTATGATATCTCAAATGAAATTAGGCCGGCAATTTAAAGTTCCTTATACTTCTTCGGTAAATTCATATTTTAAAAATAAAATTGAATATAATCGCAATAAGTATTTTGCGGAGCAATTACCAATCTCTAAGCAGAAAGGAGCATCAACCGCCAAGCAGAGAAATAAAGCATTGGAATTGGTTGGTGTAGATATTGGAGGGTTGGGGCGCGCCTCATTACGCGTAAATGGCAATGTTAATGTTGCCGGCAAAATGATATATCAGGATCAGGAATTGGCAGCGTCTACACTCAGCGAGAGCCAAAATACCAGATTTGATATTGATCAAAAACAACATTTAAGCATTGAAGGTACCATTGGTGATCGAATTAGTGTTTCAATGGATCAAGATTCCGAACGTGATTTTGATTGGGAAAATAATATTAAGATAACTTACACCGGTCGCGAAGATGAAATATTACAAAAAGTGGAAGCAGGGAATACTTCATTAGCGCTACCGGCTACCCAATTCGTAACTTTTACAGGCAATAATCAGGGGCTATTTGGACTTAAAGCGCTCAGTAGGTTAGGACCAGTCGATATAACTTCAGTTGCGGCAATTGAGCAGACCAAAAAGGAGAAAAAATCCTACAAACCAAACGGGCAATCGCAAACTCAGAAAATTAAAGATTATGAATATATAAAGAACCAACATTTTTTCATTCATGAGTGGTTCCGAAATGGTGTCTCAACAACCATATCTGGGCAAGCTATCAATCTGCCGGCTTACTATCCTTTAGACAATGATGGCTTACATTTTCGAGGTAATGTTCGTGTTGCTGATTTTGAATTGTATAAACTTGACCAAACAAATAATCCGGCGGCTGATGTTGGAGTAGCTTACATTGATCCGGCTAAGCCGGACGAAAATGTAACCTACAATAAGGAGGGCACTTTCTTACGTATGGAGCGCGACATTGATTATACTTTGGATGTTGATTTAGGAACTATTCGTCTAAAAAACCGTAGCCAAGACCAAATTTTGGCTTGCCACTATCTATTGGTATCTGCTACGAATGACACTGTTGCAACGATTGGACATGGACTGCTTGATTCAGACCAAACTTTATCTTTAAAAATGTTAAAACCGCAATCGCCGCACCCCAATCATCCCACATGGGATTTAATGTTTAAAAATGTATATTATCTAGGTGCTACAAATATTGATTCAAGTGGTTTCGCGGTGCGAATAATATATAATCACGGAAGTATTCAAAGTGATCGTGATGTTAAAGGTGCATTTATTGAACAGTTCGGATTGGACACCAAAAATAGCAACGGAGCCAACATCCCGGACGAATTAATCGATTTAAATCCAAATCTAATAAGTTTGCGATTTGGTGAAATTTACTTTCCGGCATTATTACCGTTTACCGCGGAGGCGGATCTAACTGGTGGAAATACTAATGCGGAATTAGAGCCAATTCTTGGCGAGGGTAAAATGTATACTTCAACCGTTCATTCGGAATATACCGGTGACAGTCGATTTACAATTGAAGCGGATTATGCTAATATTAGCTCAACAATAAATTTAGGGTTTATGATTGCCAAAGATAGTGAGGATGTCCGGGCTGATGGTGCCAGCTTGATAAAAGGCCAGGATTATACAATCGATTATTTTTCGGGAACCATCAATTTAATAAAACAGGATTTAAATCCAAATGCTGATATTGAAGTCAAATATGAAAAAAATGAATTAGTCAGTTTTGATAAAAAAATAATTCTTGGCAGTCGTGCTCAAATGGACCTCGGAACCGATGCCTTTATTGGAGCAACTGCGCTGTATTATAATCAATCGGTAATTGATGAAAAAATTGAAGTCGGTTATGAGCCAATACGTAATTTTATTTGGGATATAAATGGACGTTACGGTAGAGATATAGATTTAGTATCGCGTTACTTAGACCGCTTACCACTAATTAAAACTGATGCTATTTCCAAGATTGCAATCGAAGGTGAAATTGCACAAGTATTTCCGAATCCCAATTCGATCAGTAATTCTGAAACCGGAGATGCGAATGGCGTAGCTTACATTGATGACTTTGAAGGCTCGAAGCGTAGTGATAGTCCCAGTATAAGATTTGAGAGATGGGAAGCGTCCTCAGCACCAATTGATCGAAACACGGGCGAATTATTGAATCAAAAAAATAGAACTAAAATGTACTGGTACAGTCCATTTGGGAAGGTGTTAACAAGCAGTATTTGGCCACAGCAGTCCACCTCCACACAAGCCGGTGACAATACAGTGGATGTTCTAGTATTGAAAAATAAAATTCGACCTCATCAAACCAATGCTTCTAAAGACTCACTATGGGCGGGAATAATAACACCGCTGCATTCTGGTAATTATGATCAAACGCAGAGTAAATTTTTTGAGATTTGGATCCAAGGAAATAGTGGAGATTTATCGGTAGATCTAGGGAAAATAAGTGAAGATGTTAACAATGATGGTGTGCTCAATACAGAAGACAAACCGGAGGCCGGTTTTGTTCAAGGGAACAGCATTTTAGATGATGGCGAAGATTTAGGTTTAGATGGGGTTCGAGACATATATGAGGATGGTTGGGGTGGCGCTTTGGATTCAACTGTTGGACTGACATACGCACAATTATTAAGTAGTGGCAGTCCTTTAATCAATCCAGATGTTGAAGATATTAATGACCCTAACGGCGATAATTGGAAGGCTCAAAATAATACAAATAACTATCCGGAAATTAACGGCACTCAAGGTAATCAGCTTGCTGTTGGCGGGAGACTGCCTGATACTGAAGATTTAGATGGCTCAGGTTTTCTTGATAAAACCAATAATTACTTTACTAAAACATTTCCGTTAGACAGATCAAAATATTTTGTGGAAGAAACAAAAACTGATAATGGTGAATCGACCGGCTGGCAAAAATTTCAAATACCGCTGGCCCATTTCGAAAAAGTAAATAATGTAGATTGGAGTGAAATCCGTTATATAAGGTTAGTTTGGAGCGGTATGGATTCAACAGCAGTGCTCGGAATTGCCAAGATTGAATTAGTTGGAAATGCGTGGCAGGAATTAGGAATTGCTCAAATTGATTCGGAAACGTACACAAAAAAAGATAGTATTTTTTCGATATCGGTGATAAATACTGATGAAAATCCAAGTTACACTCCGCCGGACGGAGTTAGAGGGGAATACAATCCTTTGTATGGGACACGGTCAAAAGAGCAGTCACTGGTGCTTAATTTTGATGAATTACCGGTCAATGCGAAAGGAGCGGCCAAGAAAACATTATTCGCTTTAACCGGTGAGCGCGCTCAAAGTTATCTCACATACGATAAATTAAAAATGTATGTTCATGGCGATGAATCAAATCAATGGATTAGCAAAGAAGAATCTGATGTGAAATTATTTCTACAATTTGGTTTAGGAGATCAATTTTACGAAATAACCCAACCGGTTTATAGTGGTTGGGATGAAGAATTAGGGCGTAATTCAATTGATATAGATTTAGATTGGTTAACAAATTTAAAATTGCATGATGCTGAATCAATAAAATTAATAAATACCACCGATATTTTTATTGATTCCGTAGACGTGAAAAAATATATTTTTTCTGACGAGCAAGGCAATTTAACCGGGAAATCAGTTACAATTAAAGGTGCTCCGGCTTTATCGAGGATTCAACACTTTACGATTGGCATTAAAAATTCTGCCAACGAACCGATCTCCGGTCAAGTTTTGATTGATGAACTTCGACTAAGTGGTGTAAAGAGGGAAAAAGGTGTTGCCATGCGAATCCAATCCAATTTGCAGTTAGCAGATCTTGGTAAGACTTCGATTATATTTAGCCGGAAAGATGCCGACTTCCATGTTTTGCAACAAAGGCTTGGCTCAAATCGAAATAATCAGGATATTCGCGCAAATACAATTTTGCAGATGCATAAATTTTTGCCAGAAACGTGGGGTTTATCAATACCGTTAAATGTAACTTATTCCAATTCCAATGATCGCCCAAAATACCATCCGGGGTCGGATGCGCGCGTTAATGAATCGGCTGTGCCGGACTCAATAGTAAATGCAGCCGAAACCATGAATATCAGCACAAGCTTTGCCAAGACTAGAAAATCAAAAAATAGGTGGATAAAATATACTTTAGATGACGTTACAGCGAGTTTTTCAGCGAATAGAACGGTTACTGCCAACGAAATTATGAAAGAAGTACGTAATGAAGCTTATGCCGGAAAATTGACCTACGGCCATGCATTTGCACGTGATAATTTTATTAAACCATTAAAGTGGATTAGGGTAATACCGTTAATTGGGAGTAAATTGAGTAATGTTAATTTTTATTATACTCCCATAAGTATAAATGCCGGTATTGATATTGTTGAAAAATTGGTACAGAAAAATTCACGTGTAGGCGGTCGTTCAGCCGACGAATATAATTTAGGATTAAATCGAAATTTGAAATTAAAATATAAATTGCTCGACAATTTGGGCCTCGACTACAGTCGCGGATCAAAAAGTGATATGGACGAATATCGTGCAAAATTTGTGCAAGCAATTCAAGAATTTAACCCCGGTATTGTTACCAACTCTAATGAGAATCTTAGCGCTACATTTAATCCTGTTTTGGCAGAATGGCTTAAACCAAATTTTTCTTATTCAGCAGCTTATCGTTGGGATCAACCGCGCAATAGTACAATTGATGGGGCAAATATCGGAACCCAATTGCGCTTTTCTTCTAATTTAGCATTGAATATTGTCTCAATTCTTGAAACTGTTTATAAGCCCAAGGAAGGAATTTCTAATCGAAGCCGTGCAAATCAACGCGGGCGTCGTGTAAGAAATCCTGCAGAGGAAGAATTAAGTGGTAAAAATCAAGATGGTGAAAGGAGCAAGGAAAAAGATTTGCTATTAGAAGAAAATTCAAAACAGGAAATAGACGCGGAAAAAGAAAGAAGCAAACTTGGAATTTTAGGACTTACACATAAAATTCTAAATAAAATAAATCCGATAAATATGACCTATTCATCGAATTTAAATCGTACTGGGTTAGGTGTTCAGGGCGATGTGCCCATTGGTTATAAATTGGGATGGACGGCGGAACATGGTTTGCCTCATTCTGCGAGTGTTGGTACTAACACTGGACAATGGAATTTTGTACGGAATTTATCGATCCGATCGGGATTTTCGATTTCATCTAAGGCTAAAGTCAGTTTAAACTATATTCAAGAATTAGGAATCAATCGTACTGGTGGAACCGATTTAGAGTTGCATAGTTCATCGCGGGACTATTTTGCTTACGGTGAAAAACTTGAAAATGGCTTACCAATCACAAGCTGGTCTCTGCGTGTTACCGGTATTGAGCGTTGGCCGATAATTAAAAAGATTGCGAAAACAGCTTCTTTAGAACATGCTTTTAGTGGTAAGGAGGTACGCTCATGGAAGATTGAAGGTGTTGATAATGTTCCAGTTACGCCATTTTTTGGAATATCAAATTTTGATGATGAATATGGAGATTTTCTGACGCAGTCACGAATTAATGCAAGTTATTCGCCATTACTGGGTTTTTCCATGTCTCTGGCGAAAGGAGTCGCACTTAATATTCGTCATAACCGTAGCAAGATTGCAACTAAAACGCCAACTGGATTAAATTTAAAAAATGATAAATCATATAGTTTGAGTTCGAATTATACACATAAAGGCGGATTCAAAATTCCGCTACCATTTTTTGATAGGTACAAGGCCGAAAATACTATGAATTTTACTTTCAATGCAGATTATAATAAGAGTCAAACGCTTGCGACAAAAAATACGGAAGATCTCACAGAATTGGATTCAAATAAAAGTTTTAAAATTGGATTACGAGTTTCCTACACGTTTTCCAAACTTATTACTGGTGCTATGATTTTGGAATATCGCGAAAGCGATACAAAACGAATAGGTAAAAAAATTGACCGCGATATTGGTTTTGATGTAAATATTGCCATAAGTGGATGAAGCAACAGGTATGATGATGAAAAATTTAATTTTTATACTACTTTTTTTATTTGCAGGGTGTAAAACAGAGCAAATCAATTTTGATGGGGATGCTGCATTCAATATTCTTCAACAACAATGTGATTTTGGGCCGCGCAACCCAGGATCAAAGGGATATTTGGAATGTAAAAAATTTCTGATCTCAAGTTTACATGCATCTGCAGATACTGTTTTCACTCAAAATTTTTCCTATACCGAATTGTATGAACATAACACATTTGAATTAGAAAATATTATTGCTCAGTTTGTTGTGGAAAGCGATAAGCATATTTTACTAGGTGCCCATTGGGATACACGACCGTGGGCAGATTATGATCCTAATCCTACAAATCGAACTACACCAATTTTAGGTGCAAACGATGGTGCTAGTGGAGTTGCCGTATTATTGGAATTAGCAAAAATGTTCAGTGTAAATCGACCACCGGTAAATATTACCATCATTTTATTTGATGGAGAAGATATGGGTGTTCACAATAATAATGAAAGTTTTGCGCGCGGTTCACAGCATTTTGCACAAAACTTACCAATTTCAAAACCTGATTATGGTATAATAATTGATATGATCGGTGATAAAAATCTTACTATTCCAATTGAAAGAAAATCTTACCGAGTTGCACCAGATTTGGTAAATGAATTATGGCAGATGGCAGAAAAATTAAATTTATCAGCTTTCCAAAATAGGTTGGGCAATGAAATTTACGATGATCACGTTCCACTATGGGAATTTGCCAGAATTCCTGCTATTGATTTGATTGATATTAACTATCCCAATCAAAGGATAAATTATTGGCATACTTTGAATGACTTGCCGGAAAATTGTTCTCCGGAAAGTTTAAAGCAAGTTGGTACATTATTAATCAATTATATTCATTCACTGGAGAAATAATTTGAATACAAAAATATTAATACTGCTTTGTTGCTTTACAACAATTTTATTTGGACAATCCAAACCGCTTACAAATTTTAAATTATTTTATAATAGTGCATCGCAATTAAGCGAAACACCAGGATTACGCACAAACAGTATTGGTGATATTGTCGCAATGGGTCCAAATACAACGTGGGTTGGAACTGGCATTGGTCTTTCTGTGCTGCATGACTCAACTTCAATATTTTCTTTAGATACAATGTTTATTATTGATGAAGATTCAAGAATTCTCAATACTGCTGTTACCTCAATGGTTGTACAAAATAATATTTTGGCTTTTTCCGGTTTGACAGAAATAGATGGTGAGCGTAATGGTACAGGAATTTATCTCACCTTTGATGGCTTAGCTGATAAAATTGAATGGTATCGTTTTGATCAACCGACTGAGGAAAAGGCTGATTCTCTTGTTCCATTTGGTAATCGTTATTTTAAAGCACGGCCTGTCATCGGGACGCGCGGTAATATTTCTTACGATATGGATATTAGCGGAAATTACTTATGGATTGCAAATTGGTATGGCGGTTTACGACGCTTAAACTTAACAGAATT
>Ga0056123_1000131_pt1 | contig 15119 bp, 10 predicted proteins | sample WorMetHEROISLAND_3_FD_71122 | JGI IMG/M metagenome (GOLD analysis project Ga0056123, IMG submission 71122) | Marine gutless worms symbiont microbial communities from Max Planck institute for Marine Microbiology, Germany - Olavius sp. 3 HERON ISLAND ...
TGACGGCGGCAAGTTTACAGTCCCTTACCATCACCCGCAAAAAAGGGTTTCGCTGCGGGGCGCTCATTCTTCTTTTAACCTGTGGCTTTCTTTTCGCGATGGACGGCGCGGGCCTTGCCCGCGAACGGACCCATTTCCCAACCGACTGCGCGGACGCGGGAGTAACTGATGTTTTTGTTTTCTCAGGCACTGCCGGGTATGAATGGAGGGACCCTAATCGCGTTAGACTAACGGGGTCTACGAGGCCTGGATGGGGTGCACGGGACCAAGCGGGCGCGGTAACGGCTAAGAATAAAATTGATTTTCGTCATCCGTTTACCATTGCATTCCAGGCGAATTTTGGACATAAATATTATGGGAAGGGCAACCATGGCATGGCCGTGGTTTTTCACAATGACCCCAGGGGACGCGTCGCCCTTGGACGTCACGGGGCGGCTCTTGGCGCCGGTGGTATCCAGAACGGAATTGCGCTTGAGATTGATACCCACATTGACTCGTTCGAAAACTGGGATACCGATGCGCTCAAAAAACGGCGCAAACGGCGCCAAAAACCGGCTAGGTGGGAAGACCATACTTCTATCTGGGATACCGATGGTGGACTTCGAGACGGAATGCCCCGATCTTACCTGACTACGGCCATTGGACATGGCGATCTGGACGATTGGGCCCGGCATGATGTCGAAATATCATGGGATCCCGCTACTGCGACCCTTTCCTATACTCTCGATGGAAATCCGGCGGGTTCTTATACACATCGCCGCGGAATGGCGGATTTCGTGACCGCGTATTTCGATGGAGCATACCGGGTTCACTTCGGGATAACGGCTGGTACTGAAGATTTCCCCGAGACCATAATAACCAGTTCTCAATCAATACACTTTCAGGATTTTTGCTGGCTGCATTTTAGAACTGATAGCGACCGCGACGGTGTTGACGACATTGACGACATCGATGATGATAATGACGGAATCACGGACTGCGTGGAAAATGGATTGGAGGACGCGCAAGGAACTAATGTTTTTGCTTTGTCAGGCAGCGCCAAACCAATTTATATGGGCAGATTTATTCAGGTTTCAATAACGCAGGATTTACCGCAACAGGCGGGCGCGGCAATGTCCAGGCATAAAATTGATTTTCGTAAGCCGTTTACCATTGCATTCCAGGCCCATTTTGGAGATGAAGGTCCGAAGGGCGCCGATGGCATGGCCGTGGTTTTTCACAATGACCCCAGGGGAAGCGCCGCCCTTGGACGTCCCGGAGCGGCTCTTGGCGCCGGTGGTCTCCAAAACGGAATTGCGCTTGAGTTTGATACCTACCGGAACGATATCATTTTCGAAGGCTTTAACAGTACTTTATGGGATGACCATGCTTCTATCTGGGATACCGATGGTGTACTTCATCCCGAAGGAGCTCCCCCATTTTACCTGGCTAGGGCTTCGTTCATTGGAAGGCCACATAACGATGTAGAAGATGGGGAATGGCATTACGTCGAAGTAACATGGGATCCCGCTGTTGAGGGCCTTGCTTATTATATCGATGGAGCGGTCGTGAGCTTTTATCGTCATCACGGAGCAACGGATTTCGTGACCGAGTATTTCGGTGGAGCAAACCGGGTGTACTTCGGGGTGACGGCTGCCACTGGAGATTTAACCAATGGTCACTCAATACGCTTTATGGATTATTCAAGACGAAATTTTGATCACGATTTTGATTTTGATTTTTGCTCGCTGCCTGTAGGACGTGATCCCGATGGTGACGGCCGGCTGAACCATGTGGATTTGGACAGCGACGGCGACGGGGCCTGGGATATTGAGGAGAGCGGCGCTGATCATGCCACGCTGGACGTGAACAATGACGGCGAGATCGACGTCGCCTTCCCTGACACCGACGGTGATGGTCTGTCCCAGGAGATCGAGGCTGCCAATGGTGAGAATAGCGGTACAACTCCGAGGGACACCAATGACGACGGCATTCCCGACTTTCTCGATCCCGAAGAAAGTTGACAGCAACGCAGACGGGGCTGCCCGGACGCAATCGAGGGCGCGTCCGCAGTCCCGCCTTTGATTTCGGGGATACCGTTTCGGGCGGGCGCCTGGATCGATGATCGCGGCAGGCGCCTTGGGGAACGAAACCGCCGACCGGGAAAAAGGGGTGTTATGCAAAGGTCTCACAAGGCGTTGGGGTTTGTCAGGGGCGTAGCGGCGGGGGTAGTGTGCCGAAGAGCCGGGCAAATCCCGGCAACGCCGCAGATGGTTTTTTACGACGCCATGCCAAATCCCAGGGACTTGACAAACGCCTCCCGGAACGACGCTTGCTCAGCCAGGTTGAGCACCTCCACCCTTTGGGCCAGGGCATCTGCACGAGCTTGAAAATCGGCGCTAAAAGCCGAACAAACGGCGCCTTCGCCGGCGGCATTGCCTACCATCTTCACATGTTCGCGTTTGACCGGCGGTAAAAACCCCAAGCAGATCAGATCATCAACATTTAAAAAATTACCAAAAGCACCCGCAATATAAAGCCGGTCCGGCGCTTCAATCCCCGCCGCATTGCAAAGGGTGTCCAGCCCCGCCCGGAGCGCCCCTTTGGCCAACTGGACGGCGCGGATATCTTTTTGTGTCAGCACCACATCGCGGCCGTATTCGGTCTCACCGGCCGGGGCCAAAATAATGGCGGGAATCCCGGTTGCATCGCGGGTCAGCAAACTGCCTGCCTTTTGCTCATCAATCCTGCCCGACGCCTCAATGATTCCGGCGCCAAACAGCGCCGCCACAGCGCTGACAATGCCCGATCCACAAATGCCTTTGACCGGCGAGGTCTCCCCCTGGGTGTTTGTTACTGTTGTGTATACGCAGCGTTGCCCATTATCATCGATCCGCCATGTATCAATGGCGCCGGGCAAAGCCAACATGCCCGAGGAAATCGTCGCCCCCTCCAAAGCCGGGCCTGTGGCGCACGATGAACCGTAAATTTTTCCATTTACACAGAGCAAGATCTCTCCGTTGGTGCCGATATCGATAATGAGAAGATGATCCGCAGCCCTGTCAATGTCGTACATCAATCCGGCCGCCACAATATCGGCTCCCAGATAAGCGGAAACCAACGGCGCGGTTTTTACTTTTGCCGAATCATCAAAACGCGGATCCAGTAACTTCGCCGGACGGGTTTGGGCGTTGGTAAAGACCGGGTTGAAAGGAGCACGCCCCAGACTGGCGGGATCGACGCCCAGCGCCAGATGGAGCATGGTGGGGTTGCCCACAATGACGATCTCCCTTAGATCGGTCACATCAAAATCATTTTTTTTGCAAAGCGACTTGGCGATATTGGCAATGGCCCGACCCACAATGGTTTGCAAGGTCTCAAGGTGTCCGTCATCTTTCATCACAGCGGTCATGCGGCTAACCACATCGGCGCCGAAAATCGCCTGGGGATTGCGCAAAGAGGCGGCGCCCAACACCCGGCCCTCTTTGCGGTCGCACAAAAATCCGGCCAGGGTGGTGGTGCCCAGGTCCACGGCCAGAACCGGTCGCCCGCCGGCACGGGGAAAAACACAACCAAGAGCCGGCCGGCGGCCGGTTAATTTAGTAAGCACCGTAGCAATATCGATGCAGTTCCCGGCGATGAGGTCAATTTCAAGATCGCTGCGAACAGTTGTTTGGCAAGCCAAAACGGCCTCCCAGCCATCCGTTGCCGCCGGATCTTCGGACCTTATCTTCACACCGCATTTTTCGCATTTACCTTTACCGCCGCAATCGGCCCGCAAGGGAATCCCCGCTTCGCGCAAAATATCGGCCAATGTCCTGCCCGCTGCGACTTCCAACTGACGACCGGCGGCGGCAATTTGAATCTTGCAAACGGTTGTTACATCCGATGTCATACGGGGCCTTCTTGGATCAATCACAACGGTTTTGTGAAATCCGGGCGCATCAAGGGCGCGAGCATGTCTTTGGAAAGCTTTCTTTTTTCAAGAATAGGTCTGAAACGCAAGTATAATCTTTTGGGGCGACAATCAACCCCATGCTGTCCGGAAAAAACCCTTGACGCAACCTGTGCCCGGCATTATAAGTTGCCATGATCCGGGCGGTTAACTCAGTGGGAGAGTGCTACCTTCACACGGTAGAAGTCACTGGTTCAAATCCAGTACCGCCTACCACAATAACATTCAGGGGTTACGCATTTTGAGACCTTTGCATAACACCCCTTTTGGCCCGATTTCGGCGTCCGGCTCAAAATGGTATCCTCAAAATACTCACTATATTCCTCCGGTTCCATTTTTCGCCTTCCTTGAACGTGAACAAAAACAGATGTCCTGCAAAGGTCTCGGTGAATCGACACTCAATTTGTGAGCTGTTTTGCCAAGCATTGACAATCTCTTTCCCGCCTGGTTGACCCAATGGATGGATACCCATCAAGCGCCTTTATGGGGTGCGGCGGATTTGCGAAATTTCGCCACGCCTGTGGATGAAAACGGAAAGCGCTTCCCCTTTGCCCTTTCCTGGGCGCTGCCCATGAACCCGCGTATTATGGCGAGTATTCAAAGCGGACCCAATCAACCTTACGCCGACGAATATGAACGGGTGAATCATCGCATCAATCAATTGGCGGCAGCCTTGGCTACCGGGCTTGGCGCCCGAGGCTATCACGCCAAGCCGCTGGCCGCCTCGGAACGCACCGATACGGTGGCCGTCAAGGGTGAATTTCCCCACAAAACCGCCGCCACACGAGCAGGGTTGGGCTGGATCGGTCGTCATTGCCAGTTGATCACCCATCGTTTTGGTTCCTGGGTCCGATTGGGAACGGTCTTTACCGATATGGCTTTGCCTTGCGGACCGGCGGTGGAGCGTCACTTTTGCGGCCAATGCACCCAATGTGTCGATGCCTGCCCGGCCAAGGCGCTAACGGGTACGGCCTGGCAGCCGGGGATTCCGCGCCGTGCAATGCTGGACGTGCAGATCTGTGATCAATGGAAAAAAGAGCACTATTGCCGGTATCACCACGGCCACACCTGCGGGATCTGCTCGGCGGTGTGCCCATATGGGTTGAAAAGTTTGAACCCGAATCTTAATGCACGTCAAGCTTACCGCTCATTCTCGTCAACATGATATCCCCCCTGTTTTTAGATAGATATAGTCGGCGTTTCCTGGTGTCACTCCCCCTTGAAACAACTGAAAAATACCTTTTACAGCAAGATTCAAAAAGAGCGCGGGCGTCATAACTACAGTGGCTCCGACGTGCCATAAAAGTTTGTTTCATAGCCAAACAGGCGTTTTGCTTTTTCAGAGAAGGTAAGCTATAAGGAGCGTGCAAAATCGGCAACCTGAAGACGGGTGGGCCGGCAAGACAGATATGCATTTTTTCTCCATCTTTCATGTATTCGGAACCCTCTTTCTGGTCACCGGCATTTCCATGGTGGCGCCGCTTATTTGCGCAGCTATTTACGGCGACGGCGATTTTAACGCCATTTTCACCTCCATCGTTATCACCCTTTTAATAGGGGCGCCTTTGTGGTGGGGATTTCGCAAACACCACAACCTGGGGGGTAAGGACGGCATTTTTATCGCTGCCTTCGGATGGATTTTTGTCTCCGCCTTGAGCGCCTTGCCCTTTGTCATTCACGGCTCAATTCCGTCGTTTACCGACGCCTTTTTCGAAATGATGTCCGGCTACACCACCAGCGGCGCCACAATTCTCACCAGTATCGAGGTTGTCCCCCATGGGCTGATTTTCTGGCGTAGCGAGACCCATCTGCTGGGCGGGATGGGTTTTTTGACCCTAACGGTGATTTTTCTTCCCCACGGCATGGGGGGCCTTAGAATTTTCCGGGCCGAATCGTCGCCGGGCCAGGTCATCACCAAGGAAAAATTCCACGCCCGCAACCGTGATACCATGGTGCGTCTCTGGATCATCTACCTGGTATTGAACCTGGTCCAGGTCGTTTTACTGTGCGCCGGGGGCATGTCCCTATTTGACTCTCTCTGCCACGCTTTTGGCACCGTCTCCACATCGGGTTATTCACCTTACAACGCCAGCATCGGTCATTACAACAGCGCCTATTTTGACTGGATCATCATCATTTTCATGTTCTTGGGCGGAATGACCTTTGTCCTTTTCTACCAAATGGTGAGAGGCGACTTTCGCAGTCTATTCATCAATACGGAGTTCCGCTGGTATGTAGGGGCCATATTCTTTTTTTGCGGCATGGTCTCCCTGATTTTATGGAAGGAAAGTACCTACGGGTTGATGGATTCTATCCGCTACGGAACTTTTCAGGTCACCAGCCTTTTGACCACCACCGGATTTACCACCGCCGATTACGAACTTTGGCCCCAGGCGTCTCAGATGTTTCTCTATGCTGTCTGCTTTATCGGCGCCTGCGCCGGATCCACCACCAGCGGCATCAAGATTGTTCACTACGTGGTGATTTGTAAATTTATGGCGGCTGCTATCAAAAAAATCTTTTTTCAACCCATGTCAATCATCTCTGTACGCCTCAACCAGCGGTCGGTGGATGATTCCATTATCTATCTCTCTGTCTGTTATTTCATTGTCAATATTTTCCTGATTCTCATTGGTGGCTGTGTGATGGTCCTGACCGACAATATGGACTATGTAACCGCCATGAGTTCTGTGATTGCCACCTTGATGAACATCGGGCCGGGCTTTGGCGCTGTCGGGCCTTCGGAAAACTACGCCTTTATCTCCGATGCGGGGAAGTGGTTTCTCTCCTACAATATGCTGGTGGGTCGCCTGGAGATGTTTTCAGCGCTGGTCATCTTCTACCCATCATTCTGGAAAAAGTAACCGAAGGGTCAAAGGCTTCGAGGATACCATTTTGAGCCGGACGCCGAAATCGGGCTAAAAGGGTGTTATGCAAAGGTCTCATTTCCTTCTCTTTTCAAGAATTTTTGGATCTGTACGACACGGTTACCCCAGAAAAAGCGTATGCACATCCTTTAAGTGAAGCGACTTGCAGACCATGATGACACGCTCGTTTTCCAATATTTGGGTGTCGCCTACAGCGATTTGCCATTGATCATCACGGAAAACACCTCCCATCAGAATTTTACCGTGATAGGCCGGGTCAAGTTTGGAGAGGGGCAGCTTGGTAACGGGCGATTTGGGCGCCGCCAGGATCTCCACCACCTCGGCGTCAAAGCCGTGCAGATGGGCCACCGAGAGCAATTCACCCCGGCGGATAAATTTTAAGATCTCATTGGCGGCCAAAACCTTTTTATTGAGCGCAATATCGGAGCCGCTGGTGGCGGCCAACACCAAATACTCCTCTTTATTCACCATAGATATGGTTTTGCGTTTGTGACTGCGATCCTCTTCATTCCCGGAGGCGACAAGATGCTTCGCCAACATGGAGCTCATGATATTGGTTTCGTTTTCTCCGGTAGCCGTGATAAAAGTGTCGATATCGTCCAATCCGGCCAATTCCAGGGTGTCGGCATCGGACCCGTCTCCATGGAGTACTTCGGCATGGTTCAGGGCATGGCTCAACTCGGCAGCCCTGGCTTCATTTTTTTCAACGATTTTGACGCGGGCATCTTTTCCCATCAATTCAGCCACACGGGTACCAACCCGGCCGCCGCCCAAAATCATCACCCGATGGCGGCGCTCCTCTTTAACGCCGGTCAGCGCCATCAGTTTGGACATATCCTGTTTGGCCGTCATAATCAGCACCTGATCCTGGGGTAAAATTTCATGTTCACCGCCTGGCAGGATCGTCGTAATTCCTCGCGCAACGGCCACCACCCTGAACGGAAAGGTGTTGTAGCTCATGGCGAGTTCTTTGAGTTTGCAGTTGGCCAACGGTGATTCGGTATGTACCCGTGTGGCCAGGAGCTGAATCTGCCCATCGGCAATGTCGATGATCTCGTTACCGGCGGTGCGTTTGACCAGACGAACGATCTCCTGGGCGGCCAACTCTTCGGGATGGATAAAGAGGTTGATTTTAAGATCATCGGCGCTTACCACCGCGTCAGGCCGGCTAAAATCCAATGAACGCACCCTGGCGACCTTTAACGGGATACCGAACCGATCAGCGATCATGCAGGCCATCATGTTGACCGCGTCATTATTGGTGACGGCAATCAGCACATCCATGTTTTCGACGTTGGCCTCCCGCCAGCAGTCCAGCCGCATGGCCGAGCCGTGAATCAACCGTGCGTCCAGGTAGCCGTCTACATGCCGAATCAAGCGGCTGTCCAACTCAATGGCTGTTACGGCATAGCCTTCATGGACCAACCGTTTGGCCAAAAAGGTGCCTACCCCGCCCAGCCCCAAAATAAGAATGCTTTCCGTTACTGATTTCTTCATCCATTTTTCGCCTTCCTTGAACGTGAACAAAAACAGATGTCCTGCAAAGGTCTCTTATTGCAAAGGATACGGCGTCAAACTCTCCATCCCGTTTTCCGTTACCAGGATTGTCTGTTCAAACTGGGCGGAGAGCGATCCATCAAGGGTCACAGCCGTCCAGTTATCCTCCAAAATCCGTAATTTCGGGCCGCCTAAATTGATCATCGGCTCAATGGTAAAAACCATCCCCGGCGCCAGGGGAATCCCTTCGCCTTTTCTGCCGTAATGGGGGACTTGGGGCGCTTCGTGAAATTCAAGCCCGACACCGTGCCCTACAAACTCACGTACAACGGAGCAGCCGCTTTTCTCGGCGTATTGCTGAATGGCCCAGCCGATATCACCGATGGTATTGCCCGGTTTCACCATGACCATGCCCCGGCGCAAGCACTCGCGGGCCACCGCGGTAATTTTATGGGCCTCGGGCGAAGCCTTTCCGACAATAAACGTTTTATTGGCGTCGGCGTAAAATCCGTCTAAAATCGGGGTGACATCCACATTGACGATATCCCCCTCTTCAATCACCCGTTTTCCGGGAATGCCGTGGCAAATCACCTCATTCACCGACACACAGACGCTTTTGGGATAACTGTTGCGGTAGTTGAGAGGAGCGGGAATCGCCGTGTGGGCGATGGTAAAATCATGCACCAGGGTGTTGATCTCATCGGTAGCCATATTGGGCCGCAGATTATCCTCCACCAAATCCAATGTCGCCAAGGCCAGACGACCCGCTATCCGAATCCCTTCAACCTGCTCAGGCGTTTTTAAGCAAATGTTGTATTGATTGAGATAATGCTCGGCCATATTTAAGGATCTTCCTTTCTTATCCGCCCCGCAACAGCGTTTAAATTTTTTACCGCTGCCGCAGGGGCAAGGTGCGTTACGGCCGATTTTACCAGGCGATCGTCTCATAACCCTTTAATATATCTTATTTTTATTGTAATGCCACGGCATGCAAACTATAACCGGAGGCAATAACACTGTCAACTCACCCGGATTGAAACAGGTTTTGACATCCAACACCAACGAACTACTTTATCTACCAAATCAAAGTACGACCGTAATTGATTGCCCCGTTAAAAGGAACTATCTTTTATGTATGAACCACGCAGCCGGGATTGTAGCGCCGGCAGCCTTTTATTGATTCAAAATCGACATATCGGAACCTGATTTAATGCAGATGAAACCGAAACCCGAGTGGCTCAAACGGCGTTTACCCGGTAACGCTCAATATGAAAATATTCGCGCCTTATTAAAAAATGGTCAATTGCATACGGTTTGCCAGGAGGCCAACTGCCCCAACATCTGGGAATGCTTTTCCAGCGGTACGGCGACCTTTTTGATTCTGGGGTCCCGTTGTACACGTTCATGCGGATTTTGTGCGGTGGCCAAAAACCCTCAAGGGCCGCCTGACCCGAATGAACCATCCCGGGTGGCTGAGGCCGCCCAAGCCTTAAAACTCGACTATGTAGTGGTTACCTCCGTTACCCGGGATGATCTGCCGGATGGGGGTGCGACTCATTTTGCCGCCACCATTGAACAAGTACGTGAAAAATTGCCCCGTGCGCAGATCGAAGTGCTGATTCCCGACTTTCAAGGATCCCGGCCGGCCCTAAAAACCGTCCTCGATGCGTCCCCGCACATTCTCAACCATAATATCGAAACGGTACCCCGTCTATATCCCGCGGTTCGGCCCCAGGCCGATTATCAACAATCCTTGACGCTGTTAACCCAATCCGCTCGCATGGCCCCGGAAATTCCCACTAAATCGGGACTCATGGTGGGGCTGGGTGAAACCCGGGATGAACTCCACACTGTTTTTGAAGATCTGCTGGCTACTGATTGTCGGTTATTAACCTTGGGACAATATTTGCGACCGTCAATAAATCACCTTCCCGTAAAGGAATATGTTTCACCAGACACTTTTTTAAAATATAAGGATAAAGCGATATCCATGGGTTTTGTCGATGTGGCCAGTGCGCCCCTGGTCCGCAGCTCTTATCGGGCAAAAGCATTGTTTACATCGACCATCCCGGATAAGGAGATAACAGGCGCCCCGGCTTCCGAGATAACCGAATAGATTGCCCTGTTAGCACCACCAAAATGACCACTGAACACACGATCCACCCCAAACTACTGTGGGCAGAGGTGAATACTGACGCCATCGCCCATAATATCCGTCAGCTAAAGGCCCGGTTGGCGCCGGATGTCAATTTGATGGCGGTGGTCAAAGCCGACGGCTACGGCCACGGGGCGGTTCCCTGCGCCCGGACCGCCCTGGCCAACGGCGCCTCTTTTTTAGGGGTTGCCAGGATCGAGGAGGCCATCACACTGCGTCGGGCCGGGATTGCCGCGCCGATCCTCATTTTCGGATACACACCGCCGTATATGACCGAGATTCTGTTAACGCATCAGCTCCACCAAACCGTTTATAACCTGGAAACGGTCCGGGCCTACTCAGCCCGGGCCGACCAACAGCGAAAAAAACTGGCCGTGCATGTGAAAATCGACACCGGTATGGGGCGTCTCGGGTTTCCCGTCTCTGTCCAATCTTCCAATAACGACGAATTGAGGCAATCCATCCGCGCCATATCCGCCTTGCGCGGTACCCACTTGACAGGGCTGTCCACCCACTTCGCCACAGCGGACAGACCGGATAAACCCATGGCCCGCGAACAACTGTTGAAATTCAAACAGATAACCGAAGAACGTGTCGTCAACAGGCTGAATATAAACTATGTTCACGCCGCAAATAGCGCAGCCCTGATCACTCTGCCCGAAGCCCATTTCAATATGGTCCGGCCGGGTATCGCCATTTACGGTCTTTCACCATTTGACACAGTCCCCTCTTACGGGATAAAGTTGCGCCCCGCCATGACCTTAAAAAGCAGGATCGTTCAATTAAAAACGGTCTCTTCCGGTACCCCGGTCAGTTACGGTGCAACCTGGCGGGCTAAAAAAATGACCCGCATCGCAACGATCCCCATCGGCTATGCCGATGGATATCGCCGGAATCTTTCGTCCGTCGGTAAGATGTTGGTAAAAGGTCAGCAAGCCCCGGTGGCGGGAAGGGTCTGCATGGATTTCACCATGCTTGATGTGGGCCATATCCCGGATGTACAAACCGGCGACGAGGTGGTGGTCTTCGGAAAACAGCACGATGCGGTCTTGCCGGCCAACAGCCTGGCGCGGCAATTGGGTACCATTAACTATGAAATAACAGCGGCGCTGACAGCCCGTATCCCTAAAGTTTATGTACAAGACAACCCTTTGCCGGAATGATCCTTTTTTAAGCGCCATGCCCGCATTGAAACAAAGTATCACCATCGCAAACCCTTTGGGGCTTCACGCCCGGCCAGCAGCCCAACTGGCGCAAACCGCGCAAATGGCTCACGGAGCTGTCTATATTTACGCCAACAATTGTAAAGCCGATGCCAAAGAGGTCCTGGAAATTCTATCTTTGGGTTGTGGCAGGAACGGCCGCCTGATTATTGAGGTGGAAGATCCTCAAGATTCAGTGGTATTGAAAAAAATGTGTGACCAACTTCGGGAGAAACGCCTATATGAGTCGGGAAATCCGCATTGACGGCATTGCCGCATCACCCGGCATCTGTATCGGTAAAGCCTACTTGGTGGATACCGAAGGGGTGGACGTGATTCAAAACTACAGTATTCCCGAAGATCTGCTGGACCAGGAGGTCAACCGCTTCAAGTCAGCGGTCAGCCAGTCGCGTAAAGAACTGCGGACCATCATTAAGACCTCAAAAAAAGAGTTTAACGGCCATGGATCCATCCTTGAAGCCCACGAACTGCTTTTACGGGACAAGATGCTCTACACCCGCACCATTGATACAATTAAAAAAGGACGGATCAATGCCGAATGGGCACTGAAAAAAGTGGTGGCGGCCGTCAAACAAATTTTTCAGGAGATGGAGGATCAATATTTAAAGGAGCGGGCCATGGATGTGGTCCAAGTATCCGATCGGATTCTGCGTCACCTGGCCGGAGCCAATGGGGTCAATATCGCCGAAATCAACAAGCGGGTCATACTGGTGGCGCCCGATCTCTCTCCCGCCGAAACCAGCCAGATCAACCTTGAAAAAATCAAGGGGTTTGTTACCGATGTGGGCGCCAGGGCTTCCCACACAGGCATTATCGCACGTACGCTGCAACTCCCGGCGGTGTTGGGTGCTTCCACGGCCACCCGGCGGATTCAAAACGATGATCTGATTATTGTGGACGGCATCGACGGTAGCGTGGTGATTCACCCGGACGAAGATACCATTATCGCTTACGAAGAGAAAGGTTACAAATTCGAAATCTTTCAGGCCGGATTGTTGCGCCAAAGTAGCTGCCAGGCCGTCACCCAGGACGGTATTGATGTTCCCGTCATGAGCAATATCGAGCTTTTTTCCGAAGTGGTAACGGCCAAAGATCACGGCGCCGACGGTGTCGGGCTCTATCGCACCGAGTTTCAATTTGTGGGCAAGTACCGCTTTCCCACCGAAGAAGAAATGTACACCCACTACCGGGATGTGGTGGAGGTGATGGCGCCCAAGCCGGTCACCATTCGTACTCTGGATGTCAACGGCGACAAAGCCCTTTCCAAAAACCGGCGCACCACCGAACTCAATCCCACCTTGGGACTGAGGGGCATCCGTTACTGTCTTGCCCGGCCGGAGCTCTTTATCAGCCAGCTAAAGGCCATTTTGCGCGCGGCAGTCCATGGCAAAGTGCGCATCCTGTTGCCCATGATCAGCTTGCCGTCGGAAATTGATCAAACCATTGCGCTGCTGGATCAGGCTGCAGGGGAACTGGCCGTCAAAGGTACAAACCACCAACGCGATATTGAGATCGGGATCATGATCGAAGTCCCTGCCGCGGCGCTGGTAGCTGAGCTGTTAGCCCCCAGGGTGGACTTTTTCAGTATCGGGACCAACGACCTGATTCAATACACCCTGGCCATTGATCGGGGCAACAGTGCTGTTGAAAAGCTTTTTCAACCACTCCATCCGGCGGTCTTGCAGATGATCCGCAACGTGGTGACCGTTGGCCGCAAAAACGATGTCAAGGTTTATATATGCGGCGAAATGGCCGGCGAGCTGGAATATCTGCCCATCCTGTTGGGATTGGGATTGGACGAGCTGAGCATGAATCCCCAGGCGATCCCCGCGGTCAAGTGTATGATCCGCTCTTTGAACCGGGACGAGGCCCGTCAATTTGCCGACAATATCTTTGCCTGTAAATCCTCCGGCGAGGCCCAGGTTCTGATCCAATCCCACTACGGTGAGCTGATCCGGAAGATGACCACCCCCGACGATGGTGAGGTTCCCCTTGCCTAAAGATCCTGTCATTAGAATCGCCGAAAACCGTAAGGCGCGGCACGATTACACGTTGGAGGATGATTTCGAGGCCGGGATGGTTCTTTTGGGCACGGAAGTTAAATCTTTGCGCGATGGCCGCGCCAACCTGAAAGATGCGTATGCCACCATCAAGAATGGTGAAGTGTGGGTTCATCAGCTACGCATCAGCCCCTACACTCACGCTCACCAAGGTGGCCACGACCCCCTGCGCCCGCGCAAACTGTTGTTGCACAAACATGAGATCAAACGGCTCATCGGCAAGGTCAATGAAAAAGGGTACGCCCTGATCCCTCTAAAGCTCTATTTCCGGGGCAGCAAAGTGAAACTCAAGCTCGCCCTGGCCCGTGGTAAAAAGCGCCACGACAAACGCGAATCCATCCGCCGCCGGGACCAGGAGCGCGACCTGGCCCGCCAGCGGCGCTACTACGGGGTTATGTAGCAGCGGTTGCAAATAGGGGGCCTTACCCCTTCTCATTTTCCCCTGTTTGACAGGACTCCCTGACCGCCTTATTATCCAAATACCCGATTCCGGTCGTCAAAAACCAGGGCGCGGTTTGTTCTTTCAAAATTTGGGGGCGTAACGGCTTCGACGGGGATATCGAAGCATCGGCTGCATACCGAGGTTTCCGCCTGCTCGTTAAACGGTGGAACTAAACATAATCGCAGATGATTATGCATATGCCGTAGCCGCTTAGAGCTACTGCCGTCCTGCCGGGTCTCTCCCGCGAACCCGGCAAGGGCGTCGACCAGCGGGATAGTCAAACCCGGCCACCTGTTCCGGTTTTGGCGAAACCGTAAACAGGTTGGCTTGTCACTAAGCGAGTTCGGACGCGTTTTGACCAGCGAGATGTAAATTCCGGAATAAGTATGTAGACGCCGTTGCGGACTATTTTCGGACGCGGGTTCGACTCCCGCCGCCTCCACCAAAACCTATTCCAAGGGTATCCCATAAAGAACATTAAGCCCTGAAAATAAAGCGTTTTTGGGGTTTTTTCTTTCCGGCAACTTCCAGCAACATCTATTGACATCCCGTTAATCTGACGGTATCTTATACGGTATCTGGTCAACCATGAAAAGAGATACCGTCATGCCGTTGACAAATGCCGCCATTAAAAACGCCAAACCGAGACAGAAGCCCTATAAACTGTCCGATGGCCGGGGGATGTATCTGCTGGTCAACAAGACCGGAAAATACTTTCGCCTTGATTACCGGTTTTTGGGTAAACGAAGAACCTTGGCCCTGGGTGTTTACCCGACAGTGACCTTGGCCGAAGCCAGAACAAAGCGGGAAGAAGCCAAAAAGCTGATTGCACAGGGCATTGATCCTGTTCAATACAAAAGGGACGCCAAGGCCCTGCAAAAGGGTGAAGCGGCCAATAGTTTTGAAACAGTGGCAAGAGA
>Ga0056123_1000132_pt1 | contig 15095 bp, 14 predicted proteins | sample WorMetHEROISLAND_3_FD_71122 | JGI IMG/M metagenome (GOLD analysis project Ga0056123, IMG submission 71122) | Marine gutless worms symbiont microbial communities from Max Planck institute for Marine Microbiology, Germany - Olavius sp. 3 HERON ISLAND ...
TTTACGATCGCTTTCTCTCGGGCCTGAAGGGCTCGGCTACTGATCGAAGAACGGTATACCTGGCCGGTACGTACCGTTCTGTAGGGAGGGGGTAGCCTTCAGGCTACCTCCTACCAGATTTCGGGCTATATCGCAAGCGTGGGCAAGCCCGCTCCTACCACGTCGATCATGGTGGGCCAATCTCGACCGATTTGCGTTGATTCGCGTTTATTTGCGGCAAAATGATCCCTAATGGATGAACCGGATAGATGTTATCAATTCGGAGGCTCAAGGTTGAGATCGGAACGTGAATGAAGAGATTTTTAAAGCCCAAGGTCGAGGATTGGAAGGTTGATGGAAAGCGGCAAAGACGCCACCCGGTCTGGTCCGTCCATAGCATTGGAATGGCCCGTATGAGAGTTTCCCGAGTGCTTCCCGACAAGGTCCTGGTTCTGGGGCTGGGCAAGACCGGTCTGTCCTGCGCCCGTTATCTGACGGACCAGGGGGTCGTGGTGGCGATCATGGATTCGCGCCGGGAGCCCCCCCAGCTGGCGGAGGTGCGCCGGGATATGCCGGATCTGGCCTTGTTTCTCGGTGGCTTGGATCCGGACGTGATTCGGACCGCCGAGCAGCTGATTGTGAGCCCCGGTGTGTCTTTGCGGGATCCGGAGATTTCCGCGGCGGTGGGACGCGAGGTGCCGGTGATGGGGGATATCGAGCTGTTCGCCCACGCCGCCCGCGCCCCGGTGGCGGCCATTACCGGCTCCAACGGCAAGAGCACGGTGACCACTCTGTTGGGGCAAATGGCTCGTGTGGCCGGTGTCCGGGTGGCGGTCGGTGGCAATCTGGGTCGGCCGGCCCTGGACCTGCTCGACGAGGGCGTGGAGCTTTATGTGTTGGAGCTCTCCAGCTTCCAGCTCGAGTCCACCTGGTCCCTGGAGCCCGAGGTGGCGACTGTGCTCAATATCTCAGCGGATCATATGGACCGTTACGATAGCTTGTCCAATTACGTCGCGACCAAGGCTCGGGTCTTGTCCGGTGCCCGCACCGGGGTGCTGAATCTGGACGATGTCTGGGTGCGGGCCATGGCGGGAATCGCGGAGCGGGATGTCGGATTTGTGCTCGACTGCCCGCAGGCGGCGTCGGATTTCGGCTTGATCGAGGGGGCAGGGGGGCCCTGGCTCGGCCGCGGCGATAGGCCTTGGTTGCCGGTCGGCGAGGTCGCCTTGAGCGGCCGTCACAACCTGGCCAATGCCCTGGCCGCGCTGGCTATGGGCCAGGCCTGTGGTCTGCCGCGGGCCCCGATGCTGGAGGCCCTGCGGACCTTTCGTGGGCTACCCCACCGCACCGCTCTGGTGGCCAACAAGGGGGGGGTCGATTGGTACGATGATTCCAAGGGGACCAATCCGGGGGCCACTATCGCTGCCTTGGATGGTCTGGTGGACCCGGCCGGTCCGCGGCGGGCGGTGCTGATTGCCGGCGGTGACGGCAAGGGGGCCGATTTCACGCCCCTGGCGGCGGCGGTGGCGCGGGCGGCGCGGGCGGTGGTCTTGATCGGGCGCGATGCCCCTGAGATCGAGCGTGTGCTCGATAGCGGCATGCCGCTCCTGAACGCACGGGATATGTCGGAGGCGGTACGCCGTGCCTTCGCGGTGGCGTGGCCCGGTGATTGCGTGCTCCTGTCTCCGGCCTGTGCCAGCTTCGATCTGTTCGAAGACTATGCGCATCGCGGGCGGGTGTTCGCGGCGGCGGTGGAGGCGCTCGAGGTATGAGTGCCGGGAAACGGGTCGGGCGGATCGACTTGGGTGCCCGTTCCGGCGTCGCCGGTAAGTCGGCCGGTTACCGTACGCGGGGACGGGGGCCCGGTCGGCGGCGTGCCGATCGATTGCCGGATCTGGATTGGCCGCTCCTGCTCTGTGTCTTGTTGCTGCTGGGTCTCGGCTTCGTGATGATGTCGTCCGCGTCCCTAGCCGTTGCCGACCGTACCTTCGGGACCCCCTTCCATTTCATTGTCCGGCATGGGTTGGCTTTGGGGGTGGCCGCGGTGGTGGGGGGGCTGGTCTTTACCATGCCCTTGTCCTGGTGGGAGCGCTCGGGACCCGCCTTGTTCTTCTTGGGTCTGCTCCTGTTGGTGCTGGTGTTGGTGCCGGGTATTGGGCGTACGGTGAATGGAGCTACCCGTTGGATCCCTTTGGGCCCGGTGAATCTCCAGAGTTCCGAGTTCGTGAAGCTTTTTGCCGTGATCTTCGTGTCCGGCTATCTGGTGCGGCGGCATGAGGAGGTGACCACCAGTCTGTGGGGTTTTCTCAAGCCCATGTTCCTGATGGTGCTGGCCAGCGCCCTGATCATGTGCCAGCCGGATTTCGGCACGATGGTGGTGTTGCTCGCCACGGTGCTGGGTCTCTTGTTCTTGGGGGGGGTCCGGATGACCCATTTCGTCGTTTTTCTGGGGATGCTGACGATGGCCGCCGTGGTCTTGGTGGTGGTGGAGCCTTACCGGTTGGAGCGCATCGCGTCCTTCACTAAGCCTTTCGAGGACCCTTTCGATACCGGCTTCCAGCTCTCCCTGGCGCTCATTGCCTTCGGTCGTGGTGAGTGGTTGGGGGTTGGCCTGGGTAATGGTATCCAGAAGCAGTTTTTTCTCCCGGAGGCCCACACGGATTTTCTCATGGCGGTGATCGGGGAGGAGCTCGGGCTGCTAGGTACCCTAGTAGTGATCGCGGCCTTCGGCTTCTTCCTGTGGCGGGTGTTGTCCATCGGCGCCTGTGCCGAGCGCGCCGGCTACTGGTTCTCCGCCTATGTGGCCCACGGGCTGGGGCTGGGCATCGGCTTGCAGGCCATCATCAATATCGGGGTAAACCTGGGTCTGCTGCCGACCAAGGGATTGACCCTGCCTTTCATGAGCTACGGGAGCAACAGCCTGATCGTCTGCTGTATGGGGGTGGGGCTTTTGCTGCGTATCGATCGTGACCTGCGGTTCCGGGGGGTGAGCCGGGATGCCCGGGAGAGTCCGCTATGGGCCCGTGCCTAGCCGTCCTGGCCGGGGGAACCGGTGGCCACGTATTTCCCGCCCTGGTGGTGGCCGAGCTGCTGCGCGAGCAGGGGATGGAGGTGTTTTGGATCGGCACTCGACGTGGCCTGGAGGCATGGCTGGTCCCCGAGAACGGCTTTCCAATGGAGTGGCTGCGTATCGAGGGCCTGCGGGGTAAGGGACCACGACAGGTGGTCGCGGCCCCTTTCAAGCTCGCCGTGGCCCTGAAACAGGCCGCGGGTATCCTGCGCCGGCGGCGTCCCAATCTGGTCTTGGGGATGGGCGGCTTTGCTGCGGGGCCGGGTGGCCTTATGGCCAGGCTCCTGGGCATCCCGCTGGTGCTCCAGGAGCAGAACCGGGTGCCGGGCCTTACCAATCAGTGGTTATCGCGCATGGCTACGCATGTGTTCGAGGCCTTTCCCGGCAGCTTTCCCGCCGGACGTGGCGCCATGACTAGCGGTAACCCGGTGCGACCGGAGATCCTCGCCCTACCGCCACCGACAGAGCGCATGGCGACACGCTCGGGTCCGGGGCGCCTTCTGGTGGTCGGTGGTTCCCTAGGGGCCAAGGTGTTCAATGAGACCATCGCCGGGGCGGTCGCCATTCTGCCTCCCGAGCAGCGACCGCAGATTCGCCATCAGGCCGGTGAGCGTACCCTGGAGGTGGCCCGTCGGTCATTTCGCGATACCGGCGTAGTGGCCGAGGTGACTCCTTTCATTGCCGATATGGCGGAGGCCTATTCCTGGGCGGACCTGGTGGTGTGTCGGGCCGGTGCGCTGACGGTTTCCGAGCTGGCGGCGGCGGGGGTCGGCTCGATCCTGGTGCCTTATCCCCATGCGGTGGACGACCACCAGACCGCCAACGCCTGTGTCCTGGCCGATGTGGGGGCCGCGCTGTCCATGCCGCAGGCCGAGTTTTCCGCGGCGTCCCTGGGGGCGGTGCTCGCCGAGCTATTCGGTGACCGGTCGCGTCTGATCGCGATGGCCCAGGCCGCCCGCAGCCGGGTGGTGCCGGATGCAACGGCGCGGATTGTGCAGGCCTGTTGGGAGGTGGTGTCCTAATTTTGTTGCATGCCGGTGTAGCGGGTTACCCTAATTCTAAAGTAGCCGTGCGCTGCAAGGACGCACCGCCCTTTTCGATCGGGTTACCGATTGAAAAGGGTGCGGCTCTTTTGGAACGACGCGGAGGAACCTGGAAACAAAGGCACAGCCGACCATAGGGCAGGCTGTGCCCACTATTGGGTTTACTCGATATTTTCTTTTTTGCCGCAAATGAACGCGAATGGACACCAATGAGCCAAAAAATATTCGGCTAAGGTGCGCATTCGGCCAGCTCGACGCACAAAGCCTTCTCGTACACGGACTTCAAAGACCCAGGATCCAAGACTTTGCCGACTTCGAATGCACACCCGATAACGCGCCATATTTTCCGGTGGGCATAGCCCCGCCTAGGCAATCCCCGCCGGTGCGGTAAAGAGGGTCATGGAGCTTTTCGAATCCACGGGACGGCGTAGATCACGTCTCAGAGTGAGGTGGTGTGATCGGGACGGTGCGCAAGCTCCACTAAGGTGTCCGAAAAACCGGCCTCGACGCTCGGATTTTGGACGCCCGGTGTCGTTTCAATAGAGCCGCACCCGATTGAAAATGAAGCCAAGTCGAAATCACATTTTGGCGTAAGGGAAAATTTCAAGGATGGAATTTTCCCGCTCTAAAAGAAGTTGGGAGGTGACCGGGGCATGAGTGGTGAGAAACTTTTCGGTGCTGATCGGATGGGCCGCGTCCGCCATCTGCACTTTGTCGGCGTCGGGGGCTCGGGTATGAGCGGGATCGCCGAGATCATGGTCAATCTGGGCTATCGGGTCTCCGGCTCCGACCGACGGGCGAGCGAGATGACCCGGCGTTTGGAGGCCCTGGGCGTCTCGGTCGCCATCGGTCACCGGGCGGCACAGGCCGGAGATGCGGATGCGGTGGTGGTCTCCAGTGCCATCCCCGCGGATAACCCGGAGCTGCAAGCGGCACGCGCGCAGCGCGTCCCGGTGGTGCGCCGCGCCGAGATGCTGGCCGAGCTGATGCGTTTCTATTATGGGGTGGCGGTGGCCGGGACCCACGGCAAGACGACGACCACCAGCCTGATCGCGAGCATCCTGGCTGAAGGTGGGCTGGACCCGACCTTCGTGATCGGCGGGCTTCTGAACAGCGCCCGCGCCAATGCCCGGTTGGGCACCAGCCAGTACCTGATTGCCGAGGCGGATGAGAGCGATGTCTCTTTCCTGCATCTGCAACCCATGTTGGCGGTGCTCACCAATGTGGACAGCGATCACATGGGCACCTATGACAACGACCTGGAGCGTCTGCGGAGTACCTTCGTGGAGTTTCTGCATCACCTGCCTTTCTACGGGCTGGCGGTGCTGTGCCTCGACGACGAGGAGGTCCGCGCCCTGGTACCGAGAATTTCTCGTTCGGTGCGGACCTACGGGACCGGCAAGGCGGCGGACGTGCGGGGCGAGGATATCCGTCAGGAGGGTCTACGTATGTCCTTTTTGGTCCGTTGCGAGGGTCAGGACCGGTCCCTCCCGGTGACCCTCAATCTGCCCGGTCGCCACAATGTGCTCAACGCTCTGGCAGCGATCACCGTAGCCTGGGAGCTGGGCGTGGAGGATGCCGCCATCCAGCGGGCATTGCGGGGCTTCGAAGGGATCGGTCGTCGCTTTGTCATTACGGAGGTGAGCACGGGGGACGGTCGCGAACTGATCCTGGTGGACGACTATGGGCATCACCCGCGGGAGGTGGCGGTCACCCTCGAGGCCGCGCGCCGTGGCTGGCCGAAACAGCGACTGGTGCTAGTGTTCCAACCGCATCGTTTTACCCGGACCCGGGAGCAGTTCGAGGAGTTCGTCCGGGTGCTGTCGAGGGCGGACATTCTGGTCCTGTGTGATGTCTATGGGGCGGGAGAGGCACCCTTGCCGGGTGCCGACGGCCGTGCCCTGAGCTGGGCTATCCGGGCCCGCGGTGAGGTGGACCCGGTGTTCGCGCGGGAGCTGGAGGAGGTGCCCCGAATCCTGAAGGCTTTGTTGAAGGATGGTGATCTGGTTCTGACCATGGGGGCCGGCGATATCGGCGCCCTAGCGGCCCGCTTGCCGGAGCTGTTGCCGGCGGAGGGGGTAGCGATGAAGAACCACTGATGGATACGAATGGATACGAATAGGAAATCACGAATCAACCTCGTGGACTGTGTCTGAGCGTCTTGAGGGTTCTGCGGAGCTGTCGTCCCTGAACACCGGAATCCGGATGCCGGGGATGGCAAAAACGGTGGGGGCTCGAACAATTACGGCTGCGAGGAACAGGCAAATGTACGAGATTCAAAAAGGTATTCGTGATGAATCCGTTGCCAAGGCTCTCCGGGAGGCATTGACCGACAATGCGAGAATATCCGAGAAAGAAGTCAGGGCAATTCTAAAAAGCACTTTGGATGGAAAGGGTGAGAGTAGGGTGAATGATAATGAATACCATGATTTTATGAGGATACTGAGGATGTCGAAATTTATAATGGATAGTTCTCGAAATTTAATAATTGATCATATAGCGATATATTATATTTTAAAAGGCCTTACGTTCATTTGAAAGTTAAAGAATTAGAGGGAAAAGAAAAGGTATCCAATAAGGCATGTTCCGGGTTGGTGCAGTGGTATACCGAAGGGGGATTAACAAAAATCTGGAGACAGGGTATTTCCGTTAAAGGAAATAGGGGAAAGATAAAAACAGGCACTGTGGTCGCTACCTTCGTGGATGGATTCTATCCAAATAAGCCTCACGGAAACCATGCTGCTCTTTATATGTCCCAAAATAATCAAGGTGTCTTGGTAATGGATCAGTGGAGTGGACCAAACAAGCCGACTATTTCTTCGCGCCGAATGATGTTCGAAGCCCGAAACTCGGATGGTACATTCGTTGATCCCAGCAATAACGGAGCTGCGCTCTCAGTGGTTATGACACGTTAGTACCATGGAAAATATTATGCGTAATCGTTGCTTGTGCCTTTTGATTGCGGCGATGACCGGTACCTGTTTGGCGGAGGACGGCGACTTTGTTTGTCCTCCTGTTATCAGGGTGGTGGCATCGACCGAATCACTACCACCTGGCTGGTCGGCATTGAATCCGGACTCCGATGCGAGTACCGAACATTTTCTCGAGTATGCCGTGTTTACCGATGGGCACCCCAGCGACTTGGCTTATCTTCGGCCTGTTCGGGAGGAAAAAATAAGGTCCAGGGGAAATGAGGTTATTAAGAGCATTTTTGATTTCACCGGTGCCGTATCGGATTCCATCTATTTGGTTTGCGGTTATGCACGGACGACGGAAATTCTGCTGAAGCCGATCGGAAAGTCGCATAGAGCTTGCGAGGTCCTGAGCTCCGAAGTAACCAAGACTATCGAATGTAGACGGCAATAGGAATATTCATGGGCACCTTGAAGGGTTCGGGTGCGGCTCTTTTGAAACGACACCGGACATCCAAAATCCGAGAGTCGAGGCCGGTTTATTGGGTACCTTGTGGAGCTTGCGCATCGCCCCTATCATGCTGCCTCGACCACAAGATGTGGTGGTGTTCTGATCTTGTTGTTGCCGAGAATGGGCGATCGCAAGGGTTGTCCCTAATGACTGCGGACTAGCCGATCATGTAGGGGCGATTCATGAATTACCCCTACATGTTCCCTACACACCGGAAACAACGAAATCATAACACCACCAAAGATTCCAAGGATGGAATTTTTCAAGGTCCCCTCGATGTATACCTCTTGCCCGTGAATATTTTGGTAAGCGAGTGCCTGTGAGCAAGGCACGACGAGGAGGAGTAACCGACCCAATTGCGACGGGTCGCAACGCGGCTATCGGGTACGAGTGGCGTGCATCACGGCGAAATATTTACGGGCAACGGGTATACCCTCATGAGACCACAGAGACTCGGAGAATATAGGAGGATCGGAATGGGGGTGTAGGGAATCCGGGCTTCTTACAGGAATATTCTTACCCGCCCTGTCTGCTTTGCCTACTTTGTCCACCTGATCCACTTTGTCTACTCTGTTTGCTTTGTCCATCCCCGGCTTCGGGCTCCGAACCCTAATATCGTGTGCCGAATGAGGGCATCTTGGATTTTTTAAGGTATCCCGAGTACGATATTTCGACTGATGTTGCAAATTCATAGTCTCTGTTGGCCCTCATGCTCTGGAGTAGGATGCAGCAATGTCAATCGAAATGATGTGCTAGAGGAACATTCGTGTTCATTCGCGGCTCCGTCGGATTCCAGGTCCCGGAGCGCGTACGAAGTGAGATGAAATCGGGTACCGGAGGCACGGCGGACCTCCGCGGCGAGCTGCGCCGGGACGAGCCATTGTCCCGGCACACCAGCTGGCGAGTGGGGGGGGCGGCGCGTCTTTTGTTCCGGCCGGCGGATGCCGCCGATCTGGCGATCTTTCTGCGTGACCTGGTCCCCGCCGAGTCCCTGCTCTGGCTTGGGCTGGGGAGCAACCTGTTGGTAAGCGACGAGGGCTTCGCCGGCACCGTGATCCAAACCCAAGGCCGCTTGAATACCTTGGAATACGCCGGGGATCGAGGTGTCCGGGCCGAGGCCGGGGTCTCCTGTGCTCGGGTGGCGCGTTTTGCCGCTAGGTGTGGTCTGACCGGAATCGAGTTTCTGGTCGGGATTCCCGGCACGATCGGAGGTGCTTTGGCTATGAATGCCGGGGCCCATGGTGGTGAGACCTGGGATCGGGTCGTCCGGGTGCGCACCATCAATCGTCGGGGCGAGTTACGGGTCCGTCCGCCTACGGATTTTCGCGTCGGCTACCGCCAGGTTCAGGGGCCGCCGAGGGAGTGGTTTCTGGAGGTCGAGCTGGATTTGGTGCCGGGGGACGCCGCGGACAGCCTGAGGCTTATCCGCGAGCTGCTCGAAAGGCGAGGGCGTACCCAGCCGATCGGGCTTCCCAGCTGCGGGTCGGTGTTCCGTAATCCGCCCGGAGATCATGCCGCGCGGCTCATCGAAGCGGCGGGCCTGAAGAGGCTATGTGAAGGGGACGCCCAGGTGTCGGAGAAGCATGCGAACTTTATTGTCAATACGGGGGCGGCCAGTGCCAGGGACATCGTCCGGCTCATCGAACGGGTGCAGGCGGAGGTGGAGGATGCCTGCGGTGTGCGCTTGATACCCGAGGTGTGCCGAGTCGGGGGATGATGACCATGACATCGAGAGCGGATCGATTCGGCAAGGTGGCCTTGCTCCTTGGCGGGCAATCGGCCGAACGCGAGATCTCCTTGAGGAGCGGTGGGTTCGTGTTGGCCGCCTTGGTACGTCAGGGGGTGGATGCGCAGGCCTTGGACCCGACCCGGCACGATTCCCTGGAACAGCTGCGCCACGGCGGTTTTGCGCGAGCATGCATCATGCTCCATGGTCGAAGCGGCGAGGATGGGCGGATTCAGGGTGTGCTCGATACCTTCGGGTTACCCTATACGGGCTCGGGCGTACTGGGCTCGGCCTTGGGGATGGATAAGTACCGATGCAAGCTCCTGTGGCAGGGCCGCGGTCTGCCCACCGCGGATTTTGTTTTGTTGCAGGATAAGTCGGATTTAGCCCGGGCGCAGGCGCTGGGGTTTCCCCTCATGATCAAGCCGGTCCGCGAGGGCTCCAGCCTCGGGATGGCTCGGGTGGACGACCCGCAAGCTCTGGTTACCGCCTGGCATGCAGCGACGCAATACGATGCTCTGGTCCTGGCCGAGCGTTGGCTCGAGGGCCCGGAATATACTTGCGCCCTGCTGAATGGTAAGGCCCTGCCCATGATCCGCTTGGAGACGCCCCGTACCTTCTATGACTACGAGGCCAAGTATCTGGCCGATACCACCCGCTACATCTGCCCTTGTGGCCTGGATACCGCCGAGGAGTCGCGCCTCCGGGCCATGTGCCTGGAGGCTTTCGAGGCGATCGGTGCGGCCGGTTGGGGACGGGTGGACTTGATGCTCGACGGCGACGGACGGCCGCACCTGTTGGAGGTGAATACTGTGCCCGGCATGACCGACCGTAGCCTGGTACCCATGGCGGCAAGGGTCCATGGCCTGGATTTCGATACCCTGGTGTGGCGCATTCTGGAGACCAGCCTTGGCCCGTGCTGAGTCGGCGATGATCCCGATGAGGGGCACCTTGAAAAATTCCAGGCCTGGAGTTTTTCAAGGTGCCCTTGTGTGGTCCGGCTAGCCCGGTCGGCGGTTGTTACCGGGGTGGCGGTTTCGGGTGAGCTATGCAAACTGGTAAGGGGCGGCGGTTGGTTGGTGCGTTGGGCGGGGACGATTGGTCTGCTGTCCGTGTTGGGTGGCAGTGGCTATCTGTTGTTGCTTTGGGAGCCTCGGCTACTGCCGATACGGGCGGTGACCGTAGCCGGGGAGCTCGACCGTCTGTCCGCGCATCACCTGCGGGAGACGGTGAACGCCCACTTGGATGGGGGGGGGCTCCTGACCCAGGACCTGGTGGCGATCAAGACCGCGGTGGAGGCTATGCCCTGGGTACGATCGGCCGGTCTGCGGCGTCTCTGGCCGGATCGTCTGGAGCTGGCCATCGTGGAGCGGGTGACGGTGGCGCGTTGGGGTGAGGAGGCCTTGGTTGATGCCGATGGCGTCGTTTTCAAGCCTGAGAACGGCATCGAGTCGCCGGAGTTTCCCAAGCTCGTGGGCATGGACGGACAGGCCTTGAAGCTGGTGCGATGTCTCTTGGACTGGGGGGCATGGCTGCGTCCTCTGGACCTGGAGATCGAAGCCCTCACCCTGGATGCCCGCGGGGCCTGGACCTTGCGCCTGAGTGCGGGATTCGGCTTAGCCTTGGGCACGGTGCAGGTCCAAGAGCGGATCGCTCGGTTTGTTCGGGTCTATCCGGTGCTGGCTGCGGCCGGTACGCCGTTGCGGGTCGATATGCGTTACGGCAACGGGCTGGCGATCCGTTGGGCGGAGGCGGCGGGTGATGGCCAGGGGACAGGCGTCGGGGAAGTGGCACGGTCGGCACAATCGAGGTCCCGGTCCCCGGGGCCCTACAGGGGTTGAATCGAATGGCGAGACGAAGCGAAAAGAATCTCTTGGTCGGGCTGGATATCGGGACTTCTAAAATAGCTGCCCTGGTGGGGGAAGTGAAGGACGATGAGGGGATCGAGATTATCGGTCTGGGTACCCACCCGTCCTGGGGACTCAAGAAGGGTGTGGTGGTGGATATTGAGTCCACCGTGCAGTCCATCCAACGGGCGGTGGAGGAGGCGGAGCTGATGGCGGGGTGCGAGATTCACTCCGTCCATGCCGGTATCGCCGGTAGTCATATCCGCAGCCTCAACTCCCATGGCATCACGGCGATCAAGGAGCAGGAGGTGTCCCAGGCGGATGTGGACCGGGTGATCGATGCGGCCAGGGCGGTGGCGATTCCCGCCGATCAGAAGATCCTCCATATCCTGCCCCAAGAGTTCATCATCGACAATCAGGAAGGTATCCGCGAGCCGGTCGGCATGTGTGGGGTGCGGTTGGAGGCCCGGGTCCACATGGTGACGGGCGCGGTCAGCGCCGCCCAAAACATTGCCAAGTGCGTACGCCGCTGTGGGCTGGAGGTGGACGATCTGGTCTTGGAGCAGCTGAGCTCCAGCCTCGCGGTTCTGGGCGAGGATGAGAAGGAGCTCGGGGTTGCCCTGGTGGATATCGGTGGTGGTACCACCGACCTGGCGGTGTTCACCGACGGTGCTATCCGCCATACGGCCGTGATTCCCATCGCCGGCGATCAGGTGACCAACGACATCGCCGTCGCCCTGCGTACCCCGACCCAATACGCGGAGCAGATCAAGATCCGCTATGCCTGCGCCTTGACCCAGCTTGCGGTGAGCGGCGAGACCATCGAGGTCCCGAGCATCGGCGAGCGTCCGGCCCGGCACCTGGCCCGCCAGACTTTAGCCGAGGTCGTGGAGCCGCGCTACGAGGAGCTCCTGAGCCTGATCCACGCGGAGCTACGCCGCAGTGGCTTCGAGGACCTGATCGCCGGGGGCATCGTCATGACCGGTGGCAGCTCCAAGATGGAAGGGCTCATTGAGTTGGCCGAGGAGGTCTTTCATATGCCGGTTCGGCTCGGTGTCTCCCAGCATGTGACCGGTTTGCAGGATGTGATCGGCAATCCGATCTATGCTACCGGTGTCGGGTTGTTGATGTACGCCCGGCAACATCGGCTCCTGCGGCGCTCGGAGCTTTCGGAGTCCTCCGGTCTGTCGGCGATCTGGAGGCGGATGAAGAGCTGGTTTCAAGGCAATTTCTAAAATTGTCCGAAACCCAAGGGCGCGAGGTTGATCGAGCCGCGAGCGAGCCAGGGGCGGAATTGTTCGGCGTTTCCCATCGGTGCTCTTGGGAAGCCGGCCGTGCGGATAAACGACAGTGTGGGCGAGTTCTCGGGAAGTCTCGCAAGCAGGCGATCCAATCAGCTAACAATCGGAAAAAATCAGGAGATGACCTATGTTCGAGCTCGTGGATACCAACAGCCAAGAAGCTGTTATCAAGGTAATCGGGGTCGGCGGTGGCGGCGGCAATGCGATCAGCCAAATGGTGGATTCTTCCATTGAGGGTGTGGATTTCATCTGTGCCAATACGGATTCCCAGGCCCTGAAGCAATCCAAAGTCAAGACCATCCTCCAGCTGGGGGCGGATATCACCAAGGGGTTGGGGGCCGGTGCCGATCCCAAGGTGGGCAAGGAGGCTGCGTTGGAAGACAAGGACCGTATCCGGGATACCCTGGACGGTGCCGATATGGTCTTTATTACCGCCGGTATGGGCGGTGGCACTGGGACCGGTGCCGCTCCCGTGGTGGCCCAAGTAGCGCGAGAGCTGGGCATTCTGACCGTAGCTGTCGTGACCAAGCCCTTCTTGTTCGAGGGTGCCAAGCGGATGCAGGTGGCGGCGGATGGGATCTCCGAGCTGGCGAGCTACGTCGATTCGCTGATCACCATCCCCAATGAGAAGCTCCTAGCCGTGTTGGGCAAGGAAATGAGTCTCTTGAATGCCTTCAAGGCGGCCAACGATGTGCTCCTGAATGCCACCCAGGGTATTGCCGAACTCATCACTCGTCCCGGTCTCATCAATGTGGATTTCGCGGACGTCAAGACAGTGATGGCCGAAATGGGTCAGGCCATGATGGGGACGGGTATCGCCAGCGGCGATCAGCGGGCTCGGGAAGCCGCCGAGGCGGCCATCAACAGCCCCTTGCTGGAGGATATCGATCTGGCCGGTGCTCGGGGTATCCTGGTTAATATCACCGCGGGTCCTAATCTGTCTATCGGCGAGTTCGACGAGGTGGGTAATACGGTGCGGGACTTTGCGGACGATGATGCCACTGTGGTGGTCGGTACGGTTATCGATCACGATCTGAGCGAGGAGCTACGGGTGACCGTAGTCGCTACCGGCCTCGGCAAGGGGCACGCTGTACAGCGATCCCGGTTGAGTGTGGGCGGACCCTCGCTTCATCTGGTCGCGGGGAGTGCGGATTCGGTTATCCCCGATTATCGGGACCTGGAGCGTCCGGCTGTCTATCGTAATAAGGATAACCAGGCCGCTGCTGCGACCACCTCCGCCCCGGCCCTCGCGGAGCCGGCCGACGGAAAGGATATGGATTACCTGGATATCCCGGCATTTCTGCGCCGTCAGGCAAACTGAATCAGGGTAATCCAGAATAGAGGATCACGAGGAAAATCAATAGATTTTCTTGCAAAGACATTACGTACCTGATTAAATCGAGGGAAAACCCTAATCGGGGAGTTCCCGGGCGGTTCCGGATGAAAAGTCAGCTTGGGGCCTCTCGGAGCCGGCGTCGGGTTCTCGGTGAGGAAATGCTTCCGAGGCCGGGAGCCTGGGTTTCAGGAAAGCCATGGGTTATGGCGGAAGGTACGGTAATGATCAGGCAGCGAACCCTGAAAAATGTGATTCGGGCTACCGGAATCGGGCTGCATACGGGCAGTAAGGTTTATCTGACGTTGCGTCCGGCGGCACCGGAGACGGGGATTGTATTTCGCCGTGTCGATCTACCGCGGCCGGTGGAGATCGGTGCCTGCCCCGAAAATGTAGGCGATACCCGACTGTCGACCACATTGGTGGCCGGGAAGGCTAGTGTCTCTACGGTGGAACATTTGCTTTCCGCTTTCTCCGGTCTGGGGATCGACAATGCTTATGTCGATGTCAGCGCCCCCGAGGTGCCCATTATGGACGGCAGTGCGGGACCCTTCGTATTTTTGATCCAATCGGCCGGAATCGAGGAGCAGGATCGGCCGAAGCGTTTTATCCGTATCAAACGCCGGGTAGTCGTGGAAGATGGGAATAAGCGCGTGAGCTTCGAGCCCTATGAGGGGTTCAAGGTGGACTTTTCCATCGACTTCGATCATCCGGCCTTCCTATCACGGGCACAGAGGGCCTGTATGGATTTTTCCACGACCTCCTTCGTCAAGGAGATCAGCCGTGCGCGCACATTCGGTTTTCTGCGCGACATCGAGACCTTGCACCAGAACAGCCTCGCCCTCGGCGGCAATATGGACAATGCCGTTGTCTTGGACGACTATCGGGTTCTCAACGAGGAAGGCTTGCGCTACGAGGACGAGTTCGTCAAGCATAAGATGCTCGATGCTATCGGTGACCTCTATCTGCTCGGTTGCTCGTTGATCGGCGTCTTTCGTGGACACAAATCCGGTCATACCCTCAACAACCGCTTGCTGCAAGCGCTGATGGCCGACAAAACGGCTTGGGAACAGGTCGTGTTCGAGGATTCCGAGTCCGCCCCCATATCCTACGAGCAGCCGGTGGTTGCTGCTTAGGCGATTTTTGTCAAATGAAATACCACTTAGGGGCCGTCATTTTTGGGCTATTGGATAGGGTGCTTTCAGCTCAGGATAGATTACAGACAATATGATTTAGAGAGTATATGTCAAATCCCGCCAGATTATAGACTCTCTTTTTGAACAGGGTCGGCTGTTTGTTGGTACCAGTTTTTCATCGCCTGAAGGGGGAGAAATATGGCCCAATGCCTTCTGCGAGATGTGCTGATTATAGAC
>Ga0056123_1000133_pt1 | contig 15046 bp, 14 predicted proteins | sample WorMetHEROISLAND_3_FD_71122 | JGI IMG/M metagenome (GOLD analysis project Ga0056123, IMG submission 71122) | Marine gutless worms symbiont microbial communities from Max Planck institute for Marine Microbiology, Germany - Olavius sp. 3 HERON ISLAND ...
AATCAGTGCTATGGATAAAAAAGAGTTAAGAGAATTAATAAAAAAAAATGAAAATATCCCAAATCATATTGCAATTATTATGGATGGTAACGGTCGTTGGGCAAAAGAACGTTCGCTACCAAGGATAGCAGGGCATCGTGAAGGGATAAATTCGGTTCGGGAAATTACACGAATATGCGGAGAGATTGGAATAAAACATTTAACGCTATATACTTTTTCAACAGAAAATTGGGATCGTCCCAAAACTGAAGTTTCAGCTTTAATGCAATTGCTATTAACATCAATTCGGAAGGAGATTAATAACTTGCATAAAAATAATGTAAGATTAACAACAATCGGTACCTTTCAAGATTTGCCTAAATCTGCCCGAAAAGGAATCCAAGAAGGAATTGAGCTTACCCAAAATAATGATGGCTTAAATTTAAACCTTGCACTCAGCTATGGCAGTAGGCAGGAAATTTTGCATGCCGTTAAAAATATTGCCAAGATGATTAATTCAGGTAAGCTTGAAATTGATGATATTGATCAACAACAATTTGAAAAATTGCTATACACGAATAATATTCCCGATCCAGATTTTTTAATTCGTACCGGAGGAGAATATAGAGTTAGCAATTTTTTACTGTGGCAAATCGCTTACACAGAGATTTTTGTAACCGATAAATATTGGCCCGCTTTTCGTGAAGAGGAATTATTGAATGCCATCCTTGATTTTCAATCGCGCGAACGGCGCTTCGGTAAAGTGGCAGATTAATCATGAAAAAAACAGCATCTATAATATTAATTGTATTGTTTAGCATTAACCTTGTTGTTGCACAGGATGTGCAAAAAGTAATTCTTAAAAGTGTCTCAGTTGAAGGTAATACACTCACCAACACCAATGTAATAATTTTCACTTCCGGGTTGAAAGCAGGAAGTGCAATCAAAGCTGGTGATTTTTCACGTGCGATAAAACAATTATGGAAGTCAGAATTATTTGATGATGTTCAGATAAAAATAAATGAAGAATCAGCGGATGGTATTGCTGTTACCATTTTTGTAGATGAGGCGCCAATATTAGGAAAAATTTTAATCGAAGGTAATAAAAAAGTAGATCAATCGGATATTGAAGAGGCGGTCGGATTGCGCAGCGGTCAACGAATGCCGGAGTATAAAAAGGATTTAAGTAGAACGAAAATAGCAGATCTGTATACTGATGAAGGATATTTATTGGCAACTGTGGAGACTTCCTTGGAAAAAGTTCAGGCTGATAGTTTAACAAAAAATAATAAAATCGTCGAGAACACGCGTAATCTCAAAATAAAAATTATTGAAGGTAGTCGTGTAAAAATTGACAAAATTCATTTTATCGGTAATGAAAAGATTTCTGATAGAAGTCTCCGGCGCGCCTTAAAAGATACTAAACAACAGCGTTGGTATTTATTTTGGCGCTCTTCGTTTGATGATACTAAATTTAAAGATGATAAAAAAAACTTAGTGGCACATTATCAAAAGCGTGGTTATCGTGATGCCATGGTTGTTAGCGATTCCACCGCTTATAGCGCCGATAAAAAAAAGATGGATTTATGGATTACAGTTGATGAAGGTTCAAAGTATTATTATAGAAATTTCTCTTGGGATGGCAATAAACTGTACGACGATGAAATGTTGAGCCGTGCTATGGGAATCGAAAAGGGAGAGGCTTATAACGAGGAAGACCTGCAAAAGGGATTGTATGAGCGCGCGCAATCTTTGTATATGGACAAAGGTTACATTTACAGCAATATAATTCCGGAAATTGTGCCAGTTGGCAAGGATTCACTTGATGTGAATCTTGCAGTTATAGAAAATCAGAAAGTGCATGTTAGAAACATTAAAATATCGGGGAATACTCGTACACGCGAAAATATTATTAGACGTGAATTAAAACTATTTCCTGGCGATGTTTTTAGTAGACAAAAATTAATTAGAAGTCAGCGAGAAATATGGATATTAAATTATTTTGGTAATGTTATTCCTGACGTAATTCCCGTTGATGAAGATAAGGTTGATTTGGAAATTACAGTTGAAGAGAAATCATCAGAGCGCGCTAATCTTAATGTTGGATATACCAAAGAATACGGTATGACTGGCGGCGGCGGTGTTGAATTTGCTAATTTTCGCGGCAAAGGGCAGCGTTTTAGTATAAGTGCTTCCACCGGACTTTCAGGTGGAACAACCACTAGATATTATGGCGGAAATCGTTCAAAATATCACTCTTTTAGTTTGAGTTTTACAGATCCAATGATTAACGACACGCCTAATCTTGTGGGCGGCTCATTATTTTACTCTTTCAGAGGAAAATCAACACAATACTATTATCCATTAGATTTGACGATTATGGGTGGTTCATTAATGTGGGGACGCAGATTTCGCTGGCCCGATGACTTTTTCCGCGGCCAATGGGGCTTACAAGTTACAAAAAAGATATACGACGGAACGGCTGCTGATCTCGAGCTTTATACAGGTGGACTTGAAGAATCGGTTGGTATAAATCTTTCTCAAACAATCACCCGTGATAGTCGAGATCGACCGGAATTTACTACTTCTGGTTCCCGTATGATCTGGAATACTACATTATCCGGAGGCATTCTTGGTGGAAATGAAGATTTTCATAAACATATTTTAAATTTAGAATGGTATTCACCGTTGGTTAGTAAATTTGTATTAGTGAATACTTTTAAAACCGGTGTGATCGGAAAAATAGCTGAAGACAATGATGATCAATCTATCATTCCGTACGATGAAAGATTTATAATGGGTGGTAATGGAATACCGTACGGTAATTTAATGCGTGGTTACGATGATAATGCCATCGGACCGTTAACTGGAGGAGAAAGACCTATTGGTGGTAATTCAATGCTGAGATTTTCTACTGAATTACGTTTTCCATTATCGGAAAATCCAGTAATTTATACACTTGCATTCGCCGAAATGGGTAATGTGTGGGCAAATAAAGATATGACTGAGCCATTTTATTTAACAAGAAGAGGGCCGTTCAATTTGAAAAGAGCCGCCGGAGTTGGAATACGGTTTTTTATGCCGATGATTGGTATGCTCGGATTTGATATTGGATATGGTTTCGATTCTGTGAGCAGCGATGGTGAACCCTCGGGTTGGAAAACTACAATAACATTTGGACAACAATTTTAATTATAATACAGGAGAAAACAGTGAAACTAAGACAAGTTAACAGCGCGCTTTTGGCAATAACATTGCTAGCACCGATGTTCCTATTTAGCCAAATAAAAATTGGTTATATTGCGTCTGATCGGATACGTTTCGAATATGAAGAGTTCAAAAAAGCAGAATCACAATTGCAGGATGAATTCAAGAAAGTTCAGGAAGAATATCAAGTTATGCTGAAAGAATTGCAAGACTTAAAAGATGCCTACGAGACACAACGCTTGATGAGTTCACCTGAATGGCGTACTGAAAAAGAGACGGAAATCAGTGCCAAAGAACAGCGGATTCAACAATATCAAGCGCAAAAAGTTGGACCAGAAGGTGAATTATATCGAAAACAATCGCAAATGGAACGCGAGTTATTATCCAAAGTAAAAACAGCGGTAGATAATGTTGCCATTTCAAAAGGATATGACTTCATTTTTGATGGGTCAGTGTCATTATTGTATGGCAAGCCAACTCACGATCTAACCGATGATGTTTTAACCGAACTTAAAAAGAATACAACTAAATAAATATAAAATTTGGTTACCCTGCGCAAAATAGCGTCAATTGTAAAGGGTAAAGTAATTGGCGCGCCGGAACAGTGGATTCATGGTGTATCTGATATTAGAAGCGGCGCGCCCGAAACAATCACATTTCTTTTACATCCTAAATATGCCAATTTGGTTGAGCAAACAGATGCCTCGGCTGTAGTTGTCTCTGAGTCAAATTTGCTAGCCGGGAAAAATGGTATTGTCGTAGAAAATCCACGCTTAGCGATGGCTAAAATACTAAAAATATTTGAAACACAAGACAATCGCCCTAGCGGAATTCACTCTTCCGCTATTATTCATAAATCAGCTAAAATTGGTGAGAATGTCAGTATCGGAGCGTTGACAGTAATTGGTGAAAATACTCAAATTGGAAAAGTTTCAACAATACACAATAGCGTAACGATTGGAGAAAATGTTGTAATAGGAACTAATGTTGAAATCCACGCGCACGTTGCAGTTTATTCAAATGTAAAAATTGGTAATGATGCTATTATTGATATGGGTGCAATAATTGGATCAAGCGGTTTTGGCTATGAGACAGCGGATGGAATTCATCATAAAATTCCACAAATTGGATCGGTAGTTATCGCAAACAATGTTGAAATTGGTGCTAATTGTACAGTAGACCGTGGAACAATAACAGATACAATAATTGGCGAAGGAACCAAGATAGATAATCTTGTACAAGTTGCCCATAATGTTAAAATCGGAAAAGGATGTCTCATCGCAGCCCAAACCGGTATTTCTGGAAGTGTTGAAATTGGTGACTATTGTATATTTGCCGGTCAAGTGGGGGTTAACACCGGTATAAAAATTGGAGCGAGATCAATTTTTATCGGTCAAACTGGTATTACCAAATCTTTGCCAGGAGGTAAAGTATATTCGGGAATGCCGGTACGGGAAATAGGTGAAACGAACAAGCGCGATACCGCACATCTAAAAATAAAATCTTTAGAAAAACGAATAAAAAAAATAGAAAAACAATTTGCCCAATAGAACCCAACAAACTATTTCGGATGAAGTTTCACTTAGTGGAGTTGGATTACATACCGGATTATCGTGCGATTTAACTATCAACCCGGCTGCAGAAAACACCGGAATCATATTTAAACGTATTGATTTAGATCAGAATCCAACAATTCCTGCCCAAATAGATTTTGTGCACAGCACTAAGCGTGGAACCACTTTAGAATGCGATGGTATCTTTGTACACACTGTGGAGCATATTTTATCTGCTTTTTATGGTATGAAAGTTGATAATGCAATTGTTGAATTGTCTGCTTCTGAACTGCCTGCAATGGATGGTAGTGCCTTACCATTTATTGAAGCAATCAACATGGTTGGAATTACTAAGCAAAAAAACGCTATAGAATATTATGAAATTACTGAACCAATAATCTACAGAGATTCAACTAATAATAATGAAATATCTATTTTACCAAACGACAATACAAAAGTTACTTTTTTTATGGATTATGGTCTGCCAAAATTTGGTTTACAATATACTTCTATAGAAAATATTGAAGATGAGTTTATTAAGGAAATAGCACCAGCACGAACTTTCGGATTGTTAAGTGAAATTGCAGAATTAAAACAGAAAGGATTAATTTCAGGTGGCAGCCTTGATAATGCAATTATAATTGTTGATAAAAAAATTAATGTGGAAGAAGAGCAGCGCTTGCGTAAATTATTTTCCCTTGAAAAAGGATTTTCTTTTAAAGATGGCAGAATTTTAAACAAAGATGGACTCCGTTTTAATAATGAACCGGTACGACATAAAGTGTTAGATTTAATGGGAGATTTGATGTTGTTGGGTCAACCGCTAAAAGGTCATATCATAGCAGAGAAAAGCGGTCACCAGACAAATATTAAAATTGTAAAATTGATTAAAGAAAAACTTAATTTATGATTCCAGATAAAAATAAAACCGAGTTTGACACAAATGAAATATTAGAAGTTTTACCACAACGCTATCCATTTGTAATGATTGATAAAATTGTCGAATTTGAATCAGGCAAATCTTGTACAGCCATCAAAAATGTATCCGTCAATGAGCAATTTTTTCAAGGACATTTTCCCAGCAAGCCGATTATGCCGGGCGTATTAATTTTAGAAGCAATGGCCCAAGCAGGAGCTTTCTTAGTTTTGCATAATTTCGATGATCCATTAGCTAAAGGAATGTTTTTTTCAGGTGTTGATAGTTCAAAATTCCGCAAACCTGTTCTTCCAGGGGATCAATTGGAATTAAAAATGAAATTATTAAAATTCCGCTTGGGCACAGTTAAACTTCAAGGTTATGCCCACGTGGACCAAAAATTGGTTGCAGAAGCCATTCTACTTGCCAGTGTTGTGGATCGTTAGGGGGACAGAATCTCAGTTCAAATCCATCCTACAGCAATTGTAGGTGAAAACGCTTTCATAGGGGAAGATGTACACATTGGTCCCTACACAATTGTTGATGATGAGGTAATCATAGGTGACCGCACGTCTATCGGGAATTCTAACACTATAAAAAAATATACCAAGATAGGGAAAGATTGTCAAATATTTCATAATTGTGTGCTTGGTGAATTACCACAAGACTTGAAATTTAAAGGGAAAAAAACCACAGTGGAAATTGGTAATAACTCTATTTTGCGAGAGTTTGTTACCATACATCGTGGTACGGCACAGAGAAGGAAAACAACGCTCGGTAATAATGCCTATCTAATGGCCTATTCGCACATTGCACATGATTGTACCGTGGGTGATCATGTCACGATGGCTAATTTAGCCACACTCGGTGGTCATGTTAATGTTGCCGATTGGGTTACACTTTCCGGAGGTGCGATGGTACATCAATTTGTTACAATTGGTGAACACGCATTTATCGGTGGATTATTTCGCGTAACCTGTGATGTGCCACCGTTTGTTTTGGCGGTGGGAGAGCCATTGAAATATGGTGGAATCAATAGTGTAGGATTGAGAAGATACGGATTTTCATCACAAGATCGTATTAATATTAAACACGCCTATCGGATTTTTTTCAAGTCTAATATGAACTCAGGTGATGCAATAAAAAAGATTCAAGCTGATTTACCACACGATAAAAATGTTTCAAAAATTGTGGAGTTTATTGCTAATACGAATCGCGGGATTATCAAATCTTAATTTATGAAAATAACGGTTATACTCTTAACTGTGTTGTTCTGCGGAATATTACCATTAAAGTCCCAATTCGTTTCGTTAAATTTAGATGATATTGATCCCGAAAAAATATCTGAGCAAATTGAACCATTATTGCAAACAATTTCGCTATCATCTGCACGTCATTTTTTCTCGGTGATTAATTTAAATAATAGACTTGGTGTAGGAATCGCATATTCTCAAGGGATTGCACTATCAACTAACAAATACTCTTCAGATCGTATAGGTGGTTTTCCTAATCTTCATGGTTCATTGCTAATTACGCAAAATTTATTATTAAAAGGAAATATCAGTTTGTTTAAATCAGGCGATGAATTAATTCAATCATTTGCTTATGGTTTTGGATTGAATCTAACCGAAAGAGAAAAATATAATTGGCAATTATCGGTGTTGCTAGCGCAATTACAAGGCCCCGATGATATGAAAACCCGTTCAATAGATGCAGCGATGATAAATGAATTTGCAATTGGTAAATTCCCTCTATTTGTAGGCATCGGTATTAATTCATATAAAACCAAACTTCTATTCAACATAGAAAAAAAATCAATTGAAGGTAATGCGCATCATTTATTGTTTGGCAGTCACATTTTTAAAGGTAAATTTACACTTATCCCTGTCTTTCAAGTAAATTCATCGGTTCTAATATTCAGTATTGAAATACTTAACAGCCTAAAATAAACATGAAAAGATTATCAATTCTTGGTTCAACTGGTTCGATTGGTAAAAACGCTCTTAAGGTGGCAGATAATCTAAATAATCAATTTAAAGTAGTATATCTTTCGGCTAATACTAATTATCAACTATTAATAGAGCAAACATTAAAGTACCGACCTAAGGCAGTGAATATTGTCGATTTAAAGTATAGTAAAATTGTTGAAGCAAAATTAAAAAATGAGAATATTGAAGTGTTGGCTGGCCGCTCTGGATTATTGGAACTCGCTAAACGTAATGATATTGATTTGATGTTAAATGCATTGGTTGGTACCGCCGGAATGGAACCGACCTTACTTGCTTTGGAGTCTGCTGTTGATGTTGCATTAAGTAATAAGGAAAGTTTGGTTATGGCGGGGCATCTTGTTAAGCAAATCCAAAGTAAAACAGCTGCACGCGTATTACCCGTGGACAGCGAACACTCGGCAATTTGGCAGTGTTTGCAAGGTGAACAAAGGAATGAAGTAAATAAAATTATTTTAACCGGTAGCGGTGGGCCGTTTCGCAAACGTGCTTTAAATACTTTCGGCAAGATTACCCCTGCTGAAGCACTAAACCATCCAAATTGGAAAATGGGAAATAAGATAACAATTGATTCAGCTACAATGATGAATAAAGGACTTGAAATAATTGAAGCATTTTGGTTGTTTGATATACCCGCTGAAAAAATAGAAATTATCATTCATCCGCAATCAATAATTCATTCTATGGTTGAATTCAAAGACGGTTCTGTAAAAGCACAACTCGGTTTACCCGATATGAAAATTCCAATCCAATATGCGTTAACTTATCCACAACATGTCACTACTAATTGGAAACCTTTGGATTTGGTTGAAATTGGCAAATTAACTTTTGAAGCTCCAAACTTTACCCGTTTTCCTTGTATTAAATTGGCTTTAAACAGTCTGAAAAAACTTGGCACAGAACCGGCTGTAATAAATGTCGCTAATGAATATGCTGTATATCGTTTTTTAGCAAACGAAATTTCATTTGTTGATATTGCAAAAATCGTTGAGCGCGCTTGTCAAGAGCATATTTGGATAAAAAATCCAAGCTTAAGCGATTTGAACGAGCTAATTGATTGGACAATCGAATTTGTAAAAACATATAAATAAAATAATTCAGGAAAGTATTGATGATAACTTTATTAGCTACTGCCATTGTGATTGGCGTGATTGTGTTTGTGCACGAACTTGGACATTATTTAGCAGCTCGCTCTGTTGGTGTGCGTGTTGAAAAATTCTCTGTGGGTTTTCCACCACGAATATTTACAATGACATCGGTTCCAAACGGTTGGGATTTCAAATTGTATTTTTTCTGGAAAAATGATGAAGGCAAATTTGAATGGGGACCAATAATTGAAAAACACATCTCAAAAACAGGCCGGAAGGGCAGTTTTACAGAATATTGTTTTGCCCTAGTTCCGCTTGGGGGGTATGTAAAAATGGCTGGATTAATTGATGAAAGCCTCGATGAAAAAATCAAACATGAACCATATGAATTGATGAGCAAGCCTCGTTTAGCGCAAGCTTGGGTAATGAGTGCCGGAGTAATTATGAATATTTTATTGGCAATTGCAGTTTATTCAGGTATTATTTACAAACAAGGTACTCCGGTTGTAAGTCCCGAACCGGTCGTTTCACAAATTTTAGAAGGACAACCCGCGCAATTAGCTGGCATGAAAGAGGGTGATAAAATTTTAGCCATAGATGGAGAGCCAATTGAAGCATGGTCAGAGTTGACAGAAATTATCCGTGCTCAACCAAATACAGCAATCAAGTTACAGTATCAACGCGGTGAGCAAATTATTGAAAAGGACTTAGTTACTGGTATTCAACCAGCGCTTATCGATGGGAAAATAGATACTTTAGGTGCAATTGGTATTGTGCCGCAAATAACATATGAGCCAATTAGCATTTTTAAAGCGGTTATGGATGGTACACAGGCAACATTTGGCATCGTTGAATTAATTAGAATCACTATTAGGATGTTGATTTCTCGTGAGGCGACAATGAAAGACATCGGGGGTCCAATTTTTATTGCGCAAATGGCAGGGGAAACCGCACGCGCTGGACTAATACCATTGTTAATATTAATGGCAATGATCAGTGTTAATCTAGCTGTCATCAATATTTTGCCTATCCCTGGCTTGGATGGTGGACATTTATTAATAATTGGAATTGAATCAATTATCAGAAGACCATTAAGTGTAAAAACGAAAGTTGCAATTCAGAAAGTTGGACTATTTATTATATTATTATTAATGGTTACAGTAATTGTAAACGATGTCGGACGACTATTTACAAATTAAGTTTTTTTAGTAGTAGCGTCATTGAACCATAGTTTAATTTAATTTTAATCTGTACCGGAATACGAAAAGTATTATCACTGAACCAAATTTTCATATCGCCCTCATCCTTTAATAAAGATTTACCTTCCCTAAAGGGTGTTACAACAAGGCACGGAAAATTACCGATTGGGGTTTCGACGGTTTCCTTACCTTCAACAATAACTTGAAAATCCATTAACTTGTTCTTATCGAAGGTAGTAAAATCTATGATTTGACCAATTTCTAATGGGATTGTACGTAAATAGTATAGCAGTGAATATGGATCGCGCACTGATCCATTAATTTTGATACTTTTACTATTTGTGATGGCTACAGACTTATCATAATCAATTACTGTGGTATAATCCCGATGATACTTTCCTTCTCGAATTTTCTTGGTGATTTTTAGCGTGGACAAATCTTGTTTATTTACCCAAATATCAATTTTGTCTCTTATGCGAAAGATGCGGTCGGCCAACCTACCCGTCTTGGCCTCAAAGCGAAAATGATGTGCTTGAATACCATTAATCGATTCTGTAGGTTCTACAGATAGATATCCTGTGCCAACCGAAAGAACGTTGAATTTCAAAGAATAAGTTAATTTTTCACCGACTTTAAAAGGTACTGTTTGGCCATAGTTAAAAGATATTATAACTAGTAAAATAGAAAAAAGACGATACATATTAGTTTCGCAATGTAATGATTTTATTATCTTTAAATTGATATATCTTTGAACCTGTACTTTCTGGTAAAGTTCCGCCATCAATTAATAAATCAATCTTAGAACTGAACTGGTTTTCAATCTGTTGAGGATCATTCAATGGTTTTTCTCCAGAGCGATTAACACTTGTTGAAATTATCGGTTTTCCGAAATATTTCGCTAATTTATTACAAAATTGATTATCCGGAATCCTGATTCCCAAGGAATTATTTTTGCCTAAAATAATTTTATTTACAATATTTGATTGTACTGGAACGATTAGTGTTTTATTACCACCAAGGTATCGCCCGATCACTTTAAAATATTTTTGATTTATGTTTATCCACGCAAAAGCTATTTTAAAATCGGCAGCCAAAACGCTCATTGGTCCGACACGGTTTTTTATAGTATTAATTTTATTGATAGCAATTGGATTTGTAGCATCTCCGCCAAAACCATACAAAGTATCAGTGGGATATACAATAATGCCACCCAATTTAAGCACGGCAGATGCGACAAATACTGATTTTGGGTTATCTTGGGAAATTATTTCCAAAATTATTATACAATTTAATTAATTGATTGAAAATACTAACCTATAATTTATTCTGTATTCAAGTTGTCGACAAAATTAATTTATTTCCATCCGGTTCGACTTATATTCTAATTCCGCTAAAAGATTGTTAAATTTTCTGTAATTATTAGAGGTACTTATGAAAGTTTTGTCGTCTGGAATTGGGAATTTAATTCAAAAGCCTGATATGAATGCCTTCCGTGCGTGGAATCGTGCTAACAAACCCAAGGCTTTAATCGATAAGCGGATGTCCGAGAAAATGGCAGTTTCAAAATATTTAACAGATGGACAATATATTGGTATCGAATTGTATGGCACTGTCCGTGTGCCAATGTCATTAACACGAGAAATAATTCGTCAAGGGTATAAAAAATTAAAATGCGCTGGACAGGGTGTTTTTGAATCAGAATTATTAGCAGCAGCAAACGTTGTAAAAAAGTTAGATTGGACTTATATCGGTTTTGAAGTTTATGGACTTTCAAATGCGGCTCGCCGAGCTGTTGAAGGTAGCTATGTTGATGATGTTGTTGAGTGGTCTAACGCGGCATTGTCTTGGCGCTTTAAGGCCGCCGCGATGGGATTGCCATTTATTCCTGCACGCGTAATGTTAGGTTCTGATACCTATAAATATAGTGCTGCAAAAGTTGTTGAGTGTCCTTTTACCGGTGAAAAACTCTGTCTTTTACCGGCTTTGATACTTGATGTGGGTTTCATTCATGTGCATCGTGCCGATAAATATGGTAATTGTCAAATTGATGGTATATCGGGATTTGCAGCGGAGATGGCACGCGCTTCTAAGCGATTAATAATTTCAACGGAAAAAATAGTAGACGAAGATGTAATCCGTTCCCAACCTGAGCGTACAATTATTCCATATTATTTAGTTGATGCTGTAATAGAAGCACCCTTCGGTTCGCATCCCGGTGAGATGAGTGGTTTGTATGAACGTGACGAAAACCATATAAAAAATTATGCAACAAATAGTAAAGATGTTCAAAAAGTACAAAAATATTTGGATAAATGGATTTACAAATTAGCTGATCATGATGAGTATCTTAATTTAGTTGGTCGTACAAAATTGGAAAAACTGCGTTTGAAGGAAGGCAATTAATGGAATCAAAAAAATACAATTCCAATGAATTATTGATTTGCATCGCCTCGAGATTGATGGAGGATAATGCGACTTGTTTTATTGGCACTGGAATTCCAATGTTAGCAGCGGCACTTGCACAAAAAAGGCATGCGCCGAATTTAATTTCAATTTTTGAATTTGGTGGTTTAGGTGCTCAATTGGACGATCTTCCATTAGCCGTTGGTGATATGCGCACGTTTAATCGCGGTCTTGTGGCAACCGGAATTTGCGACATCATGGAAGCCGGACAGTGTGGATATGTTGAATATGGCTTTTTGGGCGGCGCTCAAATTGATATGTATGGAAATCTTAATTCAACTATAATTGGCGATAATCATGCTAAACCTAAAGTTCGCTTGCCAGGCTCAGGCGGTGGCAATGACATCGGTTCAATATGTTGGAAAACCATTATAATTATGCAGCACGATAAACGTAGATTTATTCCAAAAGTTGACTTCATTACAACTCCGGGTTATTTAACGGGACCCGGCGCGCGCGAAACAGTTGGTTTACCTCCTGATACAGGACCATATCGTGTTGTAACCGACTTATGCACCCTAAGTTTTGATAATCAGACAAAACAGATGAAGCTAATAGCGCTTAATCCTGGCATAACTGTTAATGATGTGGAAAAAAACACCGGATTTGAATTAATCATCGCTAATAAAATTGAAGAGAATTCTGCTCCATCAGAAAAGGAGTTACAAATTTTACGCGAAGAAGTTGATAAGAATAAATATTATATTTAGGAATCAAAAGGAGGAAAAAAATGACACAGCATAAACAACATAGTAATAAATGGCTTGGAGTCATATTAATTATTATTGGGGCATTATTTTTATTAGATACATTCAATATTTTAAATTTTGGGAGATTATTCTCCAATTGGTGGCCAGTAATTTTTATTCTTATTGGATTATTCAAACTTCAAGGACAGGATCGTGGAGCCGGAATAGTTTTTATTGTAATTGGTATGATATTACTATTAATTACACATGATGTTATAAGTTGGCACCGCATTTGGCGCCTGTGGCCATTGATATTAATATTGATCGGGCTTTCACTAGTGTTGAAAAGCCGTCGTTTTATTGGGAGTTCCGTAAAAGATTCTACAATTGGCAATGATTTTATAAAAACAAATGCAATATTTGGTAGTGCTGAACATGTTATTACTTCACAATATTTTAAAGGTGGCGAAATTATGGCATTGTTTGGCGGAGTTGAAATAGATTTACGTTCAGCAAAATTAGCTTCAGAAGAATGCAAAATTCATGCTACAGCATTATTCGGTGGTGTTGAGCTCATAGTTCCTAAAGACTGGAATATCATTTTAACCGGATCGCCTATCTTTGGCGGTATTGAAAATAAAAAGCACGATAGTTCTAAAGCTGAACCGGAACGTACGGTTTATATCCATTGTACAGTTGCATTAGGTGGTGTAGAAATAAAATAGGACTTTATAATTTATTGTTTTTAAAAATACTTACAGGTAAAATTGAATTATGAAGAAGTCAATAATATTATCAATTCTTTTGCTTTCAAGCCTATTTGCCGAGTCCGGTTCAATAGTTTATCGCGTGCCGATTGAAGGCACCATCGATTTAGGACTACCGCCATTTATTGAACGATCGTTACAATCGGCTGATGATGATGGCGCAACTGCAGTAATTTTTGATATAGATACTTTCGGCGGCCGGGTGGACGCAGCTACGCAAATCAAAGATGCCATTTTAGATTCACCATTATTAACTGTGGCGTTTATAAATCGGCGTGCAATATCAGCTGGTGCATTAATATCAATGTCTTGTGATAAAATAATTATGACCAGCGGCGGCACAATCGGTGCGGCCACAGCAGTGGACATGCAAGGCAAAAAAGGTAGTGAAAAAGTAATTTCTTACATGCGTGAGGAAATGGCTTCCACAGCCGAAAGTACCGGACGAAATGTCGAAATTGCCAAAGGAATGGTAGATGAAGACTTAACATTCACGCATCTAACTATTGATGGGAAATCGGTAGCCGTTACCGATTTAGAAGGTCGCAAGGAAGGAAAATTAATTACGTTAACTACCGAATTGGCTAAAAAATATAGAATCGCTGATGGTGAAGCAGAGAATATTGATGAACTGCTTGCTGAACTAAATTTAGAAAATGCTGAGATAATATCTACACAAGCAAGTTGGTCAGAGGCAATTGTACGGTTTTTAACAAATCCTGTGGTGGCATCTTTGTTAATGACGTTTGGATTCTTAGGTATATTATTTGAACTGCAACAACCCGGTTGGGGTGTGTCTGGTACTGTTGGCGCAATCTGCCTTGCCTTAGCCTTGGGCGCTGGATATATTGCCAATTTAGCGTCTTCAACGGATTTGTTAATTATTCTGGCTGGTGTTTTATTATTGTTAATTGAGTTAATTGTAATACCGGGCTTTGGCATTGCCGGAGTGGGCGGTATTATATTTATTATATTTGGTTTATATAGATTACTTTTACCGGATGTTCCGGTTGGAGAGGAGGTTTCAGATATGGCTACGTTTGGGTTAACAATTGGCATTATTGGCGGACTGATTGGATTAGTACTGCTTTTTAGATTAATGACTAAAACAAAATTTTGGAAAAAATTAGCCACCCCAGATGTACAAGATCATGCGCGTGGATATGACACATCTTTGGG
>Ga0056123_1000134_pt1 | contig 14983 bp, 12 predicted proteins | sample WorMetHEROISLAND_3_FD_71122 | JGI IMG/M metagenome (GOLD analysis project Ga0056123, IMG submission 71122) | Marine gutless worms symbiont microbial communities from Max Planck institute for Marine Microbiology, Germany - Olavius sp. 3 HERON ISLAND ...
GCCTGATGAGACAATTCGCAAATCTGTTCTGACCTTTCGCAAACGACTCGGGACATGCATCAAAGTGCAAGGCGGACATTTCGAACATTCGATTAATTAACTTATTCAGTGCCTAACACTATTCGTTAAAGCAACTTTTCAGCATTTGTTTCTCAGCATTGGATTTTTTGAGACGTTACATAGCCTATCTTAAGCGGTTCATTTGCAAAAATCGAACGTGGACTTTGATGCCGTACTGTTTCGCCAAATATTAACTTAATGGAGTAAAATTCAGCAGACATATGCAGAAAAGTGTACTGAATAAACAGGGAAAATTTGGTGTAAAAATATTATGGCATTACACAGATATGGCGATTTTCGTGTTGAGGTGTTTTATTTTGACTCACCCTGTACAAACTCTATTCTAGAGTATTTTGAATATTTCTGCCAAATAGCATCAAAATCGATCGTTATAATTTAGAGCTATACCGTTTCATATTGACACTTTTTTTGAGACACAGTGTAGTTTCTTTACAAAACAGACATAAAACACTTAAATATTCCAATAAAACTACTTGACTAGATTCTGAACTCTACATGTACAATGCGAATTACCAACATCTAACAGTATATGAGAGTGAACAGGATGTACACTACACAGTTATTCAGTACTGCTGTACGTTTGGAAGTCACTGTGTCTTGCTTTCCACTTCCTTGGATGGTGATGGTGGTGGAACGTGATAAATGACAGTTCCATCAGTAAACAGTCCAATGGAAGCATTCAGCACTGACGGTAGCGTCATTGCAGCAAGCAGTGCAAAGTTCTGGCCATTTCTAACGCCGAGATAAACAAACGCACCAACTCCAGTGCCAAGTTGTACCAGCGACATCTACAAGTGACAATGAACACCATGTGAATGCAAAATACTAATTATGGCTTACGTTTGCACAGTTGACTGAGGGCATGAGGGCAAAGTACAGCCTGGTACCTAACGGAAAATCTCTGGGATTGCTGCAGCAGCTTTCTTATACAGGCCATATGGCCTTCCTGTTGCCCTGCCAATAGCATCAAAGCACTGAAGGATATGAATGTAACTAAATAAAACAATTACAAAAACACAGCATTAAGAAGAACTATTAACAGTTTCTGTATTGCTATTCCCGTCACTTGTTGCTTTTGCAATACTTGATAGTAAACCAAAAGGCATCCATCTTGTCTCAGTATGAAGGCTGTCCTCAATCTGTGATGATATGATATGCTTAGAAAAATTTAGTGTGTTTAAAAGCTGACGAGTAGCCAGCTTAGTCTACGGCACAGAACAAAACAGAAAAGTACCGTAATGAAGAAAAGAACTAGAAGAAAGAAAACCGAAGAGCTTGAAAAATCCAACAGAGAGAGTGAGAGTGAAGGCAGCCCAAAGTGGTGACGATGTATCCTTCCTTCTAAAGTAAAATACATGAATATGACAAATGTATGAAGCCTAAACAATGTTACAGCAGAATGTAACAATTCTGATACAACAAACTGACCACACCATCCAAAATACTCAACAAAACAACATATCTGAAACTAACAAACCAATACTGTAAGCAAATTTGCTGCAACAAGAATTATGCGTATGTAGCAGTTTACCGCAATACGGGTAATGAAGACAGCCTTTTTATCTTGAAGGTGCAGAAAACCAGGTGCCTGCAGTGACGTCACAGCTTCACCAATGCTCAGTGCCCCGATGCAACGACCAATGTGTATTGCAATTCGATTTGCCGCCTTCTTGTCAGGCCACTACAATAACAGAATTCCATCAAAGTGTAATGCTGTGTGCAAACTGCAAATATTATTCGGCAATAAAAGTGATTTTGAATGCCATTAGAACTATTTCTATCATTAGTAATCTATCTATTTCATAAGAATTGTTCCCCATCTCGACAAGAGATATACTTATGATGCAAAAAAATTGTAATTTAAATTTGTTAAATCAAGCTAATGACAGTGGGCGTATGGCCACACCCATATGCCATATGGGTGTGGCCACACAAGGCAATATTGCTTAAAGCTTGGATATATTGCCCCAGTGTGGGGCCATTTCAGAGGGCGATATTGTTTAAAGCCATAAAAATATTACCCCACCAGTGAATAGCTCAGTTTAGTGTATGTTACATGATATATGATATATGGTATGTTATATGATATGGACCAACTGCATCCAAAGTTTGTGATGGGTACAACAAAACACTTTTGTAACTAATTCTTTTATTTTATATTTCTTTGGGAGTGGATCTTTCTTAAAGACCACATCCTTCGATGATTTTAGCTCCACAAACATGATCACAGAAGAATAAGCATTTCAAGCAGAGTAAAACATAACAATTAAAAACCGACCTCTATACAATTCTTTAAAATATTTGTAAAAATGCAGAAATTCCTAACGGTAATGCTAATATATCACGAAAATTGTCATAACATAATGAACTGGATGAGCATAATAAATTGATATTTTCAACTGATGTGAATAAAATTTAGTTTGTTTTAAACTAATTATGTACGGACCTGATAATTATATTATAATATATGCAGAAAGTATACCAAATAACAAAAAGACTACTCAAAGAAAACAAGTCACTTAAGTACAAATCAAGTGTTTGTGTTTTAAGAAAAAAACTGCTAAACACAATGTAACTATGGAAAGTAAGGCATTCACAGAAAAACACATAAAACAACCAGCAATGCCGAGATGTGTCCTGGGAAAGCCAACCACCCGACACCCATCATCAGCTCAAGCCAAGCATCAATACGGAGATTGTTGTTAATGCGAACATTGTGGCGTGGATAAGTGTTGAAATCATTACTGCGTATCAGATGCAGTACATTGCCTAGCAGCCACAACATTGTTGGTAGCACGAATGCCGGGATGAACTGTCAAAGCATAAAAATCACAACAATAATGACTGAAGTCATAGAACTGGGAACATTAATCATGGTACTATATAATCCATCACAACAAAATCAGGATACTCAGTTGTCAACTAAGTGAGACAAATCTAAACCAAGATACGATTTGCATTATTTTGGTGTCTGGAGTTTAAAAGTAAGGCAGTGCTCAAAGTTCAATTAAAAACAGAACGTATTAAAATTCCATTACTTTCAGTATAAAAGTACCAGGCACAGCAATCAGCATAGTTTAATGCGACTATGCAATTTAAATATCACGCAAAAAATCATCCAGCAGACTGGAGGCAAATGAAAGTAAACATAATCCCCAGTTTTCAGTAAAAAAAGCAAGTGTTTTGTATGCTAATACAAGAATGTCAGCCTTAACAATGGCAGTGTACAGTGTACATCCATGACACTTAAGCAGTTTTTCAAATTAAATAATTATCGTGTTCTTGCTTATAACATCTGGAGAGGACAAAGCTTCATCACTTCACTTAAGCTAATTGACAGCAATGCATAATGTGTACGTATCCACCTTACAGGGCAGGGGCATTATTCTAGACTAAGAAAATGAGAAATAGCGCACCTGATCAGAGAACTGAAGCCCATCTGTCTTTTTAGCAGTAGTTGCATACACAGAGAGCTGGACCATCAGTAACACACTGCTCATCTACAACATAATATGCACTGAAATGAACTGAAGAAGATACTATTGTTTTTTAGCAATGCTGGTTAAAACTTACATGTAATATATAGCAACCAGTATCTTGCAGCAATTTGCTATTTACACAAACAATATATATTCAACAAAAATACCTCACATATGTAACAAGTTTCACTCCAACATTGATATATTCTGTATTACCACGATAAATAATAATAACTATAATAATAATAATAATATGATATTTGTATTTTATATAGTGCCATACAGCTCGAATGAATCAGAGGCACTGTCGGCAATTGGCTATGCTAAATTGCTAATTATGAATGCGACTGAATAAAAATGTTTTCAATCTAATCTAGACTTTAAAACGTTAAGAGACAGCAAGTCAACAACAGTAGCTGGGAGCACATTCCAAACTGTAGGAGCAGCCAATATCTATATAATAAGTAACTGAGAGTAATGTAATGCACATGATAACTCCGAAACGGCGCAATGTACATCGGCAACATTTTGTATGCAGACCCATGTCATACCTGTGTAGGACATGGGCTGGGTCTATGTCAATAGGGGTCATCACTGGGATGAAAATTTACTCTTTTTTTAAACGCCTTTTTCACCTTGCTGCTTACGACTCTGGGACAGTTGATTGGACAGTGACTGCGAGTGCGAATCTGCAAGTAGGCCAATGGCCCGGCAGCTTAGCGCTGCGAGCTTGCATAGAGATGAGGCTGGCAAGACAACATCAGTACTCAGGAGACCTACACGTAGGGCAGGCAAGCATGTTGCTTTAACGATTGTGATGTATACATGTGTGTCTAACTGTAAGCTGGTGCATGCCTGAATGCCGACCGGCGGAATTCCGACCAGCTAAAACTGCCTAGTAAGGGCCGAATGCCGAATATGGCTGGGCGGAATGCCAACTGGGCACAATGCCGATTATTCCCATTATGAGAGACCATAACCCTTTCGATCTTAAGTAGTACAATTTCCCATTTCTGTGTGCAGCGTACTTATTGAACTGCTTTACATCAGGTTACTTTCAGTTAGTTAAGATTTGGTTACTGTTATACTCTGATCCCCATTCATGTCGGAGAGACGATCTTAAGTAACATTTATACTTCCTCGGTTCTGATAAAATTTGTTTAACATGTTTTATGTCTACTGGTGATAGCAAACAAGCAGGTGACAGTACAATGTAGGCAACACTTTTGGGAAATTTAATTTTATGCTCTCGTGACAGTTGACAGTCTGTTTACAGACTACTCAGTATGCCTAACGGATCGTTTTGCGCAGTTTTGTATGATGCTTTTCATTCTTTGATTCCTGCTTATTAGTTAAGTTACTGGGTCAAACCCGGCTGTCGTGTTTGGCTTTGACTTTCATCGCAGCTCATTAGTGTGGTTGGATTCCTGCTTATGCCTAGAGTCGGCATTCTGCCTGAAAACGAACGGCTGCAGTCAGCATTCAGCCCATCGGCAATTCAGCCTGAAGAGGTGGTTGACATTTCGCCCTGTCGGCATTCAGGCCGCCTCCCAAATAAGCTGTGTCCTAGACATAGAGAGAGAGAGAGCGACGGCAGCTAAACTTGCACTTTCAATTTTCACATGTACAAATCAAGCTGTGGCAGGCCGCGTACGATGGCACCACATTCACTATGGCTGCGTCAAGCGGCTTTGCCACTGGAAGCAGCCATAGTGGCTTTGCTGCTAGTAATTCTATAACATTAAAAATACATACAAATAAACGTGACAACATCACGGTCAAAGGAACAGTAGCATCCAGTGAACTTTTTGTCTTGTACCAAGTCAAACAACTAGTCAGCAATGTCATCCCATAAAAATGACCCATAAACACTTCTGTTGCACCAACATTTCCTTTGATCTGAAATTAAAACATTCATAAAGTCACATGCTCAAATGAATCACTGATGCTGTGCAAATAGCGTTTTTTCCTTTCGAATAGAATTGAATATGGAGCCATTAGTCAAAATTTCGAATCGAATGGAGTAGTTTTCACCATTCTCAAAGTCACCATTACTTGTTAAGTAGTTTCAACAGTTTTGTAGCACCCTGTTTGTGGTCTAGTTTGTGTTGTAGGCAAGCTGTTGTATTCTTCCAGCACTTGGTGGGCCATATAAAACTTCAAGAAGAGTCTAGAGCTGCGACCATTGTTAACAACAATGCTGCAAACAGCCACATTTTCGTACTAAGACACGAGATAGCCCACTGACCTAGCGGTGCCATTGGTAGCAGTAGCTGACTAAGCCCTACTTAACAGTTGCTGCCATCTGATGTCATCATGACATCCGGGTCACTACTGCCGGGAGCCGATCCCCACGGCTCAAGTTCCAGTTACTGGGACGGGATACACTACCTAAACCTAAAGTGATTATGTACAGACCTGATAATTATATCTTAATACAAGTCGAAGACACCCCTTGGGTGTAGGACATTTCCCCCTGGACATCTTCCCCCGGACACATCCATTTTTGCCAGCACAGGACATTTCCCTCTAATCCTGCTCTCAGTTTGTCAGTGTGAACTGCCGACAGCATGAAACAAAAAAGCCGACCGCCGTCATTCTTTTGCTGCATATTTTGCCACTGTCACATACGTGAGTTGGTCAATATAGTTCATTTTAAACTGCTGACGAACCACGTCCTTCGGACGTCGGCAGCTAGACCTAGCCTACGAAGCAACGTAGATGACACAGATGACGGACTCGTCTCTGTCTCGGCCTGAAAGGTCTTGTGCCCATCCCTCGCACTTGCCAGCAATTCGTAGGAAGATATATTTATCTATTGCATAGTTATATATCTCAATGTTTACTCGTTTGGCGCTAGATAGGGCTGCCGTGAGTACTCGAGTACTACTCGAGTAGTAAACTACTCAAGTAATTTTTTACTACTCGAGTATACTCGTTAATTTCTATTTCTGGTTGCAAATTTCCATTTCCAGTTGCAGTTTTTTGCAGACTGCAGTCAAACTCAATTGATGAATTGTTGGAATTTATGGAACAAGCAGTTTTCGCGCCTCGACTCATGGAGCTTCGACCACTCGACAGTTTCATACTCACAGGTACGCTGACCCACCACTCATCATTGGCAGCTTGTATTAAAGTATTTCCGGTATTAACGAGTACTCGAGTACTCGTTAAGGTACTCGGACGAGTACTCGAGTAGAAAACTACTCGTTAGCGGCAGCCCTAGCGCTAGACACTTGGTTGGGATTATTTATGCCGCTTTTGCATTTTATTTATATGTATCCAAAGCATGACACTTTCGGTAACTAGGCTATATACGCGTCATTTGTTATTAAGTGCAAAGCGAAATGTAAGTTAAATACTGCATATAACACAAATATTATACCTGAAAGTTTAATAAATATCTTGGAAAGGTTCCAAACCCAATGCCCAGCGCAGCAGCCATTATAATCTCCGTCGACAGCCATGTTTTGCGTTGTCCAAGCACAGCCAATATAAAAAACACGATCAAGAGGGACGCAACTTGAAGGACTTGTGGTAATTTTTCTACAAGATATACTTCCATAATCTTAAACTACAATCAACTGCAAATTCTACAAATTTTGTCCGCCATTGAGCCACGCCCACATATTTCAGTTTCTAATTTTTTGCAGCAATTTGCTTTTGATGCAACTAATCAGTAAGTAAAAACAACCGGACTACCGGTAATGTCGTCAAGTACAGTGACTCCTGTCTAATTTACTTCCAAGTTCCAAGACTTCCAAGTTCACTTCCAATGTCAAGCAAGTCAAAGGTCTTTCTAAATTATATGTATTGTATGTTTGATTTAGTTTGCGTTATTAGTTGTATAAACCACGAAGAACGAACAACGGCCGGTCAGCTCAGTTCAGCAGATGCAAGTTGCAACCGAGCCTCAGCCCACAATAGGCCTACTCTGTGTGGGGGTTAGCGGTAATAGAATTCGTAAGTTGTGATGGTTTTATGTTATGTTATGTTATGTTGTTATATAAAGCTTATATATTCCACAAGCCGCGCAACTGAACTATCGTAATTTTCCATTGAACGCCATACTTAGATGAAGTTAGATCTATGTAGTACAGGCTACAAAGTCATTGCAACAATAAACAGGCTTACTTTATGACCCACGCTGTATTTCTATTTTAGGTTTAATTTAAAATTTATACATCTGTCTAAAGCGACAGGCCGACAGCTAGTCTATTTACACACATAAACAAAAAAGGAGAGATGAAGTAAACAACCAATGATGACACAGAGCCAAATATCTAATGGTTTGGTCATTTCTCTCATTGTGTAAATATAAAATAAGATAGCTAAGCATTCTGCAAGTTACAGTGGCGTATTTAACGGCGGTGGAGGGGGCAACCTGTCATGACCCCTCGGCACTGACAAATTTTTATAGGCTATATCGTAATGCAAAATTATGCAACATATATATACAGTATGCAATGCATGGCAATTAAATAGCATCATGTCAATTTTCGCTTTATATAGAACATGAACATTTACGCATCAATTTACAAAAAAAATTCTGGAGGACCCTCAGACCCTCTATCGCAGCTTTTGCCCCAGGTGCCCCTTGGGGGCCGTCAGCCCGTCACATAGACCCCCCTGGTCCCGCCGTTGTGCAAATACTAAATAGGCTAAGTCATGCACAGTAGTCACTGCAGGATAGTGATATTCTTCACGCCACTCGACACATCAAAGACAGACAGTGATGTTCAGGAAAAGACTGAAGAAGACAGATGTCTCTGACTTCTCTCTTCTTCAGTCTTTTCCTCAAGTCACAATGTCACGTAGGTCAGACTGGTCAGTGGGTAATGGGTCGCAGAAATGTATTGATAACTCGCATGACCAATACCTCTGGCTGCTATAAAGTGCCATAAATAACACTACATTTTAAACAAACGCACATCAAGAAAGAACAAAGTAATAATATATGTGTACCAATAATACATAACTAGTGTCAAACAAGCGATAATACACTCAAAACCATTTTAATTAAATTTCACTGCTTGACACCGTACATTCGCTACACCCTCCTTATATCAGTCTGTTTTGTCTTTAACATTCGTGTTAAATGTTCAACATTGTAAACCAGATCAGGCATTTAAGTCCATTTAGTCCATAATAATTTGTGCCTTTATGCATCATATGCATAAGTCCTGTAAATCAAGCGGTCTCCAGTAGGCTGTAGTGTCGTGGCAGAAGGCCGGGGCAGTTTGCCATTGCCCCCTAGTTTTAGCCTGTCGGAAAATGTTCCGACTCTCTCTTTTTCTTTCATTTTAGATTGCTTCGTGATTAGACAATCCTATATGTACACTGTATGTTGACCTGTAACTGAGTTACGGGGTGCATTTTGAAATGTAATTTCTTTAGACAGATAGATATACCGTGCGTATGAGTAAATTTCAGATTATACATGCAATGCAACATGAGAATTCAAGGATAAAGTCCTTAGTGCTTTTTAATACTAATTTTGTTGTCGGAAATCGGCAGCTGTCTGTCGTAAATTGTAACTTACTGTCTCCCCTGCCCAACTTATTTTAACCCACGACGCCGCTGGTGGTCTCAGTAGCGGTCAGTCGGCTGCATGCAACGAGTTAACTGCACTGCACTGCACTGTCGACGACATGCTGCAAAAATAGCCTAACACGACACGTCAAAGTAGCCGACTGTATATAGTGTACGGCTGAACGTCAACAAGTTTGCTGCGGTTTCTTGCCAGTGATCTTGTACGTCCTGCGCGCTCTGAATGCCAGCAGGCTGAACGCCATCACTCGGAAGACGAGCAGCAGCAGCAACAGCATCAGAAAGTCGAATGTCATGTTTGACTATCAAAAACACAACACAACACAACAGTGAGAAACAAATAGCTGACAAGACAGCCGAAACTTACGTTATTTAATTACTGACCAACGTTTGATCATCCTCATATTTGGCTGAAATTACCAAGTGAACACGAAGAAAAAAATGAAAAAAGAATTCCGTCATTATTACGACACTGACATTAAAACTTCTTCACTACATATGCAACTTTTACTGTATATTTACTATATCGACTGTATAGAGCTTGTATATTGCTTTATATTTTTATTGCTACTGCGTAATGATTGGTGTGATTTGTCTACTGTAAAGTGTGAATAAAAGATGTATGTACGAGTATTTCAATTCAAGCTGACTTCTACCCAACTGGCTTATGGCAAAGAAACACCCTTGACTTTAGCTCAGTGACTGCGAGATCATCTCAAGGCCTTTGAGATGATCTCGCAGAAGTTTCTACATTAAATCTGATATGATAAAACTACAGTCACTGAGCTAACATTTATTAGTTGAATAGACTAATATACTACAAGAATCGCCCACAAAACGTGAAATGCTGGAGTCCATCACTCCAAGATCAGTGCCACCTCACAGTCCTAATGAGTCGCGCATTCCTTTTACCCTGTTTGTAGGCATATGTTGAGACAGTGAACGTTGCAGTCATTGTTCAGCAATCAGCTAATACTGTTAATAAATAAATAAATAAGTAAGTAAGTAAGTAAGTAGTAAGTGGACTTACAGGTTTATATGCGTACATGTCGAGGACTTCCATTCCTGACGTGAAACAGCGTTGGCTGCTGTCATCACTGCTGCGAGGCATACCCGTCGTCAGCAGAGCACTCGTATTTTCTACCATGTAATTGTCCCTATCTCTGCTCGCTGAACAAGCTAAAATCAGCACATGTGATTAGCAGGTCTAATAATAAACAATTGTCACAGTCAATTGGTCATGACGGTCTGTAATTGGAAAAAGCAACTTAGAACACGACAAAAAAAGCTTTATGGGATTACATTTTTTAATGTATAATGCATATCAGCCAATAACTTACACATATTGAAATAACTTAGAATAACTTACATATATTAGTGATATGTTGCCACTGATTTATGACCAGAATCTCATTTCCATATGTGAACCACGAGACATACTTGAGCCATATAAAGTAAACCGGTATTGACCTACAACATCGGTCATGCAACAGCTATAGCCTTCTAATATTTCTAAACAGGCTGACAATCTGACATCAGTATCATATCAAACAAACATTTGTTGCTAATAAACAGCAAAACTGCTATTTTAGAAAGCTTTGCTCACTTGGGGTTGACAAAGAATCCAGCAATGGCGGAGAATGGGACGATGAAAAGTGGACCGAGTGCGAGAGCTGTGGCAGCATTAATGGTAGCACATGACAGCAAGTAACCTACAACAAAATTAACATCGAGCCAACAACTACAACAGTTTCGATCATCAGTCCTGCTTCTCATACTAACTTACTAAGCACAGTTTAACTCTACAAGTGTTTATTCAATGTACAGAATAAAGTCCATAACAGTCAGTTTTTGCACAAATTTCAAGTGTCTGTCGAAAATGACTAACGACTAACGAGTTCCTAACCCATCAAAAAATGTATCTGTGAATAATAACAGTAATACTAACAACAATACCAATGACAATGTTTATAGTGCTGTCACCATGGCAAGCCACTGTGAGAGTTCACTCGGTTCACGTGATACCACTCTCACAAATTCTGGAAAAAGTATCATTCTGTGCTGGATTCCAAGTCAAGTCAACATTCCGGTCAACGAGAGAGCTGGCGCTGCAGCTAAGACGGCTCTTTCGTTCGTTGCCCATCACAGACATGAAACTCCCTGCTTGTGACCTCATTCCTCGTGTGTATAACTACTGTTTGAAACAATAGCAAAAAATCTGGAACAATTGTGTAAATAACAAACTTGATGCCGTCTATCAAACTGTAAGTACTGTTGGTCATAACAAAAGTCTTAGCTATCATGAGATGCAATTATCAACAGACTTCGAATTGGTCATACTCGCAGTTGTTTAATTATACATACAGTAGGGCCTATAATTAATAGTTAATGGATAATATTTATTGCTAAAACAGAAAATAAGCCAGAAATGTTTCATCTTACCAAATGATACAGCAATGTTGCAGATGAGTAGATTGACAGCAAGACAGATGAAGAATGCTTCAGCAGTTGCATACAATCCTGACAAGTAAGATAAGTACATTTGAATCACACCTAAACTTCAGTAACTGTCACTTTCTCATCAACATTGAATCTGGCCCATGAAAATTACCGTAATTATAAGAATCATTATTACAACAAAAATACATATAATATAACACAAAAATTAGTAGCCTAGCGAGCTAAGTATACTGCTACTAATATTGGCTTATCCAGTCTACTTGCTGCAAATGCTTTGCCATTAGTTACTCTCCCTTTTCTCGTGTTGGGAATTGCAGAATAGACCTAATAGTGAAGCAGTATTTTTACAAGCTGAATTCGCATCAGGATGCCCAACCAACAGTGTAGAACTAGCAGCTAAGAAACTGACCAATGAAGAAGTACATGATGACTGTAAACACGACTGGCAGGATAAAGAACTGAGGAAACTGCAACACAGTGAATAAACAACAACAACATTATATCACACAAGCAAACACAAAAATAATTTGGAACTGACAGCTTGAGATCATGAACAAAGTACTAGTAAATAAAAAAGTCACTCTCAAATGATCACAGCAAGCTCATCATACAAATTCAGATATTTGCTACTGTGTATATCTACTTCAGACATAAGCTTTCTCTTTAGTTTTGATCAACTTGCTACAAGCTAGCAAAGCCATGTTGTATATCGTATTATAGTTACTGTGCTTGGCTGCAAAGCATCGCGTCACCCGGTAAAATCGCAGTAATGCTGGCTCTAAGTGAAGCGGTTGGCAGCTTTGTCTACAATTCGCCAATTAAATTATTTCCGGATAAAAATACAAACATTCATGCCAAATGCAGAGATTTAGACATTATTCGGACATGTAATATAGAACTGCTGACAAAATAACAGCAGCTAACAGTTGATGAGTTCAGTTCATTTGACGTTAGTGAAAAAGTCAAAACTGTCCACAGAGCAGAACAACAACAACAACAACAACAACAACAACAACAACAACAACAACAAGAGAAACACTAACGTCGGCCATTGTCTTACAGAAGAAGTAGACATCAGTCCGATACATGCCGTCAAGGTGTTCACGAACAAACACTGGAAACTCGGCTGGAAACGTCTACAGCGCATCAAAGACAGTGTAGTTTCTCGTCACCGAACTGCTACAAAAATGTCGCTTTTATACTCCTTGACTAAAACTCTAAAACTAACATGCACACAGCCAATCATCAAAAGTTTGCTTATAATGACTATAATAACACTAACAACAACAACCACCATAACAACAACAATAACAATAATATAAATATTAATATTAATTACTTCAGTGCTTTGATGCTGTTCGTTTGGTTTAATGACTACCTACAGTAAACTTACTTATCAGTTTCCAAACTCTATACGGAAACATGTGACTTACCAGAATCAGTAAGTTATTATGTCAATCAATTTGCTAAGATGCAAATATTAGCTGTAGTAATGCGCAAAGTACCAGACCATGATGACGTTAAAGAAGAAGCCGAATGTCATCTGTGTCAGCATCAAGTACAGAGCTCCATTGATGTTACTGATGCTGAGCTGGTTCAGCGGCTCACGCCAGTACACCAGGCCGAATATGACAGCCATGAACTGTACAGCATATTTTCATCAACTGCCAATTAACTACCATGTTATTACACTAGCGGAGTTAAGCGCTGTGTTACTCATTAGTGCGTGACAGCATATATGCTATAGCGCGCTATATGCTATCGCCCGTCCGTCCGTTCGTCTGTCTGTCTGTCACACGGGTGAAACAGTCGAAAACGGTTGAAGCTAGAATCATGCAACTTTCACCACAGAGTAGACCCGTGACTCTAGTTTCCTCACGGTTAATCGCACTGCGAAATGCCAAAGGGAACATAGGGAGCGGGGGCACCGAATAAGAGAGGGGTAGGAAAAATACGCAATTTTCAGCCAATAAGTCGCCGTATCTCAGAAATGGTGCAAGATAGCTGGACCATGGTTACTATTAATGACTAATAGGAAGTCGCATATGCGCTTTCGACTGGTACCAAAATCGATGACCTTGAATGACTTTGAACTGCTATAAGTGCAAATTTTCACGGAATTTACGATATATCGCATTTATGCGAGGCAACAACAGCTAAACGAATGAAGATAGACCCACACTATCAGCGACAAAAATGTAGTCCAATGACTCTAGTTTCAGAAAATATAAGGCATATGCGGATATTCGTGGGATTTCCCCTTGATTGGAGTGTCAAATGAGAGTGGGGTTGTTGACGATGGCAATTTTTGGCGATTTGGGTGGCTTCTTCTTCGGAAACGTCAGAGATAAGGCCAGCAGTATTACATGGCGATATGCTACTCCTTGTCGCCCTGTAACTGATTGCAAAAATGAATGACTTTGAGTGGCTATTTCATGTTAAAATCTGTTTTCGGCCAGCAATGCTGTCGTGCGCTTACCTTTGCGTTAGCTAGGCTTTCTTGTTTTCATTCTATGATCGGCTATCATCATGAAACTGTCCTTTGTCTGTCTATCCATCTGTCTGTGACGAAGTATATTGTGGCTAAACGATACATCCTACAGCAAAAGTGTCTGAAAAAGTGAATAGAAAGTATCCTACAAAGAACATGATTTTACAACTTTCAACCCCCTACACTGACCTGATCCTATCTCCTCAAAGCCCCACCAGCAAAATTTCAAAATTTTACTTATTTATCACATCTTGCTCTGATGATCACTTGACTATTTTGTTTATGTTGCTGCAAAACTCGTTTGATGACGGGAGGAAAAAGTATTGTTATCAAGGAAATGCTTGGCGTACGATCAGCTATTTCTCAGACGTTTACAACAGCTCGGCTTTTTGTATGTATTCCAGCTACAAGCAGCACAGTTTCAATAGAAATTTTCTAATTCATAAAGTGTAAGTGATATATAACAAGAAAGCTGTGCTATCACAAAGATGACCGCGCGATGCACCCTGTAACAGGCTTGAAATAATTAGCTTGGGTACAATTTTTTCTCGTCGGAAATTTTGACAGTTACAGAGTTACACTCTTCAACATAAGTTGACGACCATAGTCATAACATAAACTATAGCCAAGCTATTTTTTTAATTAATTTTTGGCTGTCACGTTCACGTTCTAGTCTCCCCCAAATTTCCCCATGTTTCCCTGGGAGTAGGTAGATGGCTTTTGGGCTACGAACAGCGAAGGTGTTGGGCCAACACCTTCGCTGTTCGTAGTATTGTGAACCTGGCGAACCCGCCGGATACCAGATCCGGATACCCATTCCCCGGATCCAGCGGCGGAGCATCCCTGAGACCGTTGGCCCTGGAAGATCCTGCAGCGGGAAGATTTCGTGCCGGTTCCCTGTATTGGATTGGCCCAGGCCGCA
>Ga0056123_1000136_pt1 | contig 14928 bp, 14 predicted proteins | sample WorMetHEROISLAND_3_FD_71122 | JGI IMG/M metagenome (GOLD analysis project Ga0056123, IMG submission 71122) | Marine gutless worms symbiont microbial communities from Max Planck institute for Marine Microbiology, Germany - Olavius sp. 3 HERON ISLAND ...
CGAAACGGAAATGTTGATACCAATTGTTGAATGATTTATATCTATCATGGATTTAGAAACGCTCTATGTGATTAATCGACAACAGTGGAGAAATTGGCTTCAAAAATTTTTTGATAGAAAGCATGAGATTTGGTTGGTTTATCCGAATAAATCGACTGGCAAACCACGTATTGAATATAATACAGCAGTTGAGGAGGCGTTATGTTTTGGTTGGATTGACAGCAAAATAAAGAAGCTAAATATTGACCATGCTATTCAAAAATTTTCGGTTAGGCTTGAGAAAAGTAGTTATTCACAGGCAAATAAAGAACGATTAAGATGGCTACTTAAGCACGATCAGATTCATCCATATTCCTAAAGTTAAGCAAGTCCTAAGCGAAAAATTCAAATTTCCAAAGTATATCATTGACAAGATTAAGCAGGATGAAATAGCTTGGAAGAATTATCAAAATTTATCAGATTCATATAAACGAATTAGAATTGCATATATTGATTCTGCGAAAATTCGGGAAGATATATTTAATCAGAGACTTGATCATTTTATCAAAAAGACAAGAGAAAATAAATTAATTAAGGGTTTTGGCGGGATTGATAAATATTATTGATAATTTTTACTTCATAAAATAAGCAAATGAAAATTACAGTATTAGGTTTCGGAAGTTGGGGTGGTACAATTGCTCAACATTTATGTAATAATGGCCATAATGTTATTGGCTGGCATAAATTTTCTGAAGAGGTTGAGCAAATGTGTGCAAACCGTCAGCATATGTTAATTCCACACTTAAAATTTTCAGATAAAATACTACTAACTACCAATTTAGAAGAATCACTTAAAGAAGTTGATGTTGTTGTTGTAGCCACACCATCACACATTGTACGTAGTATAATTAGTACTTCAACAAAATTTATTAAGAATAAACCGATAATTGTAAATCTTGCAAAAGGTGTTGAAAATAATACTTTGCAAACAATGAGTCAAGTAATCGCTGATTCTGGAAAAATTGCTCCTGAAAGAATCGTAACTTTATATGGCCCAAGCCATGCAGAAGAAGTTGCGCTTGGGATGCCAACAACATTGGTAGCTGCGTGCAGTAATTTAGAGACTGCACAAAAGGTGCAGGAGGAGTTTTCATCAAAATTATTACGAATTTATACCAATAGTGATATTTTAGGAGTAGAACTCGCAGGATCATTAAAGAATGTCATTGCTATCGCGGCCGGAATCTGTGATGGGATCAGGTATGGTGATAATACTAAAGCGGCATTAATCACCCGTGGATTAACCGAGATGACGCGGCTTGGTGTAACCATGGGGGCTAAACCTGAGACTTTTTTTGGATTAAGTGGCATTGGAGATTTAATGGCTACTTGTTTAAGCAAGCACAGTCGAAATCGGTACGTTGGCGAAGAACTTGGCAAAGGTCGTAAATTAAATGAAATATTAGATGGAATGAAAATGGTTGCCGAGGGTGTGAATACTGCGAAATCAGTTGTTCAATTACGAGATAAGTATAATGTTCTAATGCCAATTGCTACAGCAATGGAAAATGTGCTATTTCACGATGCTGATCCAAAAGATAAAGTCAACGAATTAATGACACGTGATTTGAAAAAGGAGAAGCCATTTTAATTCTAAGAATAGTTGCGGAAGAAAATTAAATAAAAGGATATAATCAAATATCTTTATAAATTGGCCTCTTGGTTTTGACTAAATTTCAATAAAATATAAAATCATTCAAAGCATTAAAATGAAAAAAAAAATAATTTTATTTTTAGGTTTTATTCTAATAATTAACAGTTGTGAAAATAATTCAAATTCTGATCAAGAACCTGAAAATAAATATCTTTTAACATCAACTTATATAAAAAGTATGCCCGCAGCAGCAATCCAAGTTATAATTGGTGGTTTTGCTAATGGCATCGTTCTAAACGATAAAAACGACGTCGATATTTATAAAATCGAGTATAACACAACTGACGTAGCCGGTGGCGATATAATTGCTTCTGGAGCGCTTATCGTGCCGCAAGGTTCTGATGAATATCCAGTGTTGTCTTATCAACATGGCACTTTGCACAAACTGAGTGATGCGCCTTCTGAATACGATACTGGAGCCGAGGTAACACGCTTGGCGACCGGATTTGCCGGTGGGGGGTATGTTGTTGTAGTTCCGGATTATTTGGGCTACGGTTCTTCCTCAGATTATACGCATCCTTATCAACATGCTAAAACGTTAGCTTCTGCATCGTTTGATATGCTCCAGGCGGCTTATGAATTTATTGACGAAAAAGATATTCAAATCTCTGAAAAATTGTTTCTTACCGGTTATTCGGAAGGTGGCTATGCAACTATGGCGCTTCACAAATATATTGAAGATAACTCGGATATCGTGGTAACGATGAGTGCGCCCGCTTCCGGTGCGCACAATATGACTGCTTTTTCATTAGATGTACTACAGAAAAATAAAAATGTAAGTGCTTTATCACTTTATATGTGGGTAATTGATACTTATAATTGGATTTATGATATTAATCGTCCGTGGGACCAAATTGTTAACTCTGCGGATGCACAAATATTGAATTCAGTAACAGATCCAATGAATTTTGTTGATGCTAATATTAATAGTAATCCTTCAGAATTATTCCTATCCGATTTTGTCGATGGAATAGTGAGCGGCCGAGATACTGAAATTATAAATGCCTTAGCAGAAAATGATATCTATGATTGGTACCCGAAGTATCCTATTACCTTGTATTATGGTACTTTAGATGATATTGTTTATCCGCTGAATTCAATAACGGCTTATGATGCAATCAAAGCAAATGGTGGAAATATAACTAAAAAAGGATTTCCGTTGTTAAATCATTCAACTTTAATTCCATTTTATTTATATGATGTCTTTAATTTATTTGAATCATTAAAATAGAATATTGTGCTAGAATTGTAATACATTTAATTTCAATTAGAATATAATTAATAAAAGGCGAAAAATGGCAAAGAAGAAAAATAAGAAAAAAAAGAAATATGAAAAGAAGTATAAAAAACTGAAATCAAAATATAAAAAGCTTAAATTAAAATTAAAGAAAAAGTCTTCGGTAAAAAAAACTCCCAAACGTAAAAATAAGCAATTACAGGATCATAGTTCCAATTATAACGTAAATGATGCTGTCGCAAAATTGCGCAAATTGAAATCTGTAGAAACTATTAATATATTTACGAAAGGTGACAAAAGAATAACGGTTTTAAAAGCCCTAAAAAGTAGAAAAAACGCGCTCAGTAAATAGTAGTTTTATAGCACTAAAATCTTTTCGTATAAATGTGGCAGTAGGGGGTTGTCCCTTTGTATTCGTAATAATCTTGATGGTAAGCCTCGGCACCCCAAAAGTGGGAGGCTTTGGTAACTTTAGTGGCAATATTAAGTCCTTTTGCCTCTAAAATTTTGATTAATTTTTCGGAAATTTCTTTTTGTTTTTCATTTAGATAAAATATTTCAGAACGATATTGTGTTCCGATATCCGGCCCTTGCCGATTTACTTGCGTAGGATCGTGTGTTTCAAAAAAGAGTTTTGCAAGAGTTTCATAGCTAACTTTGTCTGGATCAAAGATTACTTCTGTCGCTTCGGCGTGACCAGTTTTACCTGAGCAGACTTCTTGATAAGTGGGATTATCTTTATGACCTCCAATATATCCGACAGTAGTTGATAATACACCATCTGCTTTCTTAAAATGATACTCGGTTCCCCAAAAACACCCCGATGCAAATATTGCTCTTTCAGTCGTTTTAGATTCGGTTAGTGGTTCAAATTTTAATGAGATTGAATTAACACAATGGCGTGTATTTTTATCAGTCATCTTTTCGCCAATGAAAACATGACCTAAATGTCCACCACAATTTTTACAAATGATTTCAGTCCGTCGCCCATCCGCATCAGGGACTCTCTTGACAGCTCCCTCAATTTCATCATCAAAACTGGGCCATCCGCAATTTGAATTGAATTTATCTTCGGATTTGTACAGTGGTGCATCGCATTGGCGACATAAATATGCTCCAGGTTCATAATGCTTATCATATTCACCGCTAAAGGGTCGTTCAGTGCCTTTATGAATAATTACACGTTCTTCTTCAGAAGTTAATTTGTTATATTTTTTTTGTTTGTCTTGAGCCACTGTTATAGTAATCCCTAAAAGTACAACTAAAATTAGTAAAATCTTATCTATTTTCATATTGCCTATCCCTCAAATTCCAAAGCTATTTATGCAAATAATTAAATTCAGTTTATATATTACTTCATTAAAAGTTATTAATATATTTAAGTTCCGACCATTATTTTATGTGATGGGCTCGTAGTTCAACGGATAGAACAAGTCCCTCCTAAGGATTAGATAGAGGTTCGATTCCTCTCGAGCCCACTAAAAAATTTAAAAGGAGTTATAAATGTTAAAACCTAAAAGGAAAATATCAAAACAAGAAATTAAAAAGGATCCATTTTTAGAATTTATTAATGATTCTCAAAAATGGTTTCAAGAAAATAAGAAATTAATTTATAAAGTTGCCATTGGATTGGTTGCCATTGTGGTTGTAGTTTTTTTTCTGTCTAATCAGCGCGGTAGTTCTGCACAGGAATCTCAAACACTGCTTGGCAAAGCATTGCTAGCGCAAGATATTGGTGATAGTGAAAACGCCAAATTTCAATTACAAAGTTTAGTTGATGATTATGATGGAACAAAATCAGGAATACACGCTCGTTATTATTTGGGCAAGATGGCTTTTGATGAAGGTGATTTGGATGTTGCTCATGCTCATCTATCTAATTATACAAAAGATGGAAAAAATGCACTCTTGATGACCACTGCTTACAAACTATTAGCCGAAATTGATTTAAAAAAGAATAACGGTGAAAAATCTGAAGAGTTATTGCGCAAAGGACTAAAAAGTGCAAAAAATACCGTTTATTATAATGAGATGTCATTGGCACTTGCGAAACAATTATTAATGAGCGGTAAAACTAACAATGCCAAAGATATTGTTAATCAAATCCTTGAGCAAGATAATTTGCTATTTACCATCCGTAAAACCGCCGAAGAATTGCTAGCAAAAATTATTTCACAGGAAGTTGGATAATTTCTTGTAATACAATTAAAAAATAGATAAATTTCAGTACGGAAAGTGGGTGATTTGCCCACTTTTCGTTTGTATAGAATGAGTAAAATAGAAAAAGATATAAAGAAATTGCTAGATCGAGACATCTATTTAATCGATGTTCAGGAAAATCACAATAATGATCTGTTGAAAATTATAGTTGATTCTGAAGCAGATATAAGTATTGACAGGATTGCAGAGATCACAAGAAAAATACGTGATGCTAAAATTATTGATAATTATTATCCTAGCGGTTACAAAATGGAAGTTTCCACAATCGGAGTAGGAACAAATTTGGAATATCCTTTTCAATTTAGAAAAAATATTGGACGTAAATTGAAATTAAACTTTGAAACAAAAGATTCTACTAAATCTGTGAAAGCATCACTAAAGGATGTTAATGAAACTGGGATTTATATCTTGATGAACGACGAAATCAGACATATTAATTATAGAAACATTAAACAAGCCCAAGTAATGGTCTCATTTAATTAGGATTGGAGGAGTTTTGATTAACAGAGAACTAATTGAAGTATTTTCTGAAATTGCGCGTGAAAAAAATATTGATCGAACCGAACTCGGTTCGATTATTGAACAATTATTTTTATACATTATTGAAAAACAAAATGGTGATTCTTCAAATTGCAGTGTGATTGTAAATATTGACAAGGGTGAAATTGAAATTTATGCTGAAAAAACGATTGTTGATGTAGTTAATCATGCAAATACTGAGATCACCATGAAGGAAATACTTAAAATTGATCCTGAATTGAGTGATTTACAAGTGGGTGAGCAATATATTGAAGTTATTGATCCGCGAATTTTTAGTAGAAGAATTGTAGCTCACGCCAAGCAGTTTTTCTCGCAAAGAATTAATGACGTTGAACGTAAATATATCTATGAAGATTACACAAATCGTGTGGGCGAAATTATTATCGGAGTAGTGCATCAAGTGCAACGTGATAACATATTTATTAATATTGATCATGCTGAATTACGAATGCCCAGACGCGAACAAATTGCTACTGAGCGCTTCCGCCGCGGAGATACTACTCGAGCGGTTATCTTGTCGGTTGAAACCACACCAAAGGGACCAGATATTATTGTTTCCAGAGCTGATAACAGTTTTTTGCACAAACTATTCGAGATGGAAGTACCTGAAATTGAAGATGGCATTATTGAAATCACCAAAATTGTCAGACATCCTGGTGAACGCGCTAAAATAATAGTACATTCTCAAGACCGCCGCATTGATGCGGTTGGTGCATGCGTTGGAATGCGCGGCAGCCGTATTCAGGCAATCGTGCGCGAATTGAATAATGAAAAAATTGATATTGTAAATTTTAGTGAAAAACCGGAAATTTTAATAACCCGTGCACTATCTCCGGCTAAGCCTTTGGAGTTGCACATCGACGATGAACGTAAATATTGTGTGGCAATTTTTAATCAAGATGAACTGGAAACTGCCATTGGCAGAGGTGGTGTCAATATTAATTTAGCTTCAAAATTAACTGACTACAAGATTGATGCTTTCAGTCCTAAAGAGTACGAAACCTTTCTTAAAAATCAGGAAACACAATTAAGTAGCATTCCAAACTTCCCTGAAAAGGCGCTTAAGGGACTGAAAGAAATATCAATAAACAATGTAGCAGTTTTGTTGGCGGCGAGTGAAAAAAAGTTACTTTCTGCCGATGGTATAGATGAAGTTATTTTAGAACAGATTTATGAAATTGTTCAACAAAATATAGAAGAATATAGTACTGATAATAGTGATGAAACTGATAACTTTTCTGCTGAAGAAAATCAAGAATAAGAATAAGAAAATTTATTATAATGGCTAAACGACCACTTAGAATATTTCAAATTGCAAAAGAATTGAACATTTCACATACTGAAATTTTATCATTCTTAAAAGCCAAAGATGTGGCTGTATCTAGTCATATGTCTCCTGTTGATGAAGCAACTCATCAACTAATCTTAGCTGAATTTTCAAAAGATAAAGCCAATGTTGATCGATACAGAAAGGATCGAGTACGGAAAGAGATCCAGGACACACGACTAAAGGAAAGACAAAAAAGCAGTCAAAAACTCAATATATTGTCTCTACAAGAACAACGAAATATTGAGAAAAAAGAAGCAGAAATAAAAAAATCACAAGAGCTAGCCAAACAAAAGAAGCTTGAGGAAGAAAAGGAAGAAGCAGAGAAAAAAATAAAATCTGCGGAAAAGGAGAAGGTTGAAAAGGCAAGAGAAATAAAAACAAAACCTGCTGAAATAGTTGCCAAATCGGTAGAAAAAGAAAAAAAAATAGATACAGAAATAAAGCCAACAGAACAAAAAACTGTTTCTGAAAAACCAAAACTTAGAAAAGTAAATTTAGCCGATTTGCAGAAAAAAGGTACTAGTTCGCGTGGCAAAACTGGAAAACCAGTCAGTAAAGAGGCAACTCAAAAAACTAAAGACCGTGTTAAACAAACTTTAGCGCAAATTGGTACTCGCAAAAGAAAAAAATCTTATAAGCGTGAGCGTGCTGAAACGTATCATTCAGGTGATGACAAAGAAGTAAAAAATATATCAATCGCAGAATTTGCAAGCGTTGATGAACTATCAAATATTTTAAATGTCTCTTCCGGTGAAATAATAACAGCTTGCTTTGGGTTGGGTATTATGGCAACAATTAATCAACGATTAGAATGGGATGTTATTGAATTATTAGCAGAAGAATTTGGGTATACCGCTGAATTAGAAACTACGGAGAGCGGAGATTTATTCTCATTTGAGGAAAGTGAAGAAGATTTGAAAAGAGCTGTTGAGCGCGCACCAGTTGTAACGATAATGGGTCATGTTGATCATGGTAAAACATCTATTTTGGACTATATCAGAAATGAAAAGGTTGTTGCCGGTGAGTCTGGTGGAATAACCCAACATATTGGAGCATATAAAGTGAGTTTGGACGACGGAAAAACCATCACTTTTATAGATACTCCAGGACACGAGGCGTTTACTGCTATGCGAGCAAGAGGAGCGCAAGTTACTGATATTGTGGTACTTGTGGTTGCTGCCGACGATGCTGTTATGCCGCAAACTATCGAAGCTATTGATCATGCCAAGGCTGCGGGCGCGCCACTGGTTGTTGCAATTAATAAAATTGATAAACCTGGTATCAATGTTGAACGCGTAAAACGACAATTATCAGATAAAAAGGTATTAGTTGAAGATTGGGGTGGCAAAGTTCAGAGCATTCCGACATCTGCAAAATCTGGGGATGGAATAAAAGAGCTTCTTGATGCAATCATTTTGGAGGCAGAAATGTTGGAACTTAAAGTAAATCGAGATTGTCTTGCTTTTGGTACGGTTATTGACTCGCGGCTAGATAAAGGATATGGTCCTATTGCAACAGTTTTAATTCAGAAAGGAACTCTAAAAGTGGGGCAACCTTTCTTGTGCAATAATTATTCGGGAAAAGTTCGGGCAATTATGAATGAACGTGGTCAAAGAATAAAGTCGGCAATTCCATCGGATGCCGTTCAAATTTTAGGATTCGAAAGGGTTCCGCAAGCAGCTGATCCATTCATTATTTTAGAAAATGAACGTGAATTAAAACGTATCGCAAGCGATAGGCAACGCCGCCGCCGTGAAATTGAACAGAAAAAAATTATTGCTTACACTTTAGATTCTATGTCCAAAATGATTAGAGAAGGAAGCATGAAAGAGTTGCCTTTAATTATTAAAGGTGATGTTGATGGATCGATTGATGCACTTTCGGAAACTTTGCTCAAGCTAAATACCGGCGAAGTTGGGATAAATATAATCCGTAAATCAGTAGGTATGGTTTCTGAATCCGATGTATTATTGGCTGAAGCTTCCAATGCGGTCATTGTTGGATTTAATGTGCAAGTTGGGTCTAACGCCAAATTAGAAGCCACCAGGTCTGGTGTCGATATTCGAACATATACAATAATTTATAAGGCTGTTGAAGAAATAAAACTTGCTCTCGAAGGACTGCTTGAGCCGGAACAGAAAGAGGAAATTATTGGACGGGCAACTGTTTTAACACAATTTAAAATCCCTAAAATAGGATTCATTGCCGGAGCAAAAGTAGAGTCAGGCATTATCATACGTAATGCTAAAGCTAGATTAATTCGAATAGGCGAAATATTGCACGAGGACAAGATTGTTACTTCGTTAAAACGGTTCAAGGATGATGTGAAGGAGGTGAAAGAGGGATTAGAATGTGGCATCGGATTGGAAGATGTAAAAAAATACGAAGAAAATGACTTAATCGAAGTATATGAAATTATTAAAGTTAAAAGGAAACTTGCTTAATTTTGAGAACAGCCAAACCGTACAAGCGTACAGAGCGCATCGAGCAACAAATATTAGAGATTTTGGGCGAGATTGTTACCAAGCACATTAATTTGGCACACCTTGGATTTATCACCTTTACTGATGCACATATTACCACCGATTTAAAACATGCAAAAATCTATTTTAGTGTTATCAAACCACGTTTTGATCGCGATATTCTAATCGAAGAGATGAATAATCTGAAAGGCCCTTTTAGAAAATATTTGGCACCAGAATTACATATTAAAAATATCCCCGAATTACAGTTTATATATGATGATTCAATTGAACACAGTGCCAATATTGAAAAATTAATTGATTCTATTGAGCATGCTACTTAACATTTACAAACCTGTAGGGTGGACATCATTTGATGTTGTTAAGAAAATTCGTGGAATAACAAAAAAGAAAAAAGTAGGGCACGCCGGCACACTTGATCCTTTTGCGGAGGGTATATTAATAATCGGTACGGGAGTCGATACAAAAAAACTGGCAGCATTAAGTTCACAAGATAAATCATATATTGCAACTTTAGATTTGGGTTCAGAAACTGATACATTGGATGTTGAAGGAAAAATAATTAATTCTAAAAAAGTTCCCCATTTATCAATTGTTGAAATACGAAAAGTGCTGTCAGGATTTTTAGGCAAACAAATGCAAATTCCACCTATGTACTCAGCTAAAAAAATTAACGGGACAAGACTATATCAACTTGCACGAGAAAATATTGAAATCAAGCGGAATTCGATCGAAATTGAGATAAAAAATATTGATTTGATTGATTATGTTACACCTAAGGTAAAATTTAAAGTAACTTGTTCTAAAGGAACTTATATCAGAGTATTAGGAAGTGACATTGCGAAAAAATTAGGTACAGTTGGGTATTTGTCGAAATTAATTAGAACATCTGTTGGAGATTATCCAATTTCAGAATCAATCAAAATAGATCAATTTGAAAAGGAATGGAAAAATATTTCAGTTTAAAAGATATTCCAACTTTAGAATTGAGCATTGTTACCATTGGAACATTTGACGGATTACACCGTGGACATCTAGAAATTTTAAAACACTTAGTATCGGTCGGTAAATCAAAAAATATTAACTCAGTTGTGGTAACATTTGACCCACATCCACGTAATATATTAACTGATGAAATTATTTTGCTAATTCAAAGTTTGGAGCAGAAATTGGAAATTCTAAATGAATTAATGATTGATTCTGTTGTCGTATTTCCATTTGATGAGCATTCTGCCGATATTTCTGCTGGTTCATTTTTAGACGAATATATCGTTCCAAAATTAAATCCAGTGCATTTTGTGATCGGATACGACCATCATTTTGGCAGGGATAGAGCAGGCACTCCAAAATTTATGGAAAAATATTGCTTAGAAAAAGGAATTGAGCTTGATATAATTTCACCGGTTTGCGATGATAAAATTAAAATTTCGAGTTCCCGAATTCGTGAATTAATTAAAAATGGTTTTGTCAGAAGAGCTTCGTTTGAGTTAGGGCGTGGTTTTGGATTTGTAGCGAAAGTTGTGCAGGGCAAAGGGCGTGGAAAATTACTCGATTATCCAACGGCAAATATTATTCCAATCGAAAGAAATCAATTGTTGCCTAAGCCTGGAGTATATTTCACGCGTGGAAAAGTTAGTGGACATCAATTATATGGAATGTGTAACTTTGGTGTTAGACCTACTTTCGGTGAGAACGATTTGACAATGGAAGTACACTTTTTCAATCCCGGAATTACCGATTTTTACAAACGAGAAGTTTTTATCGAATTTTTAGAAAGAATTCGAGATGAAAAGAAATTCAAATCTAAAGCTGATTTGATTAATCAATTAAATAAAGATGAAAAATTTTGTAAAGGTCTATTGAAAAAATATAGACAGATTTAATTTGGAGGAAAAATGCCATTAAGTGCAGAACAGAAAAAAGAAATTATATCAAAATATGGTCAAAATGAAAACGATTCGGGGTCAATCGAGGCACAAATTGCTTTGCTGACACAAAGAATACGCGATCTGACCGAACATGTTAAAGAGCACAAGAACGACAAACATACACGCCACGGACTTGTAAAATTGGTATCGAAACGAAAAAAACTAATCAAATATTTAATTAGGACTAATCCAGAATCATATACAAAGTTGATCAAGGACTTAGGAATTAGAGGATAAAACATTGAAAAAAAATTATGAAAAAGAAATTGGTGGGCAAAAACTGACTATCGAAACCGGTAGAATTGCTCGCCAAGCTGATGGAGCCGTAATGGTTACCTATGGCGGCACAACAATTTTAGCAACCACCAACGCTGCCGATGAACCACGGGAGGAAGTTGATTATTTTCCGTTACAGGTTGAATACCGTGAACGCCACTACGCTGGTGGAAAAATTCCAGGTGGATTTTTTAAGCGTGAAGCCCGTCCATCTGAAAATGAAATATTGACTAGTCGATTGACTGATAGACCGATTCGTCCATTATTTCCAAAAGAATTTATAAATGAAACACAAGTAATCGTAACAGCTTTGGCTAGTGATGGCGAAAATCCATCCGGTGTATTAGCTGGAATTGGTGCGTCAGCGGCTTTGTCTATCTCGAATATCCCTTGGAATGGACCAATCGCAACTGTTTCGGTGGGAATGAAAAATGATAAATTCATCATTTTTCCAACTGTTAAACAATTAGAGGATACAAGAATAGAATTAATCGTTTCCGGTAATGAAAAATCGATTGTGATGGTCGAAGGTGAAGCAGACATAATTTCTGAAGAAGTATTAATAGACGCTTTAAAATTTGCGCATAAATACATTCTTGAAATTATAGATCTGCAAAAGGAAATGCTCAATGATATTCAAGTGGAAAAACGGGAAATAGTTGCTATTACTATTGATACAGAACTTGAAAAAAAGGTAAGCAAGCTTATTGATAAGGAAATACCTAAAATTATTCAAATTGCTGAAAAAATGGAGCGCCAGATTGCAACAAAAAAATTACATGAAAAAGTTACTACCGAATTAAGTGAGGAATATGCTGAAAGTGAAAATGACATTAGTAATATAATAGATGAAAAATTTAAAGCAGCAGTTCGAAAACAGATTCTTGAAAAAGGAATTAGGTCTGATGGTCGCAAATTAACCGACATTCGGACGATCACAATTGAACAGGGGGTCTTGCCGCGAACACATGGTTCAACTCTTTTTACTAGAGGTGAAACGCAGGCTCTTGTGGTTACTACGCTAGGTTCAAAACGTGATGAGCAAGTCATTGATGGTATGATTGATGATTATAAGAAAAGTTTTATGCTGCATTATAATTTTCCACCATATTCAGTTGGTGAGGTTGGCCGAATTGGCTTTACCAGCCGCAGAGAAATTGGCCATGGTAATCTTGCGGAACGTGCGTTAAAACCTGTTTTACCAGATTATGAAGATTTTCCATATACAATTCGATTGGTTTCTGAAATAATGGAATCAAATGGTTCTTCCTCAATGGCTTCGGTATGTGGTGGTTCCTTAGCATTGATGAATGCTGGTGCTAAACTTAAAGGTCATGTATCAGGTATTGCTATGGGTTTGATTTTAGAAAATGGGAAACATGCAATCCTAAGCGATATTCTTGGGGTGGAAGATCATTTTGGTGATATGGATTTCAAGATAGCGGGCACTGTGGAAGGCATTACTGCTATCCAATTGGATTTAAAAATAGACGGCATTTCGTTTGAGTTGATGGCTCAAGCATTGGCTGAGGCCAAAGAAGGAAGGTTGCATATTTTAAAGTTAATGGACAAAGCGGTTCCAGAAGCTAATCAAATATCAGAGTATGCTCCGCGAATTTTATTTGTGCAAATAGATCCTGAAAAAATTGGGACGCTCATCGGACCGGGTGGCAAAAATATTAAACAAATTATTGCTGATACAGAATGTGATGTAAATGTCGAGGATGATGGCATGGTAACAATCGCCGGTGATGATGCCAACAAATGTGCTGACGCAGCCGAGTTGGTCAAGGCTATTACATTTGAACCTGAAGTAGGGATGGAATTTGACGGAATCGTTACACGGCTAATGACTTTTGGCGCTTTCGTTGAATTCGCTCCTGGCCAAGAAGGACTTGTGCATATATCTGAATTAGATTGGAACAGAACGGAACGTGTTGAAGACGTTGTGAAAACCGGTGATAAAATACAAGTTAAACTTATCAAAGTAGATGATCAGGGTAGAATAAATTTCAGTCGTAAAGCTTTACTACCTAAGCCAGATGGATATAAAAATTCAGAAAGGAAAAGACGGGATAGTAGAAAAAATCGTAATCAAGGTCGTAGTGACCGCAAGCATTTTTCAAAAAAACGAAGATAGTCTGAGGCAATTGTAGAATAATAGATGAATAGCATTAATGTAAATAAAAATATCATTAATCTTGAATATGCCGTGCGTGGACCAATTCCACAAAGAGCTGCAATATTAAAACAGCAAGGCAGAAAAATAATACCTTGCAATATTGGAAATCCACAAGCGCTTGGACAAAAACCTTTGACTTACTATCGGGAAGTGTTGTCATTATTAGAAGATCCGAGTTTGATACAAAAAACAAAAGCTTATCAGAATAATTTTGTTTCGAATTATTCCGTTGAAATAAGCGAGAAATTGTTAGCAAAATTGGAAACTGGATTAGGCGCCTATACTGATAGTAAGGGACAGCTTTTTATCCGAGAAGCTGTGGCAAATTTTATTAATAAACGCGATAATGTTGATTCAAATTCTAAATCACAATTTTCAAATCCTGATAATATTTTTCTTACTGATGGGGCGAGTGAAGGAGCGAAAGTAGTTTTAGAATTGCTAATTACCGGAAAAAACGATGGAATAATGATTCCCATTCCGCATTACCCGCTATACTCGGCAACGATTCAACGTTGTGGTGGAACGCAGATAAATTATCATCCTGACGAGGAGAATGATTGGGCGTTGGACAAAGACATACTCAATTTTTCCATTAAAAAGGCTCAAAAAAATGGTATAAATGTTAAAGCTATTGTAGTTATCAATCCGGCCAATCCTACTGGCGCAATTTTGGACAAAAACAGCATAATTGAAGTAATTGAGTTCGCTGAAGAGAATAATCTTGCAATTATCGCAGATGAAGTTTATCAAGAAAATTTATACGGTGCTGAATTTATTTCATTTGCAAAGGCGATAGGGGATAGGAATATTACACTTTTTAGTTTGCACAGTGTTTCCAAAGGATTTTACGGCGAATGCGGGCAGAGAGGTGGATATTTAGAAGTACGCAATCCGCCCGAATTAGCCAATAGTAGCAAGAAATTTATCGATTTATTGTTCAAATTAGCATCCGTAAATCTGTGTTCGAATACGGTTGGCCAAATTTTGGTATATCTTTTGACAAGTCCACCACCAAATAATTCCGATGCGTATCACA
>Ga0056123_1000137_pt1 | contig 14906 bp, 12 predicted proteins | sample WorMetHEROISLAND_3_FD_71122 | JGI IMG/M metagenome (GOLD analysis project Ga0056123, IMG submission 71122) | Marine gutless worms symbiont microbial communities from Max Planck institute for Marine Microbiology, Germany - Olavius sp. 3 HERON ISLAND ...
GCCGGTCGATGGTGTAAGTTCACTGTTCCACGAAACAACAGAACAGGTGCGTCTTCAGGTCGCGCTTGAACGAGCTGAGGGTGTGGTCCGACGTTCGAAGTGCAGCAGGCAGACTGTTCCTATGTAAGCATTATTGAAACACCAACTCACATGTTATGTATGTAGAACAAACTAGGTTAGGAATGAGACAGTGACAGTGTCTTGTCTTGTCTTTCAATCTTCCTCGAGTGTTTGAGGGTTGGCTGCATCATGAACGATCTTCCACCAGACTGTGAACTATTGCTCTATGCACTTCTTCCAAGGATAAACCCAATCGTCATTTTTACATTATCCAGCCACGTTGTTCTAGGTCTGCCTCTTTTCAAAATAAAGTAACTTCTATCATTCCCTTTTCCAAGCAGTCACCAGACTTCCTCATAATGTGACAGTGTAGGTTAGGAATGGACTAGCATGTTACAAGTGACAATCTAGAAAGAGCATATCATCTTGCTGAAGGCGGGGATTTACACACTATTTGTAAACATATATTCGCAAGAGCTAATAATACACGAGTAATATATTAGCAACAACATTTACCGAGACAGTGCACTGTAGTGTGGTTCAATCAGTGGTGGTGAAGGCAGACGAATACTGTCCGTAGACATCCCTGACGGTCTCGACTGCTGATCATTGAGAATGCTCGTTACCAAGCTGATGCCAGAACTTGTGAATGAACTCTGCTGAGGTGGCTGCACCTTTACATCCAGCTCTGACAACAATTAGCACATTAGATCAATTAGCACATTAGATGCTGTATACAGACAAAGCAATCAATTAAAATGCAGCTAACATTTTGGCATGACAAATGTTAGACAACATCATTATAACAATCACAATCAAAGAACATAGTACTAATTACACTATTACCGTAATATACAATGTACATGTAACACATGAAAACACATAAATTTGACACTTATCAAAATTACCCTAATGAATAAAAAACAATAGCAATAGTATATAAACATTTAACAAAAGTAAAATGATCATATATAAAGGATATTGCAACATTAAATAAGTTTTAATTGACACACATCACTAACAGATATCTATCACTGCTTACCTCCGATCTTCTTAGTTACCACATTCATGCACAATACCTATACCAATACCTATCTGTTGTCAGTTCCTCGGGTCCGCACAGCCTTTGCCTCAAGCAGTTTCAGTGTTGCTGCCCCTCAGTCTGGAACTCACTCCCTTCTGGTATCTGTGCTTGTTCATCATCAATCACACATTCTGTCGTCTTCTATAAACCCACTGTTTCAAGAAGGCCTTCAGTTCCCCCTAGTGGCTCACACAAGTGCCTCAGATTTGGCCTCTGGCCGTCACTGCACGCTATATAGGAATTTATTTACTTACTTACTTACTTATAGAGTACAAACGAGCATAATAACCTTTACGCCCAGCAGCTGCAGCCTCGCTTGACTGTGACTGTGCATTGTTAGTGCGAGAAGTGACATCAGCTAGGGCATGATCTGACGTCGACTGCTTGATGAATGGTGATGAATCATAGTAGTCACTCACTTCATGAATCATTGCACAGCCATAGCTTCCTCTTAGCGCCGTCGCACTATTAGTGTTGCCATCTGAAGCACAGCAACACCATACTGCTATGCCCCTGTTACTAACACATCACTGTAAATAACAACAAATAATAAAGTTAGATGAATCTACACAACTGAATATTATCAACCAAGATACAACTGTCAGTATTGTCAGCTTCGAATCAGCAACATAATCTGCACCATTTAATTAAACTCCAAACAAAACAATTCATGAGCTCGTATAAAATAAACAGACAAACAACACAAATAAAACACACACAAACACATTAATTTTTTCTTTAACTTGCCTACTTATCTAGAATTAATCCAGGTCAATCTGCCAGATCTCAAAGAGATGTCTTCTTGGAACTGCTGCAGCAGGAGGCTAATATATATAAAAAGAGATATAATATGTTTACATCTAACAAACAGTGTACAGCACTGATACCTCTACAAATATAAAATAATAACAGTAAGAACATATACTCACTGTATTATAGATTTCATTACATTGCATCCTGAGAAACTCAAAAGTGTTCTTGTCAGCTCTGCAAATACAGTACTTGCAACTGCACAGTTTTTAACACGATGTAAATACCGCATAAAAACTCACCACTGAAGACACTGGAGCCAAGCATCGGCCAGACAGCATAGTTGATGCGCACTTCAGGCTCCTGCAGAGTAACAACTGGCAGCTGCTGAAGCTGCTGTAGCACCTGCTCAGCCATTAAACTGTAGTCAGCAGCTGATCGCTCGGTAGTCTTGGCACTCAAACCAGCTGCTGGTCCAGGCACGACAGTCGTTGCAGTACCACCAGCAAATCCCGGCTTCTTTGGTCGCTTCTTTGGAACACGATCACCGCCCTCTGAACAGCCTGAAGTTGAGCCATCTTTTGTAGGCCGACGTGGCCGAGGTTTGCTCACCTTGGGTTGTTGCTCAGCTATCTCCTTCTTGCGTCGCTCAAACTCAAGCCTTCGTTGTTCTGACAACAAGAAATACACACCAGCTACTTAGGCACCTGATTATGACAGCAATGATGATCATATCACTTACAAGTAAACTACAAACCAACAAAAAAACAACAACAGACAAATTGCACAACTATAAATTATGAGTTATTATCAAACTATTTTAAATGATGCCTAAAGGCAGAAAGTCACCACTAGTCATCACATCACACGCTCATAACTGCATACACGAGTCAGTAGTTTCTTAATAATGGCAATCAGTAAACGAAACGCTATTTATGCCATCAATGTTTTATACAGCGGCAACCAGGCATAACGGTTACTAACAAGGTGGATAAACAGGATGTGCTATCAAACTGGCAACTGTTGCATCTCTAGTGTGGATGTCTTCTTATAAATTATACCAGAAAACAGGTATATTTCTATAGGTGGCTGTATAGAAATGGCAATAATATACCGTGTACTCTGCTCGTTTTTAGGAAACCGGCAGTTACAGTGTTGTTAAGAAATTATCACATTCCATACCTCATATATTACAATCTCAGTACATGAAATTAAACATAGTATATGGAAACTGTTTGTACAAAATTTATCTGTACACAATCTGTCTTGTGCATTTTTTTTTGATTTTACGATATCCAGTATTACACAATAATCCCACTTTTGTTTTTATACACTTCTGCTACTCCTCCTGATGAATTAGTGTTACTGTGCCACATTTTTGTCAGTAACTAGTATGCATTCTTTTATCTTTTCTTGTTTAATCAACTGTGCTGCTTTATGCAGAAAAAAGACGATGACAATTTGACGTACTGCTTTCAAGCCGGACGAGAATTTAATGCCAATGTTCACATGCACACCAGTTATATGAATTATGAAAAGAACACTGTTAAGATCAATAAAGCAAGATAAAAATTGTTATTAGCAAAAACACGCCAAAAAATTAGTGTTATGTGCCATAATACCCCTCAGCATCCAAGTCCATGCCAATATCATAGCATTTTTTTCTTACATATAATGAAATATATACCTAATATTCGCTCTTTTTCTTCAGCACTCTTCAGGTCAAAATCCTCTTGTTCCTTTTCAATGGTATACGGCATGTTCTCAATCATTGCTAGCTGTCTCTGCTGCTCCGGAGTCAGGTGACTAATGCTCTCTTCATCCTGTTGTTATAAAACAAATCAAACAGGAGTGACTTAGCATCAATGAAAGCGGCATGGTGAAGTGGTTAACACGTCGGTCTCGATCAACACAGTTGCTCTACACTGGGCCCGGTTACAACTTGGATGGGTGACTGTCTGCTGACAGGTAAGCCATCTCGGTATGTAACCAACCACCTAGGTCAACTCAGCCTTCCATCTCTCTGGGGTAGGTAAATCGAGTACCGGCCTGTCTGGCTGGGGTTAAGGCGGGGTTGTGTTCAGTTGTGACAGGTGGCAGGTAAACTACGTGATTCCATATGGTAAGTGACACTCTGTAGCTGTGAGATGGAGTTCCATTAACAGCTATACACAACCTTAACCTTAACTGTTTTAGTGTAACATATAGACCACATCTTGGACATCCAGCAGTACTAGTACAAGTTTATTAGACACAGAAGCAGAAATCCGATGCAGATGTGGTTTTGGCTGCTTACAGATGTGCCGATCAAACCGAATATTAGAAAAATATGTCACCACACCATTCACTAAACAAGTGCCACAGACAATTAATCAAGTTAATCCCAGTTTTAGCTGCCATCTAGTTACATATTATGTGCATCTATCACTCAAAACTACAATAAAGTCAGCAAAATCAGAAAAAAAGTAAAAGTTAAACACATTTCATTACATGTCGTGATGCATATTGTGGAAACTGTAGCAGACATTTTAGAGTAAAAATGAATATTTTAAAACAAGGATGAATGAATTAAAACACATTTTATAAAATTTAAACATACATGTGTACGTGCCATGCAAAACAAAAAAGACACTAATCTGCAAATTTTTAGGTATAGTTGAGAAATAAATATATAAGCCTAATAAACACAAATGCCTCTACACAAAACTTATATCGTAAGATATCCTGTAAACATAAATACTGAGTGAGTTAGTCAGCAGCAGTTACTTATTTATAATACTTAATGGCACATCAGAACAAGAAGTTAACTTCATGCATAATGTTTCATATTGTAGCACATAGATATGAATAGCAACTAATGTGAAGGATAAAAAGTGTATAAAATTAAAGCTATATTAGCCACAACAAATGGTGAATAACAAACACATAAGTTGAATGTAAAAAGAGTTTCCTTAATAAAATCAATGACATGACTGTCAATGTCATTGCAGGTTTATGAAAGAACATACAAGTTGTAGAAAGGTAGGCTACATATGACAGTTAAGCAGACAAACGAAATATAGAACCAAAGTAATCTAGCAATAAAATGCTAATAACAAAAATTAAGAAAAAGTAAAAATCAGTTTCTTTAATAACATCAATGATTTTCCAACAAAAAGAGAAGGGTAAACATATTATAATACATACATACCTCGCTATGTCGACTCTGTGATGCTGGTGTTGGTGTTGATGAAGCCAACACGGCCTGCTCACCTGTTTTGCTAGTGTTCAACAGTCGCTTCAGCAACAGATTCTGACTTGTGAGCTTGGCTGAGTCAGGATCTTCAGCTAAAGCTTCATCTAAATGACATGATAAACACATGCAGCAATGCAATGTAGTAGTGCAATGATGGCAGTACTATTCCACAGGTCAACACAACATATTCACAAACCTGTACCAACTCATCACAGGATTGTGGGGGGTGAGTGAGTAGCTTATTAATGGCACATCATCACATAAAAGGGCCATTCAGTGCCTTAAGCGTATTGAGAAAAGCAATTATGTAGAGAAAACAACAAAGTAGGTAAAAATAGCTGGGACGATCAAGGCTACTAAGCTACAATAAGACTTACCTAAGTAAAGAAGTAAACAAATAAAAGGTTTTGGTAATAAAAATGATGTGTACAAAGTACCACCGTTTTTGCATAAACTGAGATAAAAGCTACAGAAAACGTACAAACAGATGCTAAAGTAAGCTATAACAATGGATGTGCTTGATAAAATCAATAACGACACGATTGTCACAGGATTACCTTGGTCTGCAGGACTGCCATTATTAGTAAAGCCACCAGACTGAGTTACTCCACTTGACTGAGGTTCAGCTTTTATCGGCTGTTCACAACCCATTGTGTAAGGTGCAGCATTGAACTGTTCAACTGACACATATGACGACTGTTTCTGAACAGCTGGAAAACGCTGAACATGCATTTCACTCAGCATACCAGGTCCACCACCATCGTGTGGAAAAGAATGCGGCGGAGGACGAACTCTGTTAACAAATGACTGTAGGTCAGTTGTCCCTCTTCCATCTGGAGGCAGCATGTATGCACCATGTCGTGGAATCGGCATACCTGGACCATGTGGCATCATGAATGGTCCCGGAGGCCTTCGATATCCACCAGGAAGGCATTCTCCAGAAGGCATGACAGGAAATCTACCGGCAGCTTCCGGTGGAATACATCGTGGTGCTATGCCAGGTTTACCAGATGGCGACACTACAACATGCAATAAAATATTCATCAACACCAGACTTCCAATACCAGAGCTTTTACACAAGAATACACATATACATGCACTAAACGACCAATGTTCAAGATGTCTAGAAGGATAAATTATTAGACAGAAATCACTAATTAACATCAGTAACCACAGCACCTTGCTGCAACTCTTGTGCTGTTGTCATCAGTGAGACAGCAGAAGAAATCTGATTGCTGGTTTGGTCAGAGCTAAGCACAGAGCCAGAGCTGACTGTCGTTGGATGCTGCTGCACTGGATTGCTTGTATGTGGTGATGGGGACGAATATACGACACCTGGACCAGGTGAACGGATGACTGCAGCAGCGGCCATCTCTGACGAAGGACGAGGTGCATAGATGGGCATCTGTGCATCACCGGGATACATTGGACGTTGCACTGAAATACATTCACAGCATCAATGAAAGGCAAACTAAAATAAAATTAATGGATATAACAAATGTGCACACCATTTAATGACCATATTCCAAGTTTACCTAGAGGTTAGCTGGTGGTGTGTCATTCACAGGCAGTCAAGTAAACCCTTGGAAATTACTGAAGTAGTATTTCTACAGGCCAGATGCCTCTTATCTGGCACCCAACCAACAGCAACACTGAAAGCAACCCACAAATTCATTTAATGTGCAACAAGACACAACTGCTTACCAGGTGCCATTTCACGCTCTGGCTGCTCTGCACTGTGTTGCTGTTGCTCCAAATGGCGCTGCATCTGAATACGCTGTTCCTCCTGCTGCCGTATCTTTTCCATTCTTTCACGCTGCTGAAAAGACTCGCTGAATGGGTTGTTTTCGTCCTGGTATTACATAACATTAACTTAACTCAGCTCACTTCTCATATTATGCATATACCTCAGAAAGCTTGGTCTTTATCTCGAAATTAAAAAAAACTGTATCAGAGAGCATACACACAAAGATTTACTGGACTAGTGAGGACCACATTCAAAGCTGCACCAGAAAGGTCTAATATATATATTTTGAGACCACTATAGCGAATAATTTAATAGAAAACAACGAGAAGCTAAGTTACTGCTGAGAAACAGCACATCAGCTATGCATATTGTTGTTGCCTGGCTATCTACATTCACTAGCTTGTGTTGTTTGACACAATACCATACACACAGTTACACACTTCATTGTGACTTGTGAGTACCTGTTTTTGCAGTCTACCACATGATTTTGAATAAAGAAAGAGGCATACAGCATACAATCAATGGCACAAATGTAGCGCAGAGAGTTATTGCAAACTCCAAAAACACATGTACAATGCAATGAAGTACCTAACTGCTGTTCAAGATCATTGATGATTCTGATACCAATTGAAAGTGTGTATGCAACTTCCTATTAGTGATCAACAGCAACCTTCATCCTCTCTTGACCGTTTCAGCAACTTAATGGACGAAAATCTAAATCCCTCTCTCATGTAATGCCTTGCATGTGGTCAACCTTTCGGATTTTGCGGCAAACTTAAACTGGAAAAACAACAGTCTTGGGACTATCCGCAACTGAAGCTTTCAAGATCTTAGCTTGCACCATTTTGACACAATACCAGTGGATAACAGACAGACAGACAGACAGACAGACATGCCAATCACAGCTAACAGAGCTCTTGCAAGCTACGCTATACTGCGTGGCTAAAAACCACAAATTTGCCTGTTATTCTTCATACTCAGTTCATATATACATTAAAATATTAAGCTATAATTTGCCTTCATATTAATAGCCATCTTGGAACATTTCCTCTGCCTCACCATGACACGCACTCTTGCAGAATACACATCCAGTCAGTAACATTACACAACAGTCTATGCTCACTGAGCAGACAATACTTTTATTTTACCCAATTTTCTTTCATTTCATCATATCCCCAGCACTATCTCAACATGTGGTAGTGATATCTTACTGTTGTAGCTACGTAAATAAAGTACATTATAATGTACATTACAGCTCCTCCCCTCCCCCCTCAGGAAGCTAAACATCATTACCCCTGGAGCAATGGTAGTATGTAGAGTGCCCTGAGCTGGTACAGCAACAGCAGACATAGGAACACCAGCAGGTGGAACTGATTGTTGAGTCATTGCTCTCACGCGACTCTGTATATAAGCTTCGTACTCCAGACGTGCTGCAGGCGGCAGCCGGACTGGTGCCACAGACCCAGCTGCACGTGGCCCACTAATGGCACTAGGCATCGGTTTTGCTGGAGACATGACTTGCGGCACAGCACTCACTGGCAGACTTATCTTCTGTCCCGGTACATGACCGAACTGTGGCACTGCCATGTCAGAAGGAGGCTGCCATGTTACCTACAAATTTAAGTGTCAGTGAAAGTGTACAAACATACAGACTGCACTACCAACTTTCATTAACAATCACATAAGACTACAACTCAACTAGTGAGTGTGTGAGTAGTTTTATGTCCTGCTCGACACATCATTTCGGTAGTGCATTCCAATTCGCCAAAAATAATTTCGATTCGATTCGATTCACGTCAGAAAATCGATTCGAATCGATTCAGTTCAACAGTTGCTGCTGTAGACTTATAATAGGGTATAATGGCGGATAAAAGAAATATTAAGTGTATTATCTGGCATCGAGAATACAGACAAAGTTGACTAGTTGTGAAATATTGCATACAGACTCCAAGTCGTGGTCGAATTGAACAGTCCGATTTTTTGGGAAACCGAATCGATTCGTCAAGTGAATCGAATCGAATCGAATCGATTCGAATTGCGAATTGGAATGCACTACATTTCGGAGGCGAGTCTTTTCAGGAAATCACTTGCACTGATACTGACAACTCAAAATAAACAAGAGAAAATACACCAAAAACACAAAAATACAAAATAAACAAACCAACCCTAGGTAGAAAAACACAGAAACATACAAAAACACCTAAACCAAACCTAAATCAGCAGACCCTCTGACCCTAGTACACCTGCAAGAACTGCTCATATGTGTTTAAAACTGTGTACAACTGTGGCATGCAATACTGCACTGAACAGTTCTGATAATCTTTTGATAATCTTCCCCCTTACACAGCTACATGCATCACTATACAGATCACTATAACACACAACTTATAATATGAAGCTTCTGACAAACTATTTACTGCAATTACCGGCTGCTTTCCCTGATACTCCTGCATCAAGCTACGGTGAGTTCGGTGTTGTTTCCGAAGCTGATCGAGCTGTTTCTGGAGGCAGCTTTGCTCCTGGCATGTGACTACCAATGTATGAGCATCTGCTTCAGTCAATTCATTGCCATTCTTACGTGCCTACAACAGCAACGGGATCATGTTAACTAGTCTACATTATGTAAGTATCACCTGTACCTAGCATGCATGTTCAACACACAACTGCACAGGTGTAACATAATCAACAAAAGTACAGAAATAATGAATTCTTTCTTGAATGGGATTAGTTACTAAAGTCCTAAATGGCTTAAACATATACACCGTGTCCCAGAAAAAAGAAGCCACTTTTAATTTGCAACATAACTTCGCCATCTGTTGAGATATTTTTACCATTTTTGAAGCATTTTGTTTCTTTTTTCTGGGACACAGTGTATATACAGATACATGTAAACACTACTGCAATTCCCAGCAAAAGGCTTGGAAAACCACAGTAGATTTTAAAACAAAACCACAGTGTTTCAGCTTCGATGACACTAATGGCTTAAAATGGCTTTTGCTATTTGGAGAGGACTGTTATGCATGAAAAGCTCAACAATATAAAAGTGCTCACTAATGTGACGACAGCATGCAAACGTGTGCAAAAAATGACCATCAGCTGCATCACAACAGTAATTCACACTACAGCATCACCAGTACTACTACCATTGCCTACTTTTTGCTTAAAAGGTCAACTTTTTGAGTTATGTCAGCTTAGCCGGTGGCCTCAAAAAGTAAATTTTTGCCAAACTGTTGGAGCAATACTTAGTACAGAAAGGACGCCATTCGTGTCACCAACACCATCAGCATAGGTGTACTGAAGGTTTACATGACAGCACACAAATGATACACATATGTATTGTGCATACCGAACGTTGTTTGGCATTGAGAGCCTTCTTAGCTCGTCGGTATTTAGCAACCTGTTGTTCAAGGCTCTGCACGTTGCTAGACAGCCACAAGTCATGCTGCTGCAACCATTCCTCATACTTCAACACTGCCTGCCGTTCTTCCTCAGTCTGTGGCTCACCCACTGTGTAACAACAAACACCATTTACAGCAACTCAGCTTCATCCACAGCATCACAAGCAAGTAAGAATGTCCAGTTTAGTTCATTTCAAAACATGAACAATAAACATATATGTGGAAAATTTCATTCTAAACGTCATCTGTAAACATTCAACACAACTATTACCACTAATACTAGGCACACAACCTTTTTCCCCAGTGACTCCAGAGTCACAGGAGACTTCTGAGAATTGTTGTGGAAGTACTTTTTACAGGCTTGGTGATGCTGTTCCTGTCACCCGACCAACAACATCAAAGCACTGAAGAATGTTAACGTTAAGGGACAAAATCAAAAGTAGTAGTAATTAGTGGTAGCAGCAGTGATAGTGAGTTTTATTTAATTTTTGCTTAACTGGTAAATTTTCACGTGTGTGAACCATGGAGGCACAATCATTTAATGGGTTGCATGTAAGTCAGCAGTTAGCTGTGTTCGTTTGTCACATGGGCATTTAGTAATAACATTTTACATGGACATAAACCCACCCCATAATAGACTTGTAGATGATCCATAATCTCTGACTGTAGACAGATGTAAAGTTCAAGCAATGTATATTACAAAATGTATGTTTCGACAGTTTTGTGCACTTCTACAGACCTGGTGGATCTGGTGGCTTTGTCGGAGGTGGCTGAGGAAACATAATTCCGTTGGGGTCCATCATTGGTGGTCGTTGGGCTGGAACAATGCCAAACTTGTTAACACCTGGTGCTGTAGGAGGTCCTGGTACTGCCATGTAGGCGCCAATCTGCTGTGGGCTTGGCTGCCGGGCTGCCGGATAACCAGGTACTGCTGCACTGTTAGATGGCAACCAATGCTGACCCGGTGGCAGTGGCAGTCGTCTTGCCCTACAACATGCACATACATATGATTTACTGTCAAAAAATTATGAACAATACTTACTTTACTTTTCATATGCCTTGCTCCATCTTGATATCCAATCAATGGCTTCATCGTCTTGTAGATGATGTAGCTGTGTCAGACTGCCAACGAACTGTGTGACAGGACACTTTTGCAGCAGGTGCTCAATTGTCTGTGGTTGTTGGCCGCAGTGGTTGCAGGTCGGCGTCATTCTCTTTCCCCACTTATGTAGGGTGTGTATCGTCCTGCAATGGCCACTTCTGAGTTGGTTCAACAAAACCCATTCACCTCGAGGAAGTGCCGGGTTCTTGAGTCCTGGTAGAGGTACTGAGGGGTCATTGCATTGCTGACGTCTGAATGTTGCCACTGGTTTGTCCATTCCTCAACAATGTCATATTCTTCTGCTTGCAACCTTGTCCATGCTGGTGACCTTGACAACAGTCTGTATGTTGGGTGGTCATAGATGTCTGACATTAGTGGGATTTCATATGTCCCACGATTGTGTGCTTCGGTTCTCCGGATGAGTGTGTCAGCAGAAGCCCGGCGCCTCAAATCTGGTGGAGCAATGTTGGCCATCACTGGTAACCAAGGCCAACTATCTTGGCATGGTGGGAGAACCCCCATGTAGATTCTGCATATTCGGCTGCTGAGTAAACAAGAGCCAGAGATGATCGGCGGAGAGTATCTGCACTAGCTCCCCAAGTGCTGCCTGCCAACATTCTGATAATGTGAACAATGACATATGCAATACACATGTAATGACAGGCTGCCAGTTAGGCCTAGGCCCATCTATGCTAGTCACGTAAGTTACATTACATATACACTGTGTCTCAAAAAAGGGACCATACAGTGTAGTTACGAGAGATCAAGCAACAAAGCAAAGGTACATTATCCATTGCAGATATCAACCACAGACAGAAAGGATTCTCATTAGGATTATTATAGCAATAATATTTAGTATTTTTCTTAGTTACTTCTGCAACAAAGTTATAACATGGAGAAAACAGCAGAAATGTTCTATCATTAGAATAACTCTGTTGAAGAAAGTGACAGAAGCCTAGGATGACGTCCATAAACAGGCATCAGTGGTCAACACTAAAAGTATTTCTATTTACATTTGATCATAGGCAGTTTGCTGTGACGGATGTATCTGACTGTCTTCAGGCAGTGCTGTTGGACCCATTGGCAAATGCTGTCGAAATTCTGTAGACATCACATCGACATTCAACTTGTCGAAATCAGCATCAGTCAAGATAGCACTTGTATCGGTGCTGCTTGACGCAGCCATTGTTACAGAGGCTGTTGTCGACGACTGAACAGCAGTGGATGTGGACACTTCGCCATGTGTTGGCAATGTTGCTGCCGTCACTGTCTGCTGATGCTGTTCTGCATGACGTCGCTGCTCCAGTTTCTCCTATGACAGTTAGAACAAGAGCTTAGCTATTGCTAATAAGATGCCAATAGCCAATCATATTGTGTAACAGTAAACCAACTAAAAATCAAGCAAAAATCAACTGCATCAAATTCCACAATCAAATGACAGGAAACTTGGGTGTGATAAGCACACATCAAATTGGATTGGATTGAGTAGAGTTTAACGCCCCAAGCACACCTGTGACCTCGTGGGTAAATTTAACCTGACAAAAAACACAATCCATTGAATCCAACATGCACATACACTGCACAAACATTTACAGTGTTCTGAAATATTATGAGATTTTACAGTAAACAATTTGAGCAAACACATTACACAAAATGGCACAGTGACAAATATTCACCATAACATTAATTACACGGTGTAAACAACATTACCCTCCTTAATGCCCCTATCCCAATGGTCCATCTATCTGCAAGGAGTTCAGCTTGCTACCTCGTGGGTAAATTTAACCTGACAAAAAATAATTATTACTAGGCTAGTATAGGGATAAATTTTTTTTCCTGCTGCTTGGCAGAAAGAACAGCCCTAGTCAGCAGCCAGTATTTAAACAAGCAATAATTTTAATTTCCTGTCTGTTAGTTTTAAGTGCAAAATTTTAATAACATCGAGATTATACTTGATGTTTTTTGGATAACTGACCTCACAAAATTGCACATAACAAACCTGCTCAAGCAAATCTTCCAGAAGAAGTGGCTGTTCTCCTGATGGCCTTGGTCGATATGCTGGACCAGTAAACTCAGCCACTGAAGACCGGGGCATGTGAATCATCTGTGGTCGCATCTCGGTAGCGGCAATCATTCTCACTTGTGATGGTGGAACAGGTCTTTGTGGACCATATACCACGGGCATAGCTGAGCCACCAGCAACACGCATCCCCATTGGCATGGCTCCAGGCCCTAACTGCTGGGGCATGCGAAATGGACCACGCAGCATCTGTGGTGTCTGCATGCTGTTAGGCAACACTGGAGTGTGGTTTGGTACTTCCAGGTGACCAGCGGATTCTGCTGGTATTGAAGGTGCTGGACCTCGCTGCTGCTGTTGGAGCACAAAACTACCAGCAGCAGAAGAAGAAGGTCCCGCAACTGTTACAGCTGATGAGTATATGTGCCGCTGTGGATGCGACAGGTCTTGTGTGTGGATCAACTGATAACGAGATTCTACCACAGGAGCACCAGGTGGCTGGCTAACTGAAGGATAGTGAACAGACATCCCTACAGGTGGTCGCTGTTGGTTAAGCAGTGCACCAATGGCAGAATGAGTACTTGCTGCGGATGATGGCATGCGGTAAAATGCCATTCCACCAGTTCCTGGCCCTGCATGACCAGGCATGTACATGCCTTGTGATGGTGGTGCAATGTATTGTCCACCAGTTGGAAGGGCCATACGATGCATATCCGAAGACATAGGCATGCCACGTGGTGCCCTATGCATATATATCATGTTCTCTGTAGGTGCATGCGAAAATGCACCCAGCTGTGCAGCTGGTAAGGCTGGATTATCTGCACGTGATCCAGACATCACTGCCAAAGTTTGCTGACTTGTTCCAGTTTCAGTTGCAGACACTAATCCAGAGGTTAAATCTCCCACAGCTGATCTAGGTATGTCACCGGACAATGTAACCATATGGTCAGCAGCTTGATAGCTTGACGATGGCAAAGATGACTGTTCTATTGGGCTGGAAGCTGGCATAGTTGATGCTGTAGCTAATGGTGCTGCAGCTAACATATGAGGTGAAGCAGCAGTGGCCGTAGGAAGTGCAACATGGTCTGGTGTGTGTGACATACCAGGAGTGCCAGACATCGGTGCTTGTGGTGTGCTTGACCGTGACATTGATCGTGGTGTGTGTGAACGAGATTGAGGAGAACCCATGTCCACCCTAGCAGAGGCTGGTGATGCAGGAACCGGAGATCCAGATGGATGACTTGAAGGACGTGGGGTAGTACTACCAGGTGACTTAATGCCCTGTGCAACTTGTGGGTCTTGTGTGACTGCAGCAGAAGTAGCAGTATTACGAGGCATTGGCTGGTAACCAGAGTTGTATGCATCTGCTTGAATGGAGGCTCCATCAGCAGCGCCCAACTGAAAACCTGGCATATTAGAGTAAGGAGATCTCACCCACTGATGAGGTGCTTGTGAAGGATGATGTGGTTGTTGTTGTTGTTGTTGTTGTTGTTGTTGTTGTTGTTGTTGAAAG
>Ga0056123_1000138_pt1 | contig 14857 bp, 11 predicted proteins | sample WorMetHEROISLAND_3_FD_71122 | JGI IMG/M metagenome (GOLD analysis project Ga0056123, IMG submission 71122) | Marine gutless worms symbiont microbial communities from Max Planck institute for Marine Microbiology, Germany - Olavius sp. 3 HERON ISLAND ...
AAACACTTAAAGGCGCTGATTTAGTCGGTTGGGAATATGTTGGACCTTTTGATCATTTTAAGGCTCAAAATGAAGCGGGAGGATTTCCATTTGTCAACAATTATTTAAAGCGACAAAATGTTAACGGTATAACTTGTCATCAGGTTATAGATGGCGGCAAGGATAGCATTGGCAATGATAATGTTGTTGCAGGTGAGGGGACTGGTATTGTCCACATCGCACCCGGATGTGGTGACATTGACCATAAAATTGGTATTAAACTTGGCTTGGTTGACATTGCTCCCCTTGATGATGAATCCAAATTTATTGAAGGTTTTGATTGGTTGACTGGATTGACGGCTACTCATCAGGAAACTACTGATAAAATTTTAAAAGATCTAAAAGATCGTGATGTTCTCGTTCATTCAGAAAAATATCCGCATATTTATCCGCACTGTTGGCGCTCCGGCGATGAATTAGTTTTTCGTATGGTTGATGAATGGTATATTAAGATGGATTGGCGAGACGAGATAAAAAAAGTTGTTAACAACATCAATTGGATTCCAGAATGGGGCAAAGAGCGTGAGCACGAATGGCTAGATAATATGGGTGATTGGATGATATCCAAAAAAAGATTTTGGGGTTTGGCACTACCAATTTGGACTTTTGAAGATGATTCATTTTATGTGGTTGGTTCCAAGGAAGAATTAAAAGAATTAGCGGTTGAAGGTTGGGGAGAGTTTGAAGGCCACAGTCCGCACCGACCATGGATTGATAAAGTAAAAATCAAACATCCTGAAAGCGGTTTAATTGGAACACGCGTTTTAGATGTGGGCAATCCGTGGTTAGATGCCGGAATTGTTCCTTATTCAACAATTAAATATAATAGTGATCGAGCGTTTTGGGATAAATGGTTTCCGGCCGATTTCATCACTGAGTGTTTTCCTGGACAATTTCGCAATTGGTTTTATTCGCTATTAGCGATGTCAACAATTATGGAGAATCGTGCACCTTTTAAAACATTATTAGGTCATGCTTTAGTACGCGATTCAGAAGGTAAGGAAATGCATAAGTCTGCCGGTAATGCCATTTGGTTTAACGACGCAGCAGATGAAATGGGTGTTGATGTTATGCGATGGTTGTATATCAATCATAACGTTGAAAACAATCTGAATTTTGGATATGAAGCAGCAAATGAAGTCCGTAAAAAAATCCTAACTTTATGGAACTCGTATTCTTTCTTTGCTACATACGCTGCGGTTGATGGTTTTAGTCCGCAAAAATCCAGAATTAAAGATAGTGATCTGACGATAATGGACCGCTGGATTAAAGCTAAGCTACAATATCTGATCAAAGATATGATATCATCGTTTGATAAATATCGCTTAGATAAATCCATGCGGAAAGTTGAATTGTTCATTGAAGATTTATCAAATTGGTATATACGCCGCAACCGCCGCCGTTTTTGGAAAAGCGAGGACGATGAAGATAAACAAGCTGCTTATCACACTTTGTATGATGTTTTATTGACACTTACGAAATTATTAGCACCGGTAATGCCATTTATTACCGAAGAGATGTATAATAATTTAGTACTTAACCTTAAAGACTCTGCACCAGAGAGTGTACACCTTTGCGATTATCCTAAGGTGAAATCTAAATACATTGATGACAATTTAATTAAACAGGTTGATGCTTTGAAAAAAGTAGTTGAATTAGGTCGCTCCGCCCGTAACAAAGCCGATTTGAAAATTCGTCAACCTTTGCAGAGTTTATTTTATTCGATTAATGATGATAATTTAGCTAAATTCTTGACTGAAAATAAATCTGTTATTTTAGATGAATTAAATGTAAAAGAAATCAAAAGAGTGTTAGATTCAACTGAATTAATTAAGTATTCCATCAAACCAAATCTTATTCTACTTGGTCAAGAATTTGGTAAAGCAATTCCGGCAATTCGAAAAGCAGTAGAAGTTAGTGATGCCAATGAGATTGTTAGCAAATTAAAGACTAAGGGGAGCTTTACGTTAAATACTGAAATAGGAGATTTTTCATTAACAAATGAGCATTTTTTAATTGAAAACACCTCAGAAGAAGGATTAACTGCTGCACAGGAAGATGGACTGACCGTTGCTATTTCCACTGTTTTAAATGAAAAATTAATCCAAGAAGGAATTATCCGCGATCTAATTCGGCAAGTTCAATTAATGCGGAAAAAAGCTGATTTCGCGGTTGAAGATAGGATTACTGTATATAGTGATTTTAATGGAGAAATTAGTTCTGCATTAGACAATTTTAAGAATTATTTTTGTAATGAAACTTTAACGGTTGGAATCAAACCGCGTGCTACTGATGTTGAATTCTCTGAAATAATAAAAATTAAAGGTCATGAACTCACTGTAGGTATTAGCCGTATAAATAATTAAGAGGATGTAATGGCAAGACGTAAAAAATATACAAAAGCAAAATTAAAAAAATTTAAAAAAATGATTCTTAAGGAGATTGAGATTGTGCACCAAGATATGGATGAAATTAAGGAGCATGTCCTTGAAACTCGAACTGTGAGCGAGAGCAATGTGCCTGACTCGGTTTATAGTGTGCATATGGCAGATGCCGGCACGGATTCGCATGAGAAAGAAAAGAATTTTCAGTTCATGGTTCGTGAGAATACCTATTATCAAAATTTAATTAGTGCCCTAAAAAGGATAGACCGAGGAACTTACGGAATTTGCAAACAATGCACAGATGAGCCTAAGAATCTATGTGATACGTGCCCATTAATTCCTGAAGACCGACTTATGGCCGTTCCGATCGCTACTAGCTGTGTGGAATGCAAAGAGAAAGAAAAAATTGGTCTTTTGTGAGCTTACTCGCAATCAGTGTTTTTATTGTAATTATTGATCAAATCTCAAAACATGTAGTTCGTTCCACGATGGATTTACATGAATCAGTTCCGATTATAAAGAATTTTTTTCATATAACTTATGTATCCAATGATGGAATGGTATTTGGTATTAATTTCCCTGGTTCAATGTATATTTTAACAATTATTTCATTTATTTTGACGATTATTTTTTTAATATATTTTTGGCGTGTACGGTATAATCACATCATATTAAGAATAGGTCTCGCGCTGATCATTGGTGGTGCGATTGGTAATTTTATTGATCGCGTATTATTCAAAACAGTAGTTGATATGTTTGATTTCATTTTTGGGAGTTATCATTTTTATATATTTAATGTTGCCGATTCAGCGGTGACAGTCGGGATGGTGTTTTATTTAATTTATTCATTTTTCCTGAACAAAGACTCTGAAACAAATAAATCTGTCGTTTGAAAAACGATACTATAATCGTTAAAGAAGCAGGACTGCGCCTCGATAAATTTTTAGCGGATAGACTCACAGAATATTCCCGTTCGCAAATCCAAAAATACATTAAGGATGGGAGTATTACGGTTAATAGTGATGAAAAATCGCCCAATTATCGCATAAATACGAAAGATATAATCAGGTTAACCATTCCTGAAAACATAATCATTCCAGAGTATATTGAACCGCAAAATATTAAACTTGACATTATATATGAAGATGACGATCTCATAGTAATTGACAAACCAAGTGGAATGACTGTCCACCCCGGCACAGGTAATCCTACAGATACTTTAGCAAATGCACTCGCTTATCATTATAAAAAATTATCAAATATTAATGGTCCTATACGCCCGGGGATCGTACATCGTTTGGATAAAGATACCTCCGGAATAATTGTAGTAGCGAAAACAAATTTTGCACATAATGGGTTAGCGGAACAGTTTACAAAACGAGTTGTAAAAAAAGTATATTTTGGAATTACCTGGGGAAATTGGAAGAAATCAAATGGAGTGGTAGATCAACCAATAAAGAGGAAGCGCAACGATGCCACATCATTTGCAGTGAATATAAACGGTAAAAAAGCAATAACCGAATATAAAATTATAAAATCTGCTCAATATTTTAGTTATGTTAATTTTTTCCCGAAAACCGGACGTACTCATCAGATACGAGTCCATTCTGCATTTATGAATTATCCGCTTTTAGGTGATGAAAAATATGGTGGTGGAATAAAATACGGCAAGGGGTTTACTCCGGAAATTTCTAAGAAAATAAAAGCACTATTTGAAATCGTGAACGACCATATTTTACATGCCCAAGAGCTATCTTTTATACACCCAAAAAGTAATAAAAAGGTTACTTTTCGTGCGGATTTACCACCTGATATAGAAAAAATTATTAACGAAATTAAAATATTGAATGTCTGACGCAATATCAAGATATATAAAAGAATTTAAATTATATTTAATCACTGAACGTGGTTATTCAGATAAAACTGTCATATCATATCAAAATGATTTGAAAAAATTTGAGAATTTTTTTATTGAATATTTTGGAAATCCGAATATTGCAATTGGCAAAATTGATAAACAAGCAGTCCGTCATTTTCTCGGCCAGCAATTTGAAGATGGTTTTTCAGCAAAAACCATTGGGCGGCGGTTGGCGGCAGTAAAGTCGTTCTTCAAATATCTCGTAAAAACTGAAGTTGTAAAAAACAATCCCGCTCTTTACGTGAAATCTCCTAAAACGTCCAAACCGTTACCAAATTATATTGATGAAAAAATTATACAGAAATTGATGCAAGCGCCGCCTTCAAATTCTATTATTGGGTTGCGCGATAGAGCAATTTTAGAAATATTTTATAGCACAGGAATACGATTGAGTGAATTGGTAAATCTGAATTTTGAAGATATAGAACTGGTTAGCCAATTGATAAAAGTGGTTGGCAAGGGTGACAAAGAACGGTTGATTCCTTTTGGTAACCACGCCTTGAGAGCGTTACAACATTATTTAAAAGTAACCGGAAGATCAATAAAAACTGCTGCGAAAAATGATCCAATATTTGTAAATTCAAGTGGTGAACGGATATCAAACAGAACAGTCCAACGTCGCGTAAATATGTATTTACGCTTAGTTACCGAAGGAGAACAGCTTGGACCACATACCTTACGGCATTCGTTTGCAACGCATTTATTGGATCGCGGAGCGGACTTGCAAGCAGTCAAAGATTTATTAGGACACAGCAGCTTATCATCTACACAAATTTATACGCATTTACAACCCGAACGGATTAAAAAAATATACAAAAAAGCACACCCACACGGTGATAACTAATAACCCAAAAATAGGAGTTTGAATTGAATATAGAATTTACCTCACGTCATTTTCACGCACCTGACAATCTTAAAGAATACGCCATCAGCGAAGTTAAAAAAATTAATAAAATATATAATCGCGTAACCCAAATCCAAATTTTATTATTTCACGAGAATGACCAATATACTACCGAATTAAATTTATCAATTCCAAATCACAAATTAAATGTTAAGGAATCTACCAATAATATCACCAAATCAATTGATACTGCTGTTGACAAAATGATTAGGCGCGTAAAAAAAATTAAAAGTAAACAAAATAATCGTCACTAAAATTTAAATTTTGAAAGCAATTATACCTGTCGCAGGTTACGGAACACGGCTTAAACCGCATACCGATCACATACAAAAAGCATTGTTACCAGTGGGAGGACGACCAGCCCTGGATTTCATCTTGGAACCACTATTTGATTCTGGAATGAAGGAAATCGTATTTATTGTTGGCCACTTGAAAGAACAAATAATAGACCATATGCGGCAATATGATGGAAAATTTACATTTGTTGAACAAAAAGACAGACTTGGATTAGGGCATGCCGTATTAACCGGTTTGGAAGATAATGACAGTCCGGTTTTAATTCAACTTGGTGATACGATTTTTAATATAAATTACACGGATTTTTGTTCATCAAATTTAAATATAATTGGAATAGATAAAGTTGATGACCCTTCACGATTTGGTGTTGTAGAACTGTCCGATAATGAAGTGGTTAATTTTTATGAGAAACATCCCTATCCGCCGAGCAATTTAGCAATTACTGGTTTATATTATTTTCAAAGAGAGGTGAAATTGAAATCAGCTATAGAGGAGTTAATTAGTCGAAATATTAAAACCAATAATGAATACCAAATTACTGATGCTTTACAGATCATGCTGAAATCAGGGGAACATTTTAGTGTATTTCCAACACCGGACTATTATGATATTGGGGTTCCTGATGCACTTTTAGAATCAAATCAAAAATTATTGAAATCAAACCATATGGATTTTTCTTCAACTAAAATTATTGAACCGGTATTTATTGGCGATAATTGCAGGGTTGAAAACTCTAAAATAGGTCCGTTTGTTACAATTATGAATGATTGCACAATTAAAAATTCCCAAATTGCGGATAGTATAATTCTAGAAAATTCCAATATTTTTAAACAAAATATTTACCACAAAATTGCAGCGGAAGATGGATCGGTTTATTGTTAGGCAGATTTTTCAATAATTAATCAATAGATAATTAACTGTATTATTTTGTAACTTTAAGTTTTAATATTTATTTAATGGGGTGAAAATGGGTCGGTATTTATTTACTTCGGAATCTGTTACCGAAGGACATCCTGATAAAGTTTGTGACGCAATATCTGATGCAATTTTAGATGATTTATTGAAACAAGATAATAATTCGCGCGTCGCTTGTGAAACTTTGGCCACTAAAGGATTAGTTGTTGTCAGTGGAGAGGTAAATACGAGAGGATTTGTTGAAGTAGAGAAAATCGTCAAGAAGACGCTGAATGAAATAGGTTATACCAAGGCTGCGTACGGAATGAAGGACGAAACGGTTTCAGTTATGTCCAAATTGCATCAACAAAGTCCCGATATTGCTCAGGGGGTTGTTTCTGAAGGTGGACGTGAACAAGGAGCTGGTGATCAAGGATTGATGTTTGGATTTGCCTGCAACGAAACACCAGAACTAATGCCATTGCCTATTCAGTTGGCACAACGCTTGACCAAAAAACTTGCTACTGAAAGAAAAAATGGTAATCTACCATGGTTAGGACCCGATGGAAAATCGCAAGTTACCGTTGAATATCTTGATGGTCAACCGATTAGTGTTAAAAAAGTTGTTGTTGCAACTCAACATGAGGATATGTCCAATAAATTTAATTCTGAAGAAAAAGAATTGGAATTTGTCAAAAAAGAAGTAATAAATAATATAATCCAACCTGTTTTAGACGCTAGCGGAATAAATTATGAAGAAACATTTATTGTCAATGGAACCGGACGTTTTGTTATGGGTGGACCGGAAGCTGATACCGGATTGACCGGTCGTAAAATCATTGTTGATACTTATGGTGGATACGCACCGCATGGCGGCGGCGCATTTTCGGGTAAGGATCCTTCCAAAGTTGATCGTTCGGCAACCTATATGGCTCGTTATATTGCAAAAAATATTGTAGCTGCCGGTTTAGCCGATAAGTGTGAAGTACAATTATCTTATAGTATTGGTGTAGCTGAACCGACATCAGTAAGTGCAAAGTCTTTTGGCACAGGTAAAGTTAGCGATGAAAAATTAACTGAGATAATTAAGGATGTATTTCCACTAAAACCGGCTGAAATTATTGCCCATCTTGATCTTAAAAAACCGCGTTATCGTAAAACAGCTGCTTATGGCCATTTTGGGCGTGAGGATAATCTATTTACTTGGGAAAAAACTGATTTGGTTGATAAACTAAAATCTTATTTATAATTAGAGGGAAAAATGCCAACGCAAACAACCATAAATTATCAAGATAAAATATCTTCAAAAACGGTACAAAAAGTATCAGAAAAAAATTCTACAATCAGTGAAAATCTACCGTATAAAATTGCCGATATTAGTTTAGCAGACAGTGGTAGGAAAGCAATCACAATTGCCGAAAAAGAAATGCCCGGCTTAATGTCGATCCGTAAAAAATATGGTTCAAAAAAACCGTTAGCAGGTTTTAGGATTACTGGTTCGCTACACATGACCATTGAAACGGCCATCTTAATTGAAACTTTGAAAGAATTAGGTGCAGATTTAAGATGGGCAAGTTGTAATATATTTTCTACTCAGGATCATGCTGCTGCTGCCATAGCAAAAACTGGCACACCTGTTTTTGCCTGGAAAGGTGAAACACTTGAGGAATATTGGTGGTGTACTCTACAGGCCTTAACATTTGACAATGATAGCGGTCCACAACTGATTATTGACGATGGTGGCGATGCAACTTTGTTAATTCATAAAGGCTATGAATTAGAAGAAATATTTAAGGAAACCGGTAAAATACCAGAGATTAAAACTAAAGTCCGTGAGGAAATTGTTATTGAAGAACTATTGCGAGAAGTACTTGTAAAAAATCCAAAGCATTGGCATAGTGTAGTTAAAGAAATTATTGGTGTTTCTGAGGAAACCACAACCGGTGTACATCGTCTACATCAAATGGAAAAGGGAAATAAATTGTTATTCCCCGCCTATAATGTAAACGATTCAGTGACTAAATCAAAATTTGATAATATTTATGGCTGTCGTGAATCGCTTGCGGACGGATTAAAACGGGCAATGGATGTTATGATTGCTGGAAAAACCGTTTTGGTTTGTGGCTACGGAGATGTAGGACGGGGTTGTGCTCAATCAATGAGTGGTTACGGTGCGCGCGTATTAGTAACAGAAATTGACCCGATTTGTGCATTGCAGGCGGCAATGGAAGGATTTGAAGTAGTAACCGTTGAAGATGCACTTGCTGAAACCAATATTTTTGTTACTGCCACGGGAAACCGTGATGTGATCACAGTAGATCATATGCGCAAAATGCGCGATCAAGCCATCATTTGTAATATTGGTCATTTTGATAATGAAATACAAGTTGATCTGTTAAATGAATCTGCTGATGTTAATCGTGAAAAAATTAAACCACAAGTTGATCGCTACACTTTCCCTGATGGACATCAAATATACCTGTTAGCAGAAGGCCGGTTGGTAAATTTGGGCTGTGCCACTGGTCATCCGAGTTTTGTGATGTCAAATTCATTTTCCAATCAAGTACTTGCACAAATGGCCTTAGCCAAGGATAAGCCTGAAATCGGTGTGTACATGCTACCCAAACTACTTGATGAAGAAGTCGCCCGCTTACATTTGGAAAAATTAGGCGTAAAGCTAACAGAACTAACTGACGAACAAGCAAAGTACATTGGTGTGCCAAAGGGCGGTCCCTATAAACCGGAGCATTATCGGTATTAATAATATTGAGAAGTTTTTAGTTAGCAGTTTGTATTAATTACCAAATCTCCTGCGTTCAATTTAGATAAATTCCATATATTTAATTGAATTATATATTTGATGAATAAGGCAATGATTTAATATAGCTTTCCATAAAATTAAAATCTATATTTCCTTGTTTATCAGTTGGTAGGAATAGCTTTTCTTGTCTTATTCTCGTTTGAGATCTTTTTCTACCAAAACCATATCTAAATACCTGTAGATTTAATATTGATGTAAAAAATAATGCAGTATACTTATTTAATTCAAAATCTATTGGTTCTAAAACTTCTACATGATCTGATCCTACAAATTTAGATTCTTGATAAAATGCCTTTCCGTCTGTTGCACTATCAACAGTAATAACATTTCCATTTTCTGTAAAAATATTTGAAGTACAGGTAACTCCATTATTTTTATTACTTGTAGTTACATACAAGTATTCACCATAAGAAATCTCATTTTTAGTAAAACTTTTTTTAGAACCTCTAACTGTAAATAATTTTGATAATTCGAATTCTTTATAATTAGATTTATCCAATTCTAATTTTTTATTATTAAATGAATCATTATTTAAATGATCACTAGTAAAAATATCTAGCAGTTCGACTTCATCTAAATTTTTTTCTAGCAAATCTAATTTAAGTTTTATTAAAAAGATAGAATATGCCTTGATTGTTTTTTCAAATGATTTTTCTGTTAAGAAATCATAATCAGTTTTTGAATGAGCTTGTATAATCCATTCATCATTATTTTCAATTTCTTTATAAACTAGTTTAATTAAATCTTCATTTGTCTGTGGATTCTCAATTTTTTCTAATAAATCTTTTTTGATATTATTCCATTTATTTAATACATCCGTTCTTCCTTTTGTTTTAGATAAAACTAATCCGTCATCATCAAGATCATATAACACTACTTTGCTACTATTGTGTGGTTTATTTGTCTCAAAAACTCCAATTGCTGTGTGAGTAGAGGCATTTGGTTGAAATAATTCACTTGGCATATTTATTACATATTTCAAGGTATGTTTTGATAAAATTCTATTTCTATCATTATCATCTTTAAAATATGTTGATAATGGGGCAATTATTACTCCATACCTACTACAATTATCCAGCATTCTTTCTAAAAATTGTATTTCTTTTTTTGTGGGGTTTGATTTATTGTCTTTACCTCCATACGGTGGATTTATGAATCCAATTGTTGGTTTAATTGGTAAATGATTTAATATTTCATCTGTTTTGTTTGAAAAAAAGTCTTCATTGAAAATTTGAGATTTTCCATCTCCTCTAAACAACATATTTGAAATTGCCAATGAATACATTGTGCTACTCTTTTCCAATCCAATAAGTTGCATTGATTTAATATTTTTTTTCCTTTCTTTTTTATCAGGAATATTGGAATTTTCAATCTCATGAATAAGTTTATTCATTCCTGCCACTAAAAATGCACCAGTTCCACAGGCAGGATCAAATATAACATCATTAGTTTTGATATCAATTAAATCCGTAAATAATGAAGTAATATGATTTGGTGTTAGGACAATCCCTTTTTTTACATTTGTTATTCCTGCATATCTCAAAAATTCTTCATAAAATTTTCCTATGATATCATAATTTGTTTTTCTTTTAAAAAGAGGAATAACATTATTTTCTAATTCGACTAAAATATCTTTTAAAACTGTTGTTTCATTAAGGTCTTTGTCTGTTTTAATAAAAGCTAATTCATTTGTAAAAACTTCAATTTTTGCTTGACTTATGTTCTCACTACTAAGGATTTTTTTAATTGTGGTTGGTACATTGATTATAATATCTTGGGCATCATAATTTAAATAACTATCCTTAAAAGAGTTTTTTAGTTCTTTTTTGTCAAACAAGCAAATCATTAAAGAGCTAAGTAGAATAGGTCTCTTTTGAGAATCTAAATTTCTTAGTAACCTGTTGATTTCACTTGATGATTTTGAAATATCATTTGATATTTTTTCTAAATCAATGTTTTCAAAAAATGCTAAATAATCTTCTTCATCTAAAATTTCATTTTTACTAATATTTTGAATATGACCACTATCAATAATGAATGTATCAAGTCTGTGATTGTATTCGTCATTAATATCTCCAGAAAATGCAATTCCAACAATTTTCCAATGTTCCAAATATTTTTTTATTGTTTCTTTTTCTTGAGACAGCTTTTTTTCTGTAAAAAAAGATAAGTAATGCTTTATTCCATCTACAGCAAATTCAACTGGTCTATTTTCGGTTTTAGAAACATGATTTTTAACTTGATCTTTATTTTCTATTAGAATCAATAATTTTTTAATTTCATTTACATAAATTAAATCTGGGAATCCTTGGTTTCCAGTATCTTTTTTACTAGTCTTGTCTAAAATTTCTTGAATATATTTGTTAACTTGTTTTTTAACAGTCCATTTTTTTGAATAACTTCTTTTATCATTAATATAATTAAAAAGATCGATATCAGTTTTTGCTTCGTTTTTTCTTTTGTTTGCCATATTAATATCTTTATTGAATAAAGTTGTTTTTAGCATATAAAATTTATCATGTTTTCCTAGTTAAAATTCGTTTTTGTAACAGTGTTTAGAAAATATTTTATTTCTACTTTGTTCAATTTTTAAAAATCAAAAAGATGTCATCAAAATTTCAATATGTGTATTGCGTTTAACATAAACATACAATTGACAGTTTTCAGAATCATCATTATATGTACCAAAACAATATCTCAAAAATAATAAACAAATTTACATTTTTAACTATATTATTTTGTAACTATCCATTAATTACACTGCCATTAACGTAATCTCAGTAATTTCATTTTGGGTACCAAGTCGCATAGGCGGGCCCCAACAACCGGTTCCCTGATTCACATAAATTTGTGTTTTTTTATATCTATGCAAGCCCTTAACAAAGTGTTGGTTTAAATAAACTAAATAATGAATAGGCCAGATTTGTCCGCCGTGTGTGTGCCCAGAGAGGACTAAATCGACATTATAATCAGCGATTTCTTTAGCGGCAATGGGCTGATGTGCCAATAATACAACATTATTATTGTTAGATTGTGATAGCGCCTTTTTAAAATCAGCGGCATGCTTATTTCCAAAACGTGATGCTTCATGATCGTTGACACCGGCGAGTGTAAAACTATCATTATTTATTTTAATTTTAACATTTTCATTTTCAAGAACCGTAATTCCCAAGCTTCTAATTTCTTCAATCCATTTTTCCGCTCCGCTATAATATTCATGGTTTCCGGTTACAAAAAATACTCCATGTGGGGCAGAAAAATCTTTGATGGGCGTTATTTCACTTGAAAGTTTGTCTATCGATCCGTCTACAAGATCACCGGTTATAGCGATTAAATCCGGATTTAAATCGTTTACTTGTTGTACGACTTTTTGTAACGTGGCTTGAGTCATCAATTGTCCAACGTGTAAATCTGATATTTGAACAATTTTAAAACCGTTAAAGGTTGATGGCAGGCCGTTTAAACTGATGTTTAATTTTTTAACAATTGGTTTAGACAGATAATTAAATACGCTGATCCCCGAGACGGCCGCAACAGTAATTGAAACGCCAGACGCAGTTATTTGTGAAATAAATTGACGGCGTTCTAAATCTATTTCCGAATTTGAAGAAATAAAAATCTTTGAAAAAATGAAGACTATAAATCTGATTACATCAATGAATACAAGACAAATAAATATTAATAGCATTATGCCAATCCAAAGATATGCTAACCATAAAAATGGTATGGAATAATTAAATGGCAAAACCCGTGACAAAATTTGTGCAAATATAAAGAAAAGCAATAATGTAATGAGAATGTATAGGCTGAGCTTTTTCAAATACTTAGGCAGACCAGTATTTCTGAATAACTTTCTCCAAATATAATAATGAATTAAACTGAGTATGGTAAGTGCTATGCAGAAAAATAATATTGTCATTAACGGGCTTGGCATATCTACAATTCAATTTTATCTAAAAAGTCAACTTTACCTGAACTAAGTTGATAAAAAGCAGATAATATTTTTATTCTATTAGAATCAATTGCATTTTTGATAGTTTCAGAATTTTTGATTAATTCTGTGGCAGTGTATATAGCATTTAGTTTTGCTGCTTCGTCAAAGTTATTTTCGGATTTAATGGCTGGTGCAATATGGTTAATTATATGTTTTAAATTTATGCTGTCGTGATAGTTACCCATGGTGGCTGCAATTGCACCACAATTTTGATGACCAAGTACAATTATTAATTTACAATTGAGTTTAGCTATGGCATATTCAACACTGGCTATCGAAGATGTATTGGCGATATTTCCAATTACTCTTACCACAAATAACTCACCAAGCTCTACGTCAAAAATAAATTCCGGTACAACGCGACTATCAGCGCAACTTAAAATAACTGCAAAAGGAGATTGTCTATTTATAATTGACTTTCTTCGCGAATAATCAAACGTTCTACTCAAAGTTTTTCCAGTTACAAATCTAATATTTCCTTCGATTAAACGATTGACGATTTGTTGAAATGACATTTCAATTAAATATCAAATTAATGAAAAAATAAATATGCAATAGTTATGGCAGCAATGATTCCAGCGAAATCTGCGATTAATCCGCAGGTAACAGCATGGCGTGTATTTTTAATTCCGACAGAACCAAAATAGACTGCAATTACATAAAAAGTGGTATCAGTTGCTCCCTGCACCGTTGAAGCCACTCGCCCTACAAAAGAATCTGCGCCAAAGGTGTTCATGGCATCTACCATCATTCCGCGTGCCCCGCTGCCGCTAAGCGGCTTCATTAAGGCTGTGGGTAAAGCCTCAACAAAATCAGTATTTACACCGATTGCTAAAAATCCGCGGCGAATTGCCTCAATTAATATGTCCATCGCCCCGGAGGCACGAAATACGCCAATCGCAACTAAGATTGCGATTAAATATGGAATAATTTTAATGGCTACTTGAAAGCCATCTTTGGCGCCATCAATAAAGGCTTCATATACATTTACTTTTTTAATCGCCGCTAAAACGATAAATAATACAATAATCGAAAACAAGATAATATTACTCGCAACTGTTGATATTTGAGTTACCTTTTCCTGAGGTAACTGCGTGAAATAAGCAATGATTGCGATAATCAACAGCGAAAGCCCGCCCAAATATGCCAGCACTACTTTATTCAGTAAATTTATTTTTTGAAATATTGATACACTAATTAATCCGGCGATGGTAGAAAAAAAGGTTGCCAATAGAATTGGAATGAAAATATCGGATGGATTTACCGCTCCAAGCTGGGCTCGATATACCATAATTGTGATCGGTAAAATGGTTAGTCCGGATGTATTCAGCACCAAAAACATGATTTGAGCATTCGTAGCAGTGTCTTTTTGAGGATTGATGGTTTGCATCTCTTGCATGGCTTTTAAACCCAAAGGCGTGGCAGCATTATCTAATCCCAACATATTAGCTGAAATATTCATTAACATTGAGCCATGCGCAGGATTATCAAGTGGCAAACCTGGGAAAATCCTTGAGAAAAATGGGGCTGTTAGCTTGGACATATATTTTACAATACCACCCTTTTCGCCGATTTTCATCAATCCTAACCATAAAGTGAGCACACC